>Ga0209958_1000244_pt1 | contig 147803 bp, 122 predicted proteins | sample ThiBio_inoc_plan_FD_183942 | JGI IMG/M metagenome (GOLD analysis project Ga0209958, IMG submission 183942) | Wastewater bioreactor microbial communities from Cape Town, South Africa - Thiocy_inoc_plan (SPAdes) | ecosystem: Engineered > Bioremediation > Thiocyanate > Unclassified | place: South... | reverse complement strand
AGCCTCCTGAAGAATACTGTACTTCTCCTCAGGAGTAAAGTGTCGTCTTTGTTTTGCCATGATTCCTAAATTTACTGTGACTAAATTGATTAACAATTTTTGTCCAGTCTTCTAGGGGGCTAAGACAGTTATGCTTAGCTACAAGCTAATCATAATAATTAAAAAAGGAAATTTTTCCAAACTACGAAGAACAGGGCTATTTCTTACCCAGGTCTATATCTGTATTTCGGACAGAATAACACAAAGAACCAACCAATATTATTAAGCCGAAAACAAGTATCGATACTTTTTGATTAATTCTATTTCTCATTCAATGGTTTCATGAAAATACTATCAATGTAATTAATTGTCGACTTAAATCCATCATAATACCGCCTCTGGGTTAAATAAGGAATTAGCCGATTTATTGCTATTTGACTTAAACTATCAGTAAGTTTTTCTCTAGCCTTATTCCCAGTATGTATTTTTATTTTTTTATCGTCATAAGAAAGATACAACAAGACATTTAAATTGCTCGTACTATCTCCTTTACTCACAGTATAAAAAACATACTCATCATAATTTGGGTGTTTGTAATATTTTTCAGCTATCACTGTATACAAAAACAGACGGTAACGCTCTTGTTTATCGATGACTTTAAGCTTCTCTTCGATTTCTTTACTTTGCTTATCATCCAAAAAGGAGCCGGCATCTACTACCAATTTTTCACTGACCTTCTTCGTTCCACACCCCAATAGCAATAAGGTCAAAAATATGCAATAAAAAAATTAATCATATCTATGGCACATTGTTAGTGTTAATTGTTTTTTTTGAGAGATCTTTTATTCTTTTCTTTTGTTTCACTTTTTGTCAGCTTATCCAACAACCTATCTTTCACATACAGCGTTGCCTTATCTTTCAAATATTCTTTTATATTCTCTGGCGTTGGATCTTTTACCACTTTTAAAATACCCATAACTTCATCCGGCATCAACATACCGCCAGCATAGTAATCCTGTTGTGAAAGAACTTCTGCAATATAATGATCTAAGCCGCCATTTCCATCATGGCGTCCCTCTGCCCTGTTGAAAAAGGTAACCACTGCATTGTACAGGTGGCTGGATAGTTCATGTCATCGAAAAGAATTAAACCGAGCCATCAATAAAGCCACATAGTAACCCAGTGCCTTATCAGGCATATAAAGTATCACTCTCATACAGGCCAGGCTGCCATAATCAGGCCGGTCAATCATATACCCCAACCAGTTAAAAAAATATAACTTATAATACATAGTAACGCTTACTATTTTTTTGGAAGTTCGGGAAAGAAGGACTTTCCAAAAAAAATATTTGATCCACCAACAGCAGTTGTTCAGTTTTAAGACCATTTATAAAATCAAGTATCGGTTATTTCACATTATATATACACGCACTACTGAAAGTCTGAATTTCAGATTTGTTTAAAAAAATTTTGTTCAGCAACTATTCTTACTATCCTCGAGTAATTATCTGCCAACCTTTCCCACTTGCCGTCTAAATTATAGTGAATATAGAAGCCCCCCTCAAACCAATACTTTTCACAATCTTCTATAGTCCGATTATTAAAAAAACCCAGTTGAAATAGCGATAACGTAATTTCTATTACTAATATATTATGAGTTAGCACACGATCGCTATATTTTGAAAATTCAATATCAATTTTAATTTTCTTCAATTCTTCATAGGTATCGTTTATTAACTCTATGATATTTTCATTTTTCATCATGATCGTTTAGAGGGAGTTATTTCTGTTATTATCGCTGTATTTTTAATTTCCGTAGAGAATAGCTGCTCACCACCTCCTTTCGTTATTGTTTTCCCATCTTGCCAATACTCCAAACCTTTCCCCGTTCTTCGTAGTATACATATTCTAAAAAAAATCCTGTTACGCTTCGTTTGCAACGAAGCATCTGTTTAAACTACCAGACACATCATCAGCTAAAAATCAAATTCAATAAAGCACATTTTTTTGCAAAAATAGTAATCTTTGGCACTGCTATACATATCATACATCTTTCGGGTAACTATATCTACCCATTCGACCACAGAAAAGGTCACAAAATGAATAGCTGCCTGGGTTTGAATCTGACACCCACCTTTACCCATGCTTTTAACACAAAGAACCAGCATTACTCTGGCAAATAGCTCGTTTATCCATACCGGAAAAACACTTTTTAACGGTAAGATTCTGTAGAACACCTTTTATACCAACAGACCTTAAACCGAAGTTATGCTTAGCTACAAGCTAATCATAACAATTAAAAACGAAGTTTTTTCCAAACTACGAAGAACAGGGTTTATTTAGGACTTGAGAAAAAACATACCCATGGCATAAATTATCAGTACAAATTATTTTTATTCACCTCATACTTAAGCTAGACTTTTCCAATCTACGTTACAAGCAAATCCTAAAGCCAAGTACCAGAACAAATACTTTTTTCACCTGAACACGCTATGAGGCTTAATAAGTTGAGTGCCCTTCTTTTGTAGATCAGATTTATCGAAAATTAGTTTAAGATAAATTGAAAATTTACTATTTAGCATCAAAAATGCATTCTTACCAAACAACCTCATCCAAATAAACTCTATTAAAATTACTGCCGTTACTTTTAATACTTGCCTTTACGAAATAATGCTCATTTTTTAAAGGTGTGGTAATGACTGTATCTATAAATACACGATCTCTATTAACCTCAAAAATTACATTTTCTTTATCATCCTTTCCTCTTAGTCCAAAGCTGTAATCGATAGTTGCCCCTGGGGGATTAGGTAAATAAAAAAAGATGCCGGTCATATGCGTATCTCCCACCAATAATTTTGTAACTGCCAATTTCGTTTTAAAAAGAAGAATTGAATCGAGTTCTCCTTTTGAATCATACCTTACATCTATTAAATCCTCTTTATTAAAATCGGTGAAAAAATATTGTTTAACCCTATTGCTACTGTATAAGATATCTGGCCCCACCTTTAACCCATAATAAAAAAAATTACACGCATTTAGGCTTCCTAAAGTATCAAATCTGTATTGGTATCCATTTCTGAGTCCATTCTGAAAATTCATTGAATCGCTTGTCTGTCCGTTTAAAAAATAATTTAACGACACCCCATCTTCGACACCATTTTTATAGTTTGCTCTATTAATAATATTTCCCATCGAGTCAAAGAAAGTGGCCATGCCTGTAATTGAGCCATCCCTTAAAAAAACAGCTTCTACCTCTTTCCCATTTATCATCCTTTTTTCTTTCTCCTTATGCTCATCGCAAGAATAAAAAAAGACAAACAAAAAAAACGTCAAAGCTAATTTTCGTATTACATTATTATTCATAATTGCATCAATTTGCCGGTCGTTTATATTTTATTGTTCGTATAGTATCCGCCTCCAAAGGATTTGAAGATGGAATGTATTTGGTTTCCTCAGTCGTATACTGAGTCACCACACCTGTATTAGGATCGCGCGCGACCCCGTTCTTCGTAGTATACATATTCTAAAAAAAATCCTGTTATGCTTCGTTTGCAACGAAGCATCTGTTTAAACTACCAGACACATCATCAGCTAAAAATCAAATCCAATAAACCACATTTTTTTGCAAAATAGTAATCTTTGGCACTACTATACATATCATACATCTTTCGGGTAACTATATCTACCCATTCGACCACAGAAAAGGTCACAAAATGAATAGCTGCCTGGGTTTGAATCTGACACCCACCTTTACCCAGGCTTTTAACACAAAAGGACCAGCATTCCTCCGGCAAATAACTCGTTTACCATACCGAAAAAATGCTTTTTTAACGGTAAGATTCTTGTAGAACACCTTTTATACCAACAGACCTTAAACCGAAGTTATACTTAGCTACAAGCTAATCATAATAATTAAAAAAAGAAATTTTTCCAAACTACGAAGAACAGGGCACAGCAATACCAGAGCAGGAACCTCAGCTAACCGAAAATAAATTTTTAGAAAATCTAAAAAAATTATTGCAAAAAAAAATAATTCGTTTTGATATTTTTATAGCCGCAAAATATCAGGTATAAATACCAATAAAAAGTACCTTCACAAAGTTTATAGAAACATCACCCTAAAAACGAAAAAGACACACGCAAACACTATAATATAGTAAAATAAAATCCAACTCGTTATGCAATTCTTAGTCCTCAAATCAGCTACTGAAAAAAAAATTATCGGCAACCAATATCCCCAAATTCAAACTATGGGCGGAACTGTTAACAGAGATGCGCAAGATTCAATATACAATGTCTATTCAAATAAGTTTCCAGATTTCACTCCCAATCTAAACCATTTCATTCTACATGCCAATGCAAGGCTTACAGACGCATTAAGTGCTGCTATGATTAGCTATGGTTTTATTGTCAATGAAAAGGTAAAAGCGATATTTGAGCAATATAAATTACCCCAGCATAAGTTTTACCCCGCAACAGTCAAACACAATGAAAAAATTTACAATAACTATTACTGGTTCTTTTTCATAAGTGATGTACTTGATTTTATTGACTACGATAAAACCAGTTTCTTTATTACAGATTTGGTGGACAACAAAATTGAAGATTGCAAAAGTATAAAATCTTCAATGGATATAAAAAAACTCAAAGACTCGCTCATTGGCAAAGGCTATATTAATGCCAAAATAATTCATTTAAAAGAATCTATCTCCTTATCTTATGATTTGTTTAAAATCACGCTTGGCGATTACCGTACTTACATTTCAGAAAAATTGAACGAAGATCTGATAAAGCAAAAAGTAACAGGATTTGATATTTTCCCGACACAAAAAATATCTATAGAATCGAAATAAATTTCGGTTCTATAGCCTCTGTTTGCTTACTGTTTAACTAGTTGAAATAATCATTTACACTCTTCCTGTACTTCTGTATACTAGTGATCTATGCCGCCATTCCCAATCATGCACACAACTAATCAACCCTTTTTAACATAGAAAACTACTATCATCTGCCTGAGATTATGCAGAACAAAAATTTAAACTTTTAAGGGAATTGATTTCGATTTACCATTTGCCTCTCCCAGCGTATTATAGTAATACAAAAATCCGTTATCGGAGTAATCCAGAAAAATGACATCCTCCATCGGGCTTATTAGTTCATAAGATAAACTTTCCAGGTTTATTGCACATACTTTAAATCCCGTAACACAAAACTTTCTTATGAATAAAGGGATATACACTCTTTTCTTTTCGATAACGAAAGGTCCTCCAAAAAGAAGATTATTACCGAAAATCTCACCATCAATAAGCAGGCGTCCAACTACAGGACCGCCCTGGGAAATTTCCATAAGATTATCATACGAAATAGTTAGCGCACCATTTTTGTATGTGTCCGGGAAATCTGTCGGTGAAACCATGCTTCTTTTCATCGAAATATAATAATAACTAAATGTACTTTATTTGATTACAGATAAAAAACGAGCCATGTAGACAGTTACACTATAATAACTAATCCCTTTTTTCAATTCCGATTCAACATACCCCTCCTCCACCAGCTTCTCTGGAAAGGCGAAGGAAAACACCCCGAATTTTCTCTCCATGACCCTTGTCAGCTTGTAAGAATCATTAAAGCTCCGCTGTATAAGCAGCAGAACAAGCACCAGTTTACTCTTATCCTCAGGTTTCATATCATTTGCTGATTAAAGCCTACCATGCCGGTGTTTCCGGCAGCCCAGCCCCTAACCTACAAAAAAAGGAGCAGTTATTATAACTGCTCCCTGCATACATTATCTACGATTCCTCTTTTTACCCCTTACCTTTCTCCTTTCGCCCCGTCACCAACTCCACCAGCCGATCCAGCACTTGCTGCTGATTATTCTTATAGATAAGATACTGATGCTGGCCCACACCAGCAGTAAATACCGATTTGCCGTCGGCAGCAATCACAATATGTCCTTTGGGAGAAAGATCGAAATAGGACGAATCAGGCTCTACGGCATACAGCACGGAAGTCAGATCCCAGGTCTGGCGGTCATAGGGCATTTTTTCATACACTTTATAGGACATTACCAGCGGATTGGCATCGCCACCTTCAAAATCCTGTTCAATACTCCTGGCGGGATAACGGAATTTGTCGCCAATCTCGAAACCACTGGCCACCAGCGGCACGGGACATTGGGCAAACAGTACTTTAGATGCTTCCAGGTCCTGCACAATATTCCATTCGGGAAAATCAAACTCGTTGGTATATACGCCACCCATGACGGAGACGAGTTTTACTTTTTTCTTTACCAGCTCCACACCACTGAGTGGACTGTATTCGTCGCCGGTTGATTGCAGCAGGCGGGCTACATTAGTTTCGGGGCCTACTACTACCAGCACTACCGACTGATCGGGTGCCGCTGCCAGCAGACGACGCTGCAGTTTGTATCCCTCGGGAAGGCTATCGGCTATGCTTCTTTTTGGAAACAACAGCTTCTCGCCATTCACTGTAGTATCCAGTGTGGCCGGCACATACTTGCCTGCTTCCGGGTTCACGCCATTATAAGCATAGCCCAGCGGCATGTCATTGTGCCCATTGAGCCGGCAGTAGCCGTCAATATAATCGATCACCCGCGGATTAGACTTGCTGATGGTAATACCCAGGAGCTTTACTTTCTGCTGCTTTTCATAATCAAACAGCATCTGAAGCGCGAGTACATCATCGATATCGTTGCCGATATCGGTATCGAAAATAACAGCCAAAGGTGTTTCTTCTTTTTCCTGCTGTTTTGATGCCGACTGGCAAGCAGCCAGAAACAGCAGCGAAACAGGTATCCAGATCAATGACTTCATGTATTATTTTTTTATTTAGAATAGAATAAGCTTTTGTCTGATTGCAGATCGGTCATTTCATTTCCCTGCAAACCGTACTGATCAAGCGACTGACCAACACCGATAGCTCCCAGAACCGTATATCCACCTTTTACATAACTGGTATTCGCAAACCGCAAAGACGGTTTATTACCTGCCGGATCGAGTACACTCAATGCCAGCAGATACCGGCCCTTGGGTACACCTGAAACTTTCAGCTGTTCATCGATTGTGTAAATAGATGCTTCTTTACTATAAATCTGTTTGCCTTCATCCCAATCATCGCCGGGCATCCACTGACTGATCTTTACATTTTTCAATATGGTGCTCCAGACCGGTCGCTTCGTTTTGGGATCGAGGAGTGATACCTGCACCGGCCAGTCATAATAAAAAGGCGAAGAACCTGTATTGGTCACAGTAAAGCGGATTGACAATTTTTTACCATTATCTATCCGTGCGCTATAGTTCGCCTTGTCAATAACAAACCGATACCCCAGTGCCTTTTGCAGATTGGCCGCTGCCTCTTTAAAAGCAGGATCTTCAAAATTGGCCCAGGTAATACCACCCAGGTGATTACAATGCAGATTACGAATCTGCTTCATCGTAAGTTTGAAAAACTCCGGATCGGTCACTACCTGCTCGAAGCTTTTGAACCGGGCCAGCGAACCCCAGTTCCAGGTGATCTCTCCACCTATGGGCTGCGTCTTCCAGCGATCACCCAGTTTCCGCATTTCTTCATACCCCCTCACCTCTTCCTGTGGCTGCGACCAGGAGTCCCAGTAGATGCCGAATTCGTAATCTTTGAACTCATAGGCATACCGCACCATTATTTTTTTATTCTTAAAGGCTTTGGCAAAAGCATCACCCAGCACTTTTTCCATGCCGGGTATCCAGGTGCGGTTAGCAACATGCTCCGGTTCATCATGAGGAGGCCAGTAGGTTGAAAGATCCGGGTCATGATGCTCGCCCCATTCGCCGATAATCCCCATCTCTACATAAGCCACCCGCGGATCATTGTCCCAGGCCTTACCCAGCTTTTCGACCAGCTTTGTTACCCGCTCAGGAAAAGCCGGATCGAAATAACCGCCGGTGATCGGTGTATTTTTATCTGCGGAGTCAACGCGGGCACCCCAGGATCCGGGTATCTGCTTATACGGACTGACTTGCTCCTGAATTCCTTTGGGCCAGTGTGAACCACTGAGATCATCGGGATTTTTGGGATCCTTGGGGCGACCGCCATGCCAGGGCTCCACCCATACCAGGTATACCCTTGGAATGACTTTCATATTCATCTCTTCGACGCCCTGCCAGCGATGATTGCTGTATGCAATGACCTTTCCCACTCCATCTGCTGCATCATCCTCGATCATATTCCACTGCATATACTCCTTGATCATGCTGCCATAAGGATAGGGATAACCGGCACGTTTTTTATCAACCCCGGGTTGAAAAAACTCCCGTAATCCTTTCATGGGGTTACGAAAAGCCTGTGGATATTCTGCCAAATCAACACGCACCATACCACGCGGCACCGGGGGTAAATCATCCTGCGCAACGGATGCCTCTGCTATCATTGACAGCATCGCCATCAACAGTATTTTCTTTAAAAAATGCATCGTTGATTGATCTTATTGTTTTTTATATTTCAGTGTGCGGTCATCCTTCATACTGCGGAATTCAGTAGCAGGAATTTCATAATTCTCCAGCTCTTTATTGATCCCGATATACCCCATAGGGTGGCGACCACCGATAAAATAATTTTCAATAGCAAAACGCAGGGAAGGCTCCATACCCGCCGGATCGAGTACCGAAACAGCAATCACATACTCCTGCTCAGGTAAATCGGTATCGAGTGTTATCTCTTTTTCTATCTGATACACCGGCGGAGCACTCAGGTATTTGCTGGTAGCTTTATCCCAGTTGTCGCCGGGCATCCACTCGGATATATTCACCCCATCGAGCACCTTACCCCACACTTTTTTCTTTGTGCGTTTATTGAGCAGTGCAATCTCCACAGGCCAGTTATAGTAAAAAGGAGATGATCCATTATTGACCACCTTAAAAGACACTTTAAAGGGTTTGTTCTTTTCGATACGGCCGGGATAAGTAAAATCTGACAACACATAGTTATACCCCATTGACTTTTGCAGCAATTCGGCATTTACCTTAAACTCTGTATTATCGAAATTGGCCCAGGTAATGCCACCCAGGTGATTGTTGTGCAGGTTGCGGATCTGCTCAATCACTTCTGTGCGCGTAGCAGGATCGGCTACTACCTGTTCAAATGAATTGAAGCGTGAAAGGCCTCCCCAGTTCCAGGTAATCTCGCCGCCAATGGGCTGTGTCTTCCAGCGGTCGCCCAGCTTTTTCATTTCTTCATAACCCCGCACTTTCTCTTCGGGCTGCGACCAGGAATCCCAATAGATACCGAATTCATAATCTTTGAACTCGTAGGCATAGCGCACCATTACTTTTTTATTCTTAAAGGCCGACTTGAATGCATCGCCCAGCGTTTTCTCCATACCAGGTATATACGTACGGTTAGCTACGTGAGCAGGTTCATCATGTGGCAGCCAGTAAGTAGAAATGTTGGGATCATGCTGCTCACCCCATTCACCGATAATGCCCATTTCCACATAAGCCACACGCGGATCATTATCCCAGGCTTCACCCGCTTTTGCTACCAGCGCTTTTACCCGGTCCTGGAAAGTGGGATAAAAATAGCCACCGGTAATAGGAGTTACGTCATCATCTACACGTACCTGCCCGGGAATATCTGCAGGCCAGTGCCAGCCATTGAGATCATCGGGATTGTTGGTATAGGTGTTTTTGGCAACACCACCATGCCAGGGCTCCATCCATACGATATAAATGCGGGGAATCACTTTCATGTTTATATCCTCCACTCCTGCCCAGCGGTGATTGCTGTAGGCAATGATCTTATCTACGCCATCAGAAGCATAATTCTCGAGCATGTTCCACTGCATGTATTCCTTAATAAGCGTTCCATAGGGGTAAGGATAATCAGAACGCTTTGGATCAAAACCCGGAGCAAAAAATTCCCGCAGCCCCTTCATGGGGTTACGGATAGCTCCGGTAAACTCTGCAGGGTGAACCGTCACGATACCATTAGCTACTTCTACTTTCGGCTCTACTGCCACCTCCGGAAATACTTCCGGCTTTATCTTTTGACAGGATGCAGCCAGCAGCGCAAGCGACACGGCAGCAAGACCTATTTTTTTATATTGAATTGTCATCTTTAATCAGAATTTGAGTGAAGGATTAGTACCCGGGATTGTTTGCGGTAATTGCTTCGTTGGCATCCAGCGCTGCCTGTGGCAGTGGATACAGGTTATGATGATCCTGAATGGCGATACCGGCGCGATCTGCCAGGTATTGCTTCAGTTTACCAAAACGGATCAGATCAAAACGACGGAGGTGCTCAAAACAAAGCTCATGCAGGCGTTCCTGCAGTACCACGTCGGCAAACTGCTGCTGGCTGAGGTTGTCGGCTGCCGTAATATCGGCAATACCTGCGCGGCGACGCACCTGGTTGATTGCATCATATTTGGCTGTAGTGCCGTCGTTCACCGCATTGAGTGCTTCGGCTTTCATCAGCAACACATCTGCATAACGAATGAGAATAAAATTGAGCTGGTCGTCTTCAATTACATTCCCAAATTCAGGATCCCAGAACTTATTGTTACAGGCGGGCGACTGCGTCACCCCATTATAAGAGGTAAGGAAAAAGGCCGTCTTGCGCTTATCGGTATTCTCAAAACTATTGTACACGTAATTGGTTGGACCAAAACCACCCCAGCCACCAAAGTTGGTCGGGCCACCTACACCACGCGGACCCCAGTAGCTGTGCTGAATGCTTCCCTCCAGCCCCCATGAACCGGAGTGGCGGAACTGTACTTCAAAAATGTTCTCATACTCTGCATTCTTGTTTTTGGGATGAAAGATATCTTTCAGGTTAGTGTATAAATGAAATTTACCATCGAGTTTGTTGCAATACACCAGCGCATCGCCGGGTTTACCCCATTGCAGGTAAATGCGGGCCAGGAAAGCCTGTGCCGCATAAGAAGTAGCGCGTCCTTTGTCTGCAGCATTGGGCCAGGTAGTGGGCAATGCTGCTTCCGCATCTTTCATATCCTGTGTGATGAGCTGATATACTTCATCGACAGTGGCACGGGGTTTCATGATCTCCTCATCAATAGATGATTTAGTCCACAAGGGCACGCCGCCATACATTTTTACGAGGTCGAAATAATAAATGGCCCGCAGAAATTTGGCCTGCGCCACCATCAGCGTCCTTGTATTGTTATCAACAACACCAGCCGGCATATCTATTACTGCATTGCTGCGTTTCACGCCTTCATAACACACCCGATAATGATCCTGGAAAAAAGGGTGACTGGCGCTGAAGGTGTACATCTTCAGCTCCGAATAGGCTGCCCAACCCAGATCATAAGGCTCCACTTCATCGGTACCAAATTCGGAAAGAGTGATCGTATACTTTCCTACAAATACCCGTTGCATGGCAGCATAAGCCGCATTGAGGGTTTTCTGCCAGTCTTCCGGAGTGGTATAGGCATTCTCCGGTGTCTGAATACTACGGGGATCTTCGGTCAGGAACTTGCGGCAACTGCTCAGCGCCAGCAAGGCTACAATGATGATGAAATAATTCTTTTTCATATTGCAATTCATTAGAAGTTGATTGAAAGGCCAGCCATAAAGGTTCTGGCATTGGGATAGGGGTTTGTATTATCACCCGACTCTACATCATACCCGGTAAACTGTGTCCAGGTAAATGCATTCTGCACAGAAGCGTATACGCGCATACCGGTCGATTTGATACGGCGCACGAAACTGCTGGCGGGGAAACTGTATCCGAGTTCAATATTGCGCAGGCGCAGATAATCGCCTTTTTGCAGGTTGGCATCGGTACCATCACCATTGGCATAGGGACTGCCTACACGCGGAGCGGGATAACGCTGGCTGGGGCGCGTAGGCGTCCAGTAGCCATTGTAATAATCCACACCCATATTACCCCATGTATTGAAAGCATTGAGATAACGGTTGAGCGAATTGTTGATCATATGTCCGCCTGCGTAGGTAAAGAATGTAATCAGGTCAAATCCTTTATACTTGAATGTATTGGTAAAACTTCCGTAGAACTTAGGTACTGCCACACCGGCAAACTGCCGGTCATCGCCGTTGATCACACCATCTTTATTAACATCTACCACTTTGCGGTCACCAGGCTGGGCATTATACTGCGCAGCCTGCGCTGCTTCGCTCGTTTGCCAGATACCATCCGACTTCAGCGTATAGAAAAGATTGATAGGCTGACCTACAAACAACGACTTATTTACATCCAGTTTACCACCATACAACTCGGCAATCTTATTCTGGTTATAAGAAATATTACCGGCCGTTGTCCAGCTAAAATCGCGGGTGCTGATGTTTACGGTAGTCAGCGAAAGCTCAATACCTTTATTATCGATCTGGCCAATATTCGTCAGCGAATTATCAAAGCCTGACTCGATCGGCAATGGCACCAGCCACAGCAGATCAGTTGTTTTCTTGTAATAGGCATCGAGTGTACCGGCTATCCGGTTTTTGAAGAAGCCGAAGTCGATCCCGATATCAAACTGGTTAGCTTTTTCCCAGGTGAGGTTGGGATTGGCAATCGTGTTCTGCACAGAACCGGTAGCCAGGTTACCACCAAAAACATAATCAGCCCACTCACCACCCTGGCCGATTGTAGCGGCGTAGGCATAATCACCGATATTCTGATTACCGAGTTTACCTGCACTCAAACGCAGCTTCAGTTCACTTACCGCTCCGGCATTTTCCATAAACTGCTCATTCGATATACGCCAGGCCAGTGCGGCTGACGGGAAGAAGCCCCAGCGATGTCCCGGTGCAAAGCGTGATGAACCATCCTGACGCATGGTAACGGTAAACAGGTAGCGATCATCAAAATTGTAATTCACCCGGCCATAATAGGAAGTAAGCGTAGACGCCGATGCATAGGAATAGTTGGGACCATGGTTTTGTGCGCCACCCAGATTATCGTATCCCAGAATGGGAGAAAGGTTTTTGGAGTCGGCCGTCGTACTTTCATAATCATATTTGGATGCAGAAAAACCACCCATCACCACAAACCTGTGCCGGTCGCTCAGTTCAAAATTATAGGTAGCCGTATTCTCTGTCTGCATATATCTTTTCTTGCCGTTGAACTTTACGGCATGACCACCATCGGGATAATGTTGTCCCATGCGGCCATCTTCATAAGAATTCACATTGAAAAATTCGAGCTCGGCTCCGTTATCGGAACGGATCTTCAGGTTTTTGATTGGTTCGATTTCGAAGTATACCGATCCTACTGCACGGCTCTTGGCAGTACTCTTATCGAGCAGATCCACGATAGCTACCGGGTTGGCCTTGGTATTAAGGAATCCATCGAAGTAATCGCCATTGCTGGTAAAGATAGGCGCTGTAGGCTGTGAACTGATGGCGCTAAACATAGTACCATAGCCGGAATCACCTTCTTCGTTGATATTTTTCAATTTTGATTCAATGATATTGAAGCGGATGCCGGTCCGGAGCCAATCCATTGTCTGCGCGTCCATATTGTAACGAAGCGTTACTTTCCGGAATGATGAGTTTTTGATTGTACCGATCTGGTTGTAATAATCAGCGCCCAGGAAATGGGTTACTTTTTCATTACCACCGGAGATACCGAGGTTATAGTTGCTGAAACTTCCGTTCTGAGTGATGGCATCCTGCCAGTCGGTGCTTTCGCCACGGCTCAGCAGGCGCAGCTCTTCCGAGGTCCAGGTATAATCAGGCACCGCTTTAGATGCCAGCTCATAATACTGCTGGGCATTCATCATCTTTTGTTTGTTGAGCATCCGCTGGGTGCCGCTATTAACATTCAGTGTCACACGTCCTTTACCTTTTACGCCTTTGCGTGTAGTAACCAGTATCACACCATTTGAACCGCGCGAGCCATAAATAGCAGCCGAAGACGCGTCCTTTAATACTTCAATCGATTCAATATCGCCCTGTGAAAGATCCTGCAGACCTCCTTCTACGGGAATACCATCTACCACATACAGTGGAGCATTACCGGCCCGCAGTGAACCTGAACCGCGGATAACCACAGAAGCATCACCGCCGGGTTTTACGGAGCCGGTAGATACGAATACACCGGCGGCCAGTCCCTGCAGGGCGCTCGTAGCAGTACCCACGCGTGCATTTTTCAATCCATCAGGCTTAATGGTAGTTACTGATCCGGTCAGGTCACTTTTTTTGGTGGAACCATACCCTATTATCACCACATCGTTGAGGTTAACCGCTGCGCTGATCAGTTGAATATTGATCGTAAAATCGTTGCCCACGACAACAGTTTTGGAGACCATTCCCGTATGAGAGAATTCAATTATTTCCCCTTTATCTGCCTGGAGTGTAAAGCGTCCGGCAGAGTCAGTAGCAGTGCCGCGTTTTGTATTCTTAACGGATACCGATACACCTGCCAGGGGCATATTGACCTCATCGGTGACCAGTCCGTTGATTTTAGTCTGTGCATACAGCAGGCTGGTACACAGCAAACCGATGCATGCAAAAAATAGTTTTTTATACATAGCCGTATGTTGTAATTATTTGAAGACTTGAGTTAGATAGCCGTAAAGGATCAGAAAGAACGGATGGCGCGCACGCCGATCTTCCATCCTTCCTTATCCGAATTGCCGGATACGATATTGACGGCTTCATAAAAATTGACATAGAATGCCGACCAGCCAGCGGCATCGCCATCGCCTTCGCTGGAACTCCAGTAGTTGTTGGCAGGCATACCAGCGCCGTGGGCCCAGAGCATGTCTTTGGCTTTGAACAATTCTATCAATTCCTGTTGAGAGGGAAGAAACCAGTCGGTATAGGTATCTCCGTTGACGGTCACACTCAGCTCATCGCAGAGCTCAAATGCGGCTTTTTTATTATTCCAGTTGGAGAAATTCTGACGGAATGTAACCATTTTGGCCTGCAGCTTACTGGTATTACTCTTACCAGCGCCCAGGTCTTTGCTGGTGCCGGCGGCGCCGGAGAGCGCCACGCCCGGACCAAACTGTTCAACGGCCGTACCGGTATTGGTTTTATTAACAATATAGCCATGAAGTCTGCTGCTTTCGGTGTAGTAAACGACACCGCCACCTACTTCATCACCCACATTTACCTGGATGCCGATCGTTCCCAGGATGGTTTTGCGTTGTGTACCGCGGGTCACGATCACATTATTTACCCCATACACATCGGCAGGTAACTGAAAGCTGAGTCCCTGTGCGGTCACCGTAGTGGGAATGGAAATCACTTTATCAGCGGGGTAGAAGGAAGCCGTGAGCTGTATCATGTCTCCTGACTCAAAACCTTCGCCACCGATATTGACGGTAGCGCCCAGCGCAAACGGAGTCGTTGGCATGACCACATTCTCCAGTACAATCACAAAAGGCACACGCAGTTCGCCATCGAGTGTGGTTTGTTTTCCGGCACGTTCAATAGTCACCGTATACGCACCACCGGCTTCGCGGGGTACCAGAATGCGGATCGACTCATCGGTTACTTCCAGTACTTCTACCTGGGTCATACCATTGTCGTCCTCAATAAATACTTTATCAGATACATCAAAGCCTTTGCCGCGGATCGTAGCCGGGCTACCGGGCATCACATCATTTTCATTGGGAAAAACAATGTTTTTAAGGATGGGGGCAATAGGCACCGGAGGCGGTGCATCGTCTTTTTTGCAGGAGATAATGCCTCCGGCAAAAAAGACAGCGAGCAAGCAAATCGCTACTTTTTTCATTTGACAGTCGTTTTTGTTTCACGAAAGGGGGTTAATCAACGAAACGGTTATTCAAAGACCTGCTGCAATCACCAGTGCCAGGCCTGCTACAAACAGGATAAACATGGCTGCAATCAGGTTTTTAACTTGTTTTGAACTGCCGGCAAATTCTTTCCAGATCAGCACGCCCCAGATGGCGGCTACCAGGGTGGCACCCTGGCCAAGACCATAGGAAATGGCCGGACCGGCCTTGCCGGCTGCAATGAGATTAAAAAGATTTCCAAGGGCCCAGATAGAGCCACCGAGGATACCGATAAAATGCAGGGGTGTGCGGCCTTTGAAATATTCCGCATAGCTGATCGGTGATCCCTGCAGGGGACGCCTCATCATCACCGTATTGAACAGCAGGTTGCTGAGCAGGATACCAGCAGCAAACACTACCGATGCCGTATAGGGTGTCATCTTCTCTGCTTCAGGATTCACAAAATTGTCGAGATCCATAGCACCTGCCACAAAGCGATAGAAAAATGACATAAGCAAACCCGCTACGATGGAAAGAAGGATACCTTTTGCACCGGCTTTGGAAACCGTGGCTGTTTTTTTCTTATACGCTACTGCATTCAGTATTATCGCCAGCGACACCAGTGCCACACCGGCAAAGAGCAGCAATGGATCACCTTTCTGGTGACTCGCATAGTTGATGATAACACCTACGACCAGCGCCAGGCCGATTCCTACCGGGAATGCTACTGACATACCGGCAATAGCAATGGCCGAACTCAGGAGAATATTGGCCAGGTTAAAGATGATGCCGCCAAGCAGGGCACTGCCGATATTAGCATTGGAAGCCTGCTGCAGATCGGCCATAAAAGGACGTCCCTGATCACCATTGCTGCCCAGTGTAAAAGCAGCCAGCAGTGAAAAAAGGAAAATACCGATCACATAGTCCCAGTAAAATAATTCATAGCGCCAGCGGCCTGCCGCCAGCTTTTGCGTATTGGCCCAGGAGCCCCAGCACAACATGGTGATGACGCAAAAGACAATAGCCAAAGGATAACTTTCGACGATAAACATATGACAGCAATTAAGGGGTTAGTTTGGTTAGTTCGCCGGATTGATGGAAGCCAGGTTGAGCTGTACTGCCACCAGTTCGTTTCTATGCGGAATGGATGATTGTGCACCGAGCCTTGTTACCGAAATAGCCGCCGCCTCACAGGCAAATCCTACCGCCGCTTCCAGGTCACGCCCTTCGGATAGCGCTACAGCCAGCGCTCCATTGAATACATCGCCCGCAGCGGTGGTATCTACTGTTTCTACTTCGCGCGCTCTGACAAGGCTGATCTTCTTTCCATCACAGATCACCGCACCCAGCGGTCCCATGGTGACCACTACATTTTTTACACCCATCGAGCAGATGGCCAGGGCAGCACGACCGGCCGAATCAATATCCGTCACGTCCATACCGGCAATCATGGCCGCCTCTGTTTTGTTGGGAGTAAGAATATCGACCTGGCTCAGCATATCGGCAGGTAATGCAGCAGCCGGTGCAGGGTTAAGGATTACTTTCACTCCTTTGCCAGCTGCATATGCAACCACGTGCTGCACGGTAAGCAGCGGAATTTCGAGTTGCAGCAATACAATACCAGCTGTTTCAATTTCTTTCAGGGCTGATGCAATGTCTTCGTCTTTGAGGTGAGCATTGGCGCCGGAAGCAACCACGATGCTGTTTTCGCCGGCTTTGTCGACAGTAATAAGCGCTACACCGGAGGGGCGCTCATCATCGAAACGCAGATGAGTGATATCGATACCCTCGTTGCTGAACAGTTGAGAAAACTGTTTACCAAAAAGATCATTACCAAGTTTGGAGATAAAAACCACTTCGCCGCCCAGCCGGGCTACGGCTACTGCCTGGTTGGCACCTTTGCCACCGGCATTCATAAAAAAGGAACCGGATAAGACAGTTTCACCGGGTACGGGAATATGGTCTGTTTTAACCACCATATCCATATTGGAACTGCCCACAACTACAATTTTGGCTGATTTCATACAGTAAGCTGTTAATAGATTTTTCGAATCGTTGTAGCCAAATGTATTGGTTGTTTATTTGCCAACCGGGGCCAAAAAAATACGATTTTGGAAATCCTGATTTTATCAAAAATTCATTATTATAGTATAACTATTTGACAAATAATAAATTAATATTACCAATTAATGACGAAATCATTAATTTTAGATAAAATTGCAAACGTATGTCTCTATTGCCGGCTATCCGCCTGGTGCAATCCTTATCGGGGTCTGAAAAGCGTTTCTTCAAGCTCAATACCCGCCAGCAGAGGGGAGAAAAAGATTACCAGGAATTGTTTGACATTATCTGTAGCAGTGGTCCGCAGTCAGAAGAAATTGCGATGCGTTTCAAAACAGCCTTTCCCAAAAGCAATGTAGATAATACCGCTCGCTACCTGGTACGTGTACTCACCGATTGTCTTATTCAGCAACGCACACAAAAAGACGGTTTCTTTCAGCTGTTTCAGGGCATCATGCGGGTAAAAGTGTTGCAGGAGCGGGCTCTCCCCGAAGAAGGATACAGGGAACTGAAACGTATACGTGAAAATGCCAACCGTCATCAACAACACTTCATTGAATACCTTACCTACCGATACGAACTGGATCATCTCTCCGGCACCGGCTTTGCAGATGTTAGCGATAGCCAACTGGTGCAAACACAAATGAAAGCACGTGAGGTATTAAAAAGTATGAATCATGTGCAGGATCATCACTCCCTGTTTGAAATGATGAAATACCGGCTCCTGCATGCCGGTCAGATCCTGGCAGATGAAGATCGCAAAAAGCTCAACGACCTTATGCTGAGCGAAATGATCCTGATGACGGGAAAAACGAAAAACATCTTTGCCACGCAAAAACTGCACCTGCTCTTTCAATCGTATTTCCTGACCAATATCGGCGATTTCTCTTCTGCACTTAAAACCTATCGCGAGCTCAACAAACTGTTTGAAGACAACCTGCCATTGCTCGATCATCCGCCACTCGACTACCTCTCCGCCCTCGATGGCATCATCACCAGCCTGGGTATGCTGAAAAATTTTGAGGAGATCCGGTATTATACTACCCGGCTGCAGCAACTGGACCAACCGGCATATCCCGAATATTTCCGCTATCAATTGCGCAAAACCATACTGGCTGTACAACTATCTATTCATACCGCTACCGGACAATATGAAAAAGCCCGGGAAATACTCAACGAAACCGGTAAAGACCTGATTACTGCTTATGGCATGGTGAATGAAGAAAAACAATGGGAACTCTATTTCTATGCAGCGCTTAGTCATTTCGGTTGTGGCGATCTGAAAAAAGCACATAAATGGCTGGGCGAAGTCATGCAACTTTACAAACCACAGCCCAACCTGCTGATATGTAAAGCAGCGCGTTTACTCAACATCATCATTTATCATGAAATGGGTGATGCGGATTATATCAGCTACGAAATCCGCGCGTATACCCGTTTTTTTCACCGCCCGCAATCACCGCGACTGCAAACAGAAACCGCCTTGCTTAAACTTCTGCAACTCTCCCCTACCCCTGCCCTGAAGCTGCGGCCAACGGCCACCCTTAAAAAATTGCAGGAAAAGATTGATCAATTGAAAAATGATAAATACGAGCAGCAGTTGCTGCGCTATTTTGATTTTGCGGGGTGGATGAAAAAATATTAATCCTCCCTCCCTGGCCTGTGTGACACAGGCCGGGGGAAAAAACATTAAAATTTTGTTTTTTTCACATGGCCAGCGGCAACGCTCCTGCTAATTTTAATGATGCGTGAGCCGGTACAAGTGAGCGAAAGAAGAAAGTCGCAGATGGATTTGGGTGAAACTTATTTCTGGACTGCTTCCATTCATAAATGGAACAAACTGCTATGGAATGACGCTTACAAAGATATTATCATCAACTCATGGGATTATTTGTCCGGCAAAGGTAAAATTGATGTGTTTGGGTTTGTTATCATGCCCACTCATTTGCATTGTATCTGGCGGATGAACGAAATGAATGGAAGAGAAAAGCCACATGCTTCCTTCATGAAATTCACTGCGCATGCATTTGAAAGAAAGTTGCTGGCAGAGTCTCCCCGGTTATTAAAAGGCTATCGCATTAAAGCATGTGACCGGCAATATCATTTCTGGCAACGCGACTCACTCGCCGTACGATTATACAACCACCGGATTGCCAGGCAGAAACTAAATTATATTCACCAAAATCCCTTGGGCTCCTACTGGCAGCTGGTCAAACATCCCTGCGACTACAAATACTCTTCAGCACCGTTTTATGAATATGATCAAAAAAACTTTTCTTTCCTGAAGGACCTTTGGCAGGTATTCCCGACCGATTATGGGATTAATTCTTTCAACAACCGCTGAAACTCCTTTCCTTCAATCATCTCCGCTCCCATGCTTTCGAGATAAGGGGTATGCACCTGGCAATCGATCAGCTCCACTCCTTCCATTTCCAGTACCTGTACATAGCGGGCAAATGCATAACGCGAAGCATTCGAGATAAGGCTGAACATACTTTCACCAAAAAACACTTTTCCCATACGGATACCATAAAGTCCGCCGACTAGTTCACCTTCATACCACACTTCGGCACTGTGCGCATAACCCAGCGCATGCAGCCTGTTGTAAGCGAGTTGCACTTCATCGGTGATCCAGGTACCATCCTGTCCCGCGCGGGGGACGTATTTGCAGGCTGCTATTACCTGAGCAAAAGCTTTGTTGATCGTAAACTCCAATGCATCACGCTTCAGCAAGGGCTTTACAGATTTGCTGATACGCAGTCTTTCGGGAAAAAGAACAAACCGGGGATCGGGACACCACCAGAGTATGACATCACCATCGTACCAGGGAAAGATGCCGTTGCGATAGGCCAGCAGGAGTCGCTCTGTGCTGAGGTCGCCACCCATAGCCAGCAGTCCATCGGGTTCAGCAAGGGAAACAGGCGGAAAATAAAGCTCCCTGTCAAGCACAAAAAGCGACATAAGCCTGAGTATATGCGGTAATAATTACCGGAAAGAAGAAATCAGATTAATTAGCCACTACTTCTACGGTAGCACCAATGCCACGGTCGGTAATTGCATCGCACATAGGTTTCAGCTCTTCATAAGAGCCATTTTTGACGGCGCATTTACCTTTATAGTGAATGAGGTAAGAACATTGTTCGGCCTGCTCGGGTGTATGACCACACACTTGAACAAGCGTTTCTATCACCCAGTCAAAAGTGTTCACATCATCGTTCCACACAATGAGGCTGCAACCTTCATCTTCGAGGGTCAGTACTTCTGTTTCCTCCTGTGCATCTGTGAATATCTGGTTCCCAGTCAAAGCCATTGAAAAAACCTTTTGCCAAAAATAAGCATTCTCCGGTTTTTTTAAAAGTGTCTCCGCAACCATTACCCGCCCTAAAAAGTTCGGTTTGGGCAAAAGAGAAAGGCGTAAAAAAATAACCCTTACAGATTATTGATTTCTAACCTCCTATGTATTTCATTTACCCGCAGCCCCTCTTCACACCTGCAGGGGCCGAAAAGAGAAAAGGAAAATTTAGAGGAAATGTCAAAAAATCGCCGGCGCTCAACGATTAATACCCGCAATTGAGCAAATCATTCACTGCAACTGACTGTACAACTGAATTGGCTGCCGGGCCCCGACCCTACCCGGTAGTTTTGGGAAATAAATCACCAAGCATGAAACGTTTTTTCTCCCTCCTGCTGCTGCCCATCAGCCTGCTGACTGTTCTGGCATCCTGCAGTAAGGATAAGGAAAACAGCCAGCCCTCTGAGACCAACCCTGTCTTGTTGCTGCAATTTCAGGGTGCCTACCTGCAAGCCGGCCAAATCGACTCTGCCCAACTGGTCTGGAAAGAAGGCGCAGAAACGCGCCAGGTAAAATTTACACAGCGCAACGACAGCCTGTTTATCCCCCTGGGCGACCTGCCGGATGGCCCGCGCAGTTATGAGCTGCTCATTTTTGCCCAAAAGCGCTATGCCAATCAATACCAGGGCATCTGGAAAAAGCAACAATTGCTCAGCCTGCCAGCCAGCCGGTCAATTACCGTGGCGGCCCCCGCCAGTTTTACCGATACCGACTGGAAACCCCGGACAAGGCTCAAAGATGCCATTGGGCATGAAGCCATCATTGCCCTGCGCCCCGATGACCCTTATTTCTTTATCTTTTCTGCCACTCATAGCGTTCAGAACTATGTACTGGAACGTACCTACTGGAATACGATCGGTGGCCCGCGAACCGTTGCCAGCAAGACCTGGGAATGCAAAGACGGCTGTGTGAACCGCCCCAATGAAACCTTCTTCACCGATTTTGTACAACGCATAGGCACCCAGCCCTGGAATCATATTTCGCTGGTAGTAGTCTTTGAAACAGATCCTGCCGGCGGAGCGTGGATACTGAACCTGGAGTGGGAACCCTGAGGGAGATGACAGTTAACAGATGACAGTTGACAGTAAGCAGAAAAAAGTAGTAAAAAAATTTGGCCAACAAGTTGGCGTCCTTATCTTTGCACTCCCAAAACGGAAAAGGGAGTTTAGCTCAGCTGGTTCAGAGCATCTGCCTTACAAGCAGAGGGTCGGCGGTTCGATCCCGTCAACTCCCACAGAATACAAAAAACCTGGCTTTCGCCAGGTTTTTTGCGTTTAAAGGGTTTAAGAAGTTGAAAGGGTATAAAATGTTCAAAGAAAATTGGGAATTACTAACGAAATCGAACAAACGAAATATCCGGCTAATCTAATCGTTGATGATAAGCATGAGCACCCGCCTTTCATTAACATCATTCATTTTTGCTTTTTTCACCGTTGCTTACGGCCAAAATAGCCGCCCCCTCAACGATATACTCAATCAGATTTCGACACAATGGAAACTGGATTCAAACTCCTGCAATGGATACCGATGTTCCGTTTGGAAAAAACTTTTACATGTAAAAACCGATTATGTCAGTAAAGATGCGATCCTGCTGAAACTAGGTAACCCTAATAGGATTCAAAAACTCTACAAGGGGTCTACCAACAAAAATTACGTCAGCTATACTTACTACGTCTATAAAGATGCCTGCCCGAACATTGATGTAGATGGCATCGCAATAGAATTCGTTTTTGATGAACTTGAGCAGTTTCTGCTTGAAATAACCGAAGTGTTTTATTGCGGATAGACATCTGTTACTTGCCCGATTTAAGCAATTCCAAAAGAAAACTAAAACTGCTAGGTATTTCTAATAATCCTACCTCCGGTTTCTTTACATTCGCTACATCCACTCCCTGTACTTCTTCAGATTTTCATTGACCCCGTCAATATCAAACCGGTTCTTTTCCCAATCAGGATCATGAGCCAGTTCGTCAACATAAGATGATCTTGGTGAAATTTGTTTTTCAGCATCTCATAGTACCCCGGTACTGAAAACTTAGTTAACTACAACAGTAAAGCCGCTGATTTTCCCATATATTGCCAGACAACCTTATTACATGAACAGGAACACCATCTACATCAACGGAAGCAATTTCACTGACCTGGAAGGTTTTTATACAGAAGCAGATCGGGTGCTGACCCGGAATCTGGGATGGCAAACCGGTCACAACCCTGATGCACTCAACGACCTCCTGAGAGGCGGATTTGGAGTGTATGAATATGAAGAACCTGTAACGATTGTATGGGAAAATTTTGATCAAAGTGTAGCTGCGCTTGGTCAACCGCTGATCAATACGATTCTTGAAATAATCGCTTCGCACGATCATATCACATTTATAAAAAAAAAATAACCCCAGAGCGCCAGCTGTTTTAAGTGTTTACCAATATTCCGCAGGTGGTTTTCCCTTTTAAACGAATAAATAAAAAACATTCGTGCGTTTTTTCATTACAAAACGATCGCAGCAGACACTTACCAGTTTCCTGTAGTTTCATTACCATTTTTATCAACCAACGATGAAAGCCATACTGTATTTTTTCTCTGCTGCCCTTGTTTTATCATCCTGCAGCAATCAAACCAAAGAGCCAGCGCCGTCTCCGCTGGCCGGCACCTGGAAGATGATCTCAGCAACTACTATTAAGGGAAAAGACACGACCGTTGCCGACTATACAACCGGAAAGGAGTTTATAAAAATCATAACCCCTTCGCATTTTTCCTTCCTGAGTCATGACCTCAACAGGGGGCAAGATTCAACGGCTTCGTTTGTAGCGGGTGGTGGCCGGGTAAAATTGGGCGAAGGAAAATATACGGAGTATCTCGACTACTGCAGCTTCCGCGGGTGGGAAGGCGGTGTGTTTGAACTCAACTATACGATCAACGGTGATACACTTACCACATCGTCTGTTGAAAAAATAGAAAAACTGGGCATTGATCAGCTGAATATGGAGAAGCTTGTGAAAGTAAGGTAGAAGGCATAGGGTAAAAGGAGGAAGGGGTAAAACCTTCTGCCTTCCACCTTTATACCTTTAAACCTTTATACTTTCTACCAACGCGTACCAAGATAATGGGGAAGCATCGCCCGCCAGGTAGGCCAGTCATGTGTCCACTCCTGTCCCCAGATATCGAGTTCGTACCAGATGCCTTTTTCGTATAACTGGCGGGCAAACTGACCACTGGCTGCGGGGTCTTCGTAACTGCCGCTGCCGGTAAGAATGTGAATGTGCTGGCTGCGGCGGATCTGCTCCAGGATGTTGTGATCGGTGAGGTTGGGAATATAGTGAGCCGGACTGTTGAAATAAACGTTGTCGTCGTAATGGCCTTTGGTGTACTCCATCAGATTGTATACACCACTCATGGCCATAACGCCGTTGATAAGATCGGGACGTTTAAGAAACAGGTTCATGCTGTGCAGGGCACCGAAACTGGCTCCGCAGGCAATGATGGGGGTATCCCAACTGCTGCTGTTGCGGATAAAAGGAACCACCTCGTTGTATACGTAGTCGTTCCATTGCTGATGACGAACACTTTTGTGCCAGGGGTCCATATGGTTGTTCATCCAGCTCTCTTTGTTAATACTTTCTATAGAATAGACTTTGAGCTTGCCTGAGTCAATAAAATGTGCGATACTGTCAATTAATTGAAACCGCTCATATTCCAGGTAGTCGGCAGCAGCTGTGGGCACCAGGAGCAGGGCAAATCCGTAACTACCGTAGGTGGCAATGGGCATTTCTTTGTTGAGCGATGGGCTATACCAGGAAGTCAGTTCTCGTTTCATGCAGTGATTTGTTTGGCTAAATATATAAAATGATAAAGACTATTGCTTTTCCTGCTCCCCGACCGCCCTGCGTGCGGGGTGAAATAAGTGTAAACGTAAAATTACGCTGTTAAAAAAGTTGACAAATGTCAAAAAACCGTAATTTCATTTGGTAAATAAACCACGTACTACTACTTTAGTTTTCAGTATTTTTACTGTTATCAAAATGGGTGATTTACGATCCGGCTTTATTGCATACCTGGCTCTTATAAGTATAATTAGCTATTTATCAAATAAATATATATATTCACTTCGGTCGTCTCCCCCCATTCCATTGACCAAAATCAAATAAAAGGGTTTGTGACCATTAGTCAATTATTGCGTCAATACCGATTTTTACTATACCAATAAACCGAACATGCAGAAACAGATAAGGATCATACTGGTAGATGATCATCAGGTGGTCCGTGATTCGTGGAAATTCCTTTTGGACCGTGACGATCGCTTCACCATCATCGGCCAGTGCACCAATGGAGCCGAAGCGATAGAGCAGGCAGGCATCTTACGCCCTGACGTAATGCTCATGGATATCAACATGACTCCCATCAATGGATTTGAAGCGACAAAAGCCATTATCGAACAGTCACCTGAGATAAAAATCATTGGTGTCTCCGCCAACAACCATCCCAGTTACGCCCATAAGATTCTTGAATTGGGCGCACGTGGCTTTGTAACCAAGAGCTCGCCTTTTGATGAACTGATGAGTGCCATTGTGCAGGTACACAACGGTGAAGAATATGTGTGCCGCGAGATCCGCAATGAGCCGAGTTTCAGACAGCGCTGATCCTTTATCGCTTTCTTCCCGGGTATTCACCCGGCTATCTGCCAGTAGTAAGACTTTGGCATACAGCCGTTTCGTGATCTAGCCAAAAGCTGGTAAATTTGCCGCCTTGCCGGGTTAAATAAAGCCGGCAAAACAAATCCCGATAAGCAGCATGGAACTGAGCAAAAATTTTGACCACAGGCAGGCCGAGTCTCACTGGTACCAGCACTGGCTGGATAAACGTTATTTCAATAGTACGCCCGACAGCCGGGAACCCTATACGGTAGTAATCCCCCCTCCGAATGTAACAGGGGTGCTGCATATGGGTCATTGCCTTAACAATACCATCCAGGACATACTGGTTCGCCGCGCGCGTATGCAGGGCAAAAATGCCTGCTGGGTACCGGGAACCGACCACGCTTCGATTGCCACTGAAGCAAAAGTGGTACAGATGCTGCGCGAAAAAGGAATCAGCAAAAGTTCTCTTTCGCGCGATGAGTTTCTGCAGTATGCCTGGGAATGGAAAGAGAAATACGGCGGCATCATTCTGCAGCAACTGCGTAAACTGGGCTGCAGCCTCGACTGGGATCGTACCACTTTTACCATGGACCCGGATTATTACCGCTCGGTAATCAGCGTATTCTGTGATCTGTATAGCAAAGGCTATATCTACCGCGGCAAACGCATGATCAACTGGGATGTAAAAGCGCTTACCGCCCTGAGCGATGAAGAAGTGATCCGCCGCGAAACGGTACAAAAACTGTATCACCTCCGCTACAAAATAGACGGCGAAGACCGCTATATCGAAATAGCCACGGTACGCCCCGAAACAATCATGGGTGATACCGCCATCTGTGTACACCCCGATGACGAGCGCTACAAAGACCTGCACGGCAAATTTGCCCTGGTACCGCTGATCAACCGCCGCATCCCGATCATTACAGACGATTATGTGACCATGGACTTTGGTACCGGCGCCCTCAAGGTGACTCCTGCCCATGACATGAACGACAACCAACTGGGGCAAAAACATAACCTGGAAGTGGTTGATATCCTCAACGACAACGGCACCCTTAGCGAAACTGCACAGATACTGGTGGGCGAAGACCGTTTCGAAGCCCGCAAAAAAATCATTCCCCTGCTGGAAGCTGCCGGTCACCTGGTGAAAATAGTGGACTATACCAGCGAGGTGGGTTACTCGGAGCGTACCGATGCAGTAGTAGAGCCCCGCCTGAGCCTGCAATGGTGGGTAGACATGAAAAAAATATCCGGCCCGGCCCTGTCTGCCGTAATGGATGATGAAATAAAATTCTATCCCTCCAAGTTCAAAAACCTGTATCGTCACTGGATGGAAAACATCAAAGACTGGTGCATCAGCCGTCAGCTTTGGTGGGGACATCGCATTCCGGCCTGGTACGATGCAGAAGGAAATTATATTGTAGCCGCAGATGCGGAAGCTGCTTTGTCGGCCTATCAGCAAAAGTACAACAAGCCCAACGCCACTGCTGCAGACCTTAACCAGGATGCCGACTGTCTGGATACCTGGTTCAGCTCCTGGCTCTGGCCCTTTGAAGTATTCAAAGGTTACAGCAATCCCGGCAATGCGGATGTGAGCTACTACTACCCGACCAACACACTGGTAACAGCCCCCGAGATCATCTTCTTCTGGGTAGCCCGGATGATCATGGCCGGTTATGAATACAAACATCAGAAGCCTTTCAGCGAAGTTTACTTCACTGGTATCGTACGCGACAAGGTTGGCCGTAAAATGAGCAAGCAACTGGGCAACTCGCCCGACCTGCTGGGCCTTATTGATCAGTACGGTGCCGATGCTGTTCGTTTCGGCATTATGATCGCCTCACCGGCCGGCAACGACCTGATGTGGGATGAAGCCAGCAATGAACAGGGGCTGCATTTCAACAATAAAATCTGGAATGCGCTCAAACTGGTGAAGATGTGGGAAGGGCGTACCCAAAAAGGATTGCAGACCGAAGAGCATTTTGCGGTGAAATGGTTTGCCAGCCGCCTGGCCGAAGTGCGCGCACAACTGGATGACCAGTTCCGCGACTTCCGTCTCAGCGAAGCACTCAAGACACTGTACTCGCTGATATGGGATGATTTCTGCAGTTGGTACCTGGAATGGGTAAAACCGGGCTTCGAACAACCCATTGATGCTGCTGTATATGAGCAGACCGTAACCTTCTTCGAAGAACTTATGCAACTGCTGCATCCGTTTATGCCCTTTATTACCGAAGAAATTTATCATCACCTGCGTCAGCAGACAGACGATATCACGGTAAAACAATACGCTGCCATAGCCCCGGCCGATACCGTTCTTTTACAAAAAGCGGCACTGCTCAAAGACGTGATCAGCGCCATACGTGATGCCCGTGTAAAAGCACAATTGAAACCAAAAGATACGATCCGCTTACACATTATGGCTGCGCGCCCCGGCACTTACGATCAGTTAACCGGTATCCTGGCCAAACAGGTGAATGCAGAACAGATAGAACTGGTAAATGCGGCTGTAGATAATTGTATCAACGTAGTGGTAAACAATGATCAGTTTTTCCTGGAAACCACTACACCGCTTGATACTACTGCACAAATAGCCCAGTTGGAGAAAGACCGCGATTATTATCTCGGCTTCCTGCAATCAGTAGATAAAAAACTCAGCAACGAGCGCTTTGTACAAAACGCCAAACCCGAAGTGGTTGAAGCTGAACGGAAGAAAAAAGCAGATGCGGAAGCGAAGGTTAAAGCGATAGAAGAAAGCTTAAACAGGTTGAAATAAGTTTAAAAGTTTAAAGGGTATAAAAAGTATAAAGCGTTTAAAGCGGCGGTTTTACTCTTTATACCCTTTAAACACTTTATACTTTTTATACCTCGTATTTATCTGGGCAGAATACTCACCGGCATAATAAACTCAAACACGGTAGCGCCGCTCTGGCGGGTGAGGAAATCGGTATCGAGCAAATGGCTTACCCTGAATCCGAAGGTAAGCTCATACTGATTCCACCACTTGGTATCTACAAACAACTCTCCTCCCACACTGCGCTGAAAAGCGAGTGGTCTTTTATTGACATCAAATGCTTTGGAAAAATCATAAAAAGCATTGAGGCGAAAACGCTGCAGGTAAAGCATATTCCCAAATCCCCAATCGGGATAAAGAAGGGGTAAATGATAATTGCTGCGAATACCCCAGATGCGGGCAAAATAAGCAGCATTATATCCGCGTGAATAAGGAAAACGATTGGCAAACCGTACATCCCGCACGCCGGTTTCCTGCCAGGCTCCATTGAAATAAAGATTATGCGTGGGTGCCAGTCCGGGAAAATAAACCGCACCGGTGGCCAGAAACTGGCGGCTATTGTAATTGGTTAATGCATGCCGGAACTGAAGGGTGAGATTATACGCCAGCCGCGGATAAAAATGCTGCACTGCTGTTTCTACCTGCTCGCCGAAAGTGACATAATGATGCAGATAAGTGAAACTGGTGTTGCCGAGTGTATCTTTAAAGAATCCTTTATTGAAATCCTGGCTCACGTAAAAATTACTACCTACAGTAAACTGCCTGCTCGTTTGCTTTTTCACCCAGCTCAATGGCACACTCAGTCCGATCCGTGTATCCAGCTGATCCCATGTACGCAGGCGGTTATTCATCACCTCCTGCCGGGCAAAAGTGTATTGCGATCCGATATTGAGATAAGGAAACCATTTGCCGTAAACGGCGCTTACCCCGGCTGCATGTGTTTTTTCATTTTCATTGTACAGGTAATATATCTGTGTCTCCAGTGTATTCAGCACGTTTTGTCCATACAGCGAAAAGGTGAACTCCGGATCTTCATAATAAGGCCGCCAGCTGTGAAAATTGAAAAGGCGTGTGCCGCTACGGTAGCGGGTAGATCTAAACTGACGGGGCTTCAGATGACCCGGTACAAACTCCTGTATCTCGTTGGCATTTGCCACGGGATAGGTAATGGCTAACCGCTCTGCCAACAAAGCAGGCAATGGCTCCCATTGCACTGCGGCTGTATCCGTCTGCTGCAGCTGATAACCATCTGCCGTAAAAGCCGACCAGCTGATTTTACCATAAGCCACATTTACCCCATAATTTCCCAGCGGCCAGTGTGTATACATCTGGCTGATGACTCCGCCGCTTACCGGTACACGGAAAATATCATCGCGCCCGCCAAAACTGGCCGTGAAATAAATATATCCATCACTCACACAGGGATATCCCAATACATTAAACGATGAAGGCGTGAGTGGTTGCACCCGGGAGTTTTGCAGGCTTACCCGGGCCAGCGTCATACGTCCATCCGGCAGGCGCAGGGCACTCACCACACTGGTGTCATCGATAAATTTGGGATCCGTGAAAAGCATCACGGAAGAGTTGCTGATTCGTTGCAGCACCTCACCATTGTCTGTCGCCAAAACATGCAGTTCACTTTTCCCGTCACGCGCATTCTGCACGGCTACCACGCGCCGGCCATCAGCAGATATATCGGGTGAAAAATAACGGCTCTTATGTGTAAGTGTACGCTGCGCATGTGTTTCCACATCCATAACACGTATCACACTATAGTCGCGCCAGCGCCAGCGTGGATCAGACTCATAGGCCGCATATACCAGCCGGCCGTTGCGGTAAGAATACTGATCACTGATGGCAATATCGCGTACCCGCAACCAGTCTTCCTTTCCATCTGCATTACGAACTACAAAACCGGGACGGCGATTGTAACTGGTTTTTAAATATAAAGTGGAAGTAGAAGATACTGCATAAGGAAACTGGTAACTGGTCAGCACTTGTTTGTTGAGGGACGAGACAGGATGAGGGCCCGATTCGCCGGCAGCAGTAGCAGCGGCAATACCCGTAGTGGTATTCTTATAATAATCCAGCGCTTCCTCGCGGAAACGTGTATACGGAACGCCTGCATATTTTTCTATGGCTTTCTGAAAAGGATAAAACAATCCCTTAAATGCAGAGGCCTCTTTTGTGACTTTGGCCCAGAAATCTGCGCCATATTTTTCATACCCGTAATTTACCAGCAGATAGCCGAGGTTGTAATGATCCGGCACATAATCTTTGAAGGAGCCATTACGCAGTTTCATCCAGGAATACTTTTTCTCTGCCAGCCAGAGCGATGGGTAAGCATTCATGAATTGCGGCAGACGTCCACGCCCCTGGTTGCTGAGAATGGTTTCTGAATAGACGGCATCGCCTTCATAAAACCAATTGGGAACAGAAGCATTTATGGCCAGTGCATATCCTTCCTCGCCAAACAGTACACGCATGACCTGGCTGAGGCCATTATGAAAATTATTGAACTGCTGCACATGCCTGTATTCATGCAATGCCAGCTGATCGGTCCACGGTATACTGCCCTGGTCAAAGTTGCCGGCAGATGGGGTGAGATAGAACTCGCTGCGGTAAGGTCCGAGCCCTACATACCCATTGGCAATAGTGGTTTGATTTTGAAGTACAATATTGATGGTTCGTACCCGGGAGCCTAATGCCACGGGGGTATTTGCCGCCTGGTTATGAACAATCGTAGCCACCCGTTGCGCATCCTTTTCCAAGCCTTCGGGAAAAATGATGCGGGCAGTATCGGAGCCCAGCTGACGCCACTTTACACCGGGTGGTGTACCCCCAAAACGCTGCGCCTGTACGTGAAGTGCTGCCGTCGTCAGCAGCAGAAACCCAATTTTTTTATACATATACACTTTTAGGTTGTACGTTAAGTTACGGAAGAGATGATCATCTGCCTCACAATGCATTGTGAGGCTACCATGCAATGCATTGTGAGGCTACTGGCAGATCAGCGTTTCGTCAATCCTTATAAATAGCCACTGTACGCTTCTCTCCTTCTTTTACAAAACCACGATACATGCCCTCTGTGCAAAACGGGAGCGAAATATTTCCATTTTTGTCAACAGCAATCAACCCACCGTCACCTCCCAGGGCTGGCAGGCGATGGTTGATCATTTCGCCGGCGGCTTTTTGCAGATTCATTTTTCCAAACTCCATCATATCGCTGATTGTTTTGGCCATACCCAGGCGAATGAAGTATTCGCCCCAGCCGGTACAACTGATGGCTACTGTCTGGTTGTTGGCATAGGTTCCGGCACCGATAATAGGCGCATCACCGATACGACCGTATTTTTTATTGGTCATGCCGCCTGTACTGGTTGCGGCTGCCAGGTTGCCCTGCCGGTCGAGTGCCACTGCACCCACGGTACCGAATTTTTCATCGTGGAAAGTTGCTTTCAGGATATTTTGTGAAAGCCGGCGAACCAGCCGTTGCAGGCTATCGGCACGCGAACCGCCGGCCTGAGCCAGGGCTGTACGGGCTTCTTCCAGTTCTTTATGCAACAGGGCCAGACGGGTCTGTTCAGCTGGTAAAGGATCTGTTGCCCCTTTTAATTGTTTGACCGAATCTTCGGCACGTGCGCGTAGCAGGCCCCGCCAGCGTTCTTCGGTATAGAAATAAGATGGATCTACTATTTCGAGTCCTTGCTTACGGGCAAATTGCTCAGCCCCCGGCCCGGCCATCATCACGTGTTCACTTTTTTCCATTACAGCTCTTGCGGCGGTGATCGGATTACGGATGACCGTCACGCCGGCTACGGCACCGGCTCCCAGGGTACGTCCATCCATAATGGCCGCATCCAGTTCATTTCGACCTTCGTTTGTAAACACTGCCCCGCGGCCTGCATTAAAAAGAGGGCAATCTTCGAGATACCGGACACTGGCCTCCACGGCATCCAGCGCAGTGCCGCCACGAGCCAGGATAGCCTCCCCTTTTTGCAATGCGGTATCGAGTGCCGCGTTATAGGCCCGCTCCCGTTCCGGACTCATCTGGTTACGCAAAATGGTGCCCGCCCCACCATGAATAACCAGTACATATCGCCCCTGCTGGCTTTGGCCTACTGTCTGTATAAAAAAGAAAAGTGAAAAAAGGATGAGCAGTTTCTTCATCTTACGAATTTTGAGCAATTTACCGAAGCATTGTCAAGACTGGTACTTAATTTGCCCTGTGAGCGGGAAGGCTTAATTTTGCACCTTTAAATTCCTGAGGCTGAGGAGATTCAAAAAGATATTATTGTGGACCATTTTATCCCTGCTATTTCTGCTGATAGCTGCCTGGATATTTATTCAATCGTCGGCCGGGCAAAACTGGATCGTACGCAAGGTAACTGCCCGCCTCTCCAGCGATCTTCATACACGAGTAGAAATCAAAAAAGTTGATGTCGGCCTCTTTAACCGGATGTATCTGCAGGGGGTAATAGTGGAAGACCGGCAAAAAGATACCCTGCTGTATGCCGGCGCTGTATCGGTACGTATCACCGACTGGTTTTTCCTGAAAGACAAAGTAGAGCTGAAATATATCGGCCTGCACGATGCCGTGATCAAACTGCAGCGCTCCGACTCAGTATGGCGCCATCAGTTCCTGATCGATTATTTTTCTTCGCCCGCTTCTGCCAACACCCAAAAAAAAGGCGGCACCCGGTTGAATCTGAAAAAAGTGGAAATGACCAATGTGGTATTTCTGAAAAAAGATGAATGGCTGGGTCAGGACATGCGTATTGCACTGGGTTCGCTTAATCTCGATGCCCGGCAGATTGACTTCAGTAGCCGGCAGGTTGATCTGCAATGGCTGCGGATCAATGAACCGGATGTCAGCATTTATGAATACACGAAAAAGAAACCGAGCGCGCCGCAAACCACCAACAGCAACGAAGAGCCTGTTGTTGCCGACAGCAGCCTGCAATGGAATGCCGGTGGCTGGATGATAAAAACGGATGAGCTGGAACTTCTCAATGCGCGTTTCCGCACCGATCGTGCCGGAACAGGCCCAGCCTATTCGTGGTTTGACGGACGGCATATTGACTTCAGCAATATACATACTACACTTCGCCAGGTAAGATGGGAAAAAGACACCATCACCGCTGACCTTTCACTGCAAACACGCGAGCGCAGCGGCTTCGAAGTCAAAAGTATGAAAGCAAAGGTGAAGGTTACACCACGCGAAATGGCCTTCAACCAGCTTGATATCCGGACCAACAACAGTACCATACGCCACTACTTCCGGATGAGCTACGATGACTTCAGCAGTATGAATGACTTCATTCATGAAGTGCAGATGCAGGGCAACTTTGCCGATTCGGAAATAGACAGTGATGACATTGCTTTTTTTGCACCGGCACTCAGCGACTGGAATAAAAAAATTGTGCTGAAGGGGATGGTACGGGGTACCGTTGATGACCTGGTAGGCCGGGGACTGGAAATACAGGCTGGCGAAAATACTTTTCTGAACGGAGATATCAGCCTCACCGGCCTTCCCGATATCAACCAGACCTTTATCGACTTTAAGGCAAATGAATTCCGGACCACTTTTTCCAGTGCAGCCACTATTATACCCGCTATACGCCGTATTAAGTCGCCCGATCTTTCCCGGTTGCAGTACCTGCGGTTCAACGGCAGCTTTACCGGTTTTATCCGCGACTTTGTAACCTATGGCACTATTCAGACCAGCCTGGGTGTGGTAAAGAGTGACCTGAATATGAAATTGCCGGACGGGCAGGACCCCGTATACAGCGGTACTATTTCTTCCGACTATTTCAGGCTGGGAGATTTTATTGGTGATGACCGCATAGGGGCCGTATCGCTCAATGGCACGGTAAAAGGAAAAGGGTTCAATGAAAAAAGTCGTAATACCGAAGTAGACGGCACTATCCATTTTGCTGACTATAACGGATACCGGTATCAAAATCTGAAAGTGAACGGACGCCTGGATAAAAAACGCTTTCAGGGTCTCGCATCGATGAACGATTCCGAAGCCGCATTTACACTCAATGGTATTATTGATTTCAATGACACTATACCTACATTCAATTTTGTAGCTGATGTAGCGAAAGCCAATCTGCAAAAACTCAATCTTACCCGCGACGATATTTCTTTTGCCGGCAAATTCAATCTCGACTTTACCGGCGCCACTATCGATGATTTTCTCGGCACTGCACAGATCAACGATGCCACACTTACCCATAATGGTCATCCACTACCCTTTGACTCGCTGCTGGTATCTGCGGAATATTCCAATCAGACAAAGACCATCAGAGCCAAAAGCAACGAATTTGATGCACGGGTATCGGGGCAGTTCAATATCCGCGACCTGCCGGATGCCGTCAAACTTTTCCTGAACCGGTATTATCCGTCCTATATTAAGCCTCCGGTTTCCATGCCGGATAATGAGGCGTTTACCTTTGACATCACCACGCAGTATGTAGACGAATACATGCAACTGATCGACAGTAGCCTGAGTGGATTCAACAACAGTCATATTTTTGGCAGCCTCAATACACGTACCAATGCCATGAACCTGGTGGCAGATGTGCCCCAGTTTGGCTACAAACAATACCGGTTCAATGATGTAAAACTGAATGCCAGAGGCGACCGCGACAGCCTGAGCCTCCTGGGCAGCGCATCGAATATACTGATCAGCGACAGCCTGAATATGCCCATGGCATTATTCAGTATCAATGCCCGGCATGATACTTCTAAAGTAAAAATATACACTGGCGCCAACCAGGCCATTAACCAGGCCAACATCAATGCACAGGTGCTGACCTACGACAACGGCGTGCGTATAGAATTTAATCCCAGCAATTTCAGCATTAACGGTAAAGCCTGGACTATTGAAGAAAATGGCGAGTTGGAATTCAGAAGCAATATGCCCGCCAGCGGAGCACTTGTGCTGAAAGAAAGCAACCAGGAAATACGCATACGTACCCGGCCTGCTGAAATCGGTGACTGGAATGACCTGCTGGTAGAACTGAACAAGGTAAACCTGGGAGACTTCAGTCCATTCTTTATGCCCAAAAACAGGCTGGAAGGCCTGGTGTCGGGTAATGTTCTGATCGAAGACCCTACGAATAATTTGTATGTTACGGCAGACAGTATCAAAGCAGAAGGTTTACGGCTCGACAATGACTCCATTGGCAATGCCACCGTGCAGGCTACTTACGATAATAAAAATAAACAACTGAAAGCTACGGGCCGTACACTTGACCCTGACCGCAATCTGGCCTTTGATGTCAACATTTATCCCGGCAACCCCGAGCTGTCTAAATCGAATCTGATTCGTCTGACTGCGAAAAGTTATCAGCTCAGTATTCTCGAACGTTTTCTGGGCAATCTCTTTACCGATATCTCCGGTTATGTAACCGGTAATTTCGAACTGGCCGGGGAACTCGATGAATTACAGATTACGGGCAGGGGCCGCTTACAGGATGCAGGTCTGAAAGTAATTTTCACACAGTGTTATTATAAAATAAGAGATACAGAACTGGAGCTGAAGCCAACGGAGATCGACCTCAATGGTATAGTGCTGGAAGACCCTGTAACGCATAACCCCGTTTATCTGTCGGGCAATATCGAACACACCGCTTTCCGCAACATGTTCTTCGATCTTACCGTATCAACACTTCAGCCAAATACAACGGGGGCTAACAATAACCGGCCTGTGTTGCTGTTAAATACAACCCTGCTCGACAACAAACAATTTTATGGCCGGGTAAAGGGTACTGGATCATTTTCGCTGACAGGCCCTCAGTCTGACCTGTATATGAAGATTGATGCGATTGCCTCGACTACAGACAGCAGTTTTGTAACCATCCCCTCTTCGCAAAGCCGCGAGTCTGGTATTGCCGATTTCCTGGTAGAGCGTACTTACGGACGCGAAATGGTTGACAGCAGTTTTGCCAGCGCCTCTTCCAATGTCATTTATGATGTAGACCTTACTGCCAATCCGATGGTAACGGTAAAAGTGGAGCTGGATGAGCTCACTGGCGATAAGATTGAGGGTCGTGGTGCCGGTACATTAAATATCCGCTCTGGTACGAATGAAAAAATGAGTATGCGTGGGCGCTTTGATATAGAAGAAGGCAACTACCTGTTTACCTTCCAGTCTTTTTTCAAAAAGCCATTTGAGATCAGCAAGGGCTCGCAGAACTATATTACCTGGAATGGCGACCCGTATGCAGCCCGTATTCAGTTTGAAGCGAAGTATACGGCAGAGAATGTGAGCTTTGCTCCGCTTGCCGATATCCTGAGCAGTACCGATGCCTCCTACAGCCGCCTGCGCGAGGATGTATATGTAATGGTAAATCTTTCCGGCGATCTGTTTAAGCCTGATTTTAAATTCCGGATTGACCTGCCGCCAAACAGTAAGGCCAACAATGATTTCTCTATCGGCTCGGCCCTGCAGCAAATCGAGAAAAACCAGAATGAGATAAACCGGCAGGTTACCTACCTGATCGTATTTAACAGTTTTGCCCCTCCTGATTATGCGCCCAATACCGGACTCAATACTGCGCTCAGTGAGTTTACCAATAATACCATTTCGAGTATCTCCGGTTTATTTTTTAACGAAATCAACCGTAAACTCAACAGTGAGCTGTCGCGTATCCTGAAAACGGATAATATCAGCATCAACTTCAGCGGTGCCGTATATAACCGTAACCTCCTGAATGCCGCCAGTACCACAGGCTTTGGCATCAATCAAAGCAACTTCAATGTGAATGTGCCCATTTCGATGTTTAAAGACCGCTTTGTGGTTACCCTGGGCAGTACGCTTGATGTACCGTTGCAATCCACCATTCAGCAAAATGTGCAGTTCCTGCCCGATGTGACGGCGGAATGGCTGATCAACCAGAGCGGTACCATCCGCGCCAGCTTCTTCTACCGGCAGAATCTGGATTATCTCACCAGCAATACGTCAGGTGCAGCCCGCACCAAACGCTCGGGCGCCAGCATCGCCTATCGTAAAGAGTTTGATACACTGAAGGAGTTTTTCAAAAGCAAGAAGAAGAAGAAATGACATTTCAATGTGCTGATGTGCTGATGTGCTAATGTGCTGATGTGCTGATGATTTTTCCGATGCACAATCTTTTTATTACTCATACAATCGGTATAGCCATCATGTTAAGCATTTCTGTTTACGCACCTCTGCACGCATTAGCACATCAGCACATTTCTCTCAGATTTCGTGTCCCAGTTTGCTGCGCTTGGTTTGCAGGTATTTTTCGTTGTGGGGGTTAGATGGGCAAATGATCGGAATATTCTCCACTATTTCTAGGCCGTAACCGATGAGTCCAACCCTTTTGCGGGGGTTATTGCTCATAAGCCGCAGACGGGTAATATCGAGATGGCGGAGTATCTGGGCTCCCACGCCATAGTCGCGCTGATCCATCTGAAAGCCCAGGTGCAGGTTGGCTTCTACGGTATCCATTCCTTCCTCCTGCAGGCGGTAGGCTTTTAATTTATTGAGCAGGCCGATTCCTCGTCCTTCCTGGTTCATATAAAGTATAGCGCCTTTGCCTTCTTCCTGAACCATCTCCATGGCTTTATGCAGCTGGTCGCCACAATCGCAGCGGAGAGATCCGAGTATATCGCCGGTAAAACAGGAAGAGTGCACACGTACCAGAACGGGTTCGTCTTTTTCCCATTGGCCTTTGATGAGGGCCAGGTGCTCGTTGGAAGATAGTTTTTCTTTAAAAGCTACCAGGGTAAAATCGCCGAATTTGGTAGGCATATCGACCCTTACTATTTCTTCGATGAGCGAGTCGCGTTTGATGCGGTATTCGATCAGGTCTTTAATGGAAATGATTTTGAAGTCGAAGTGGCGGGCTACTTCCATCAATTCGGGCAGGCGGGCCATGGAGCCGTCATCGTTCATAATCTCAACAAGTACCCCTCCATAGGGTGCGGGAAAACCTGCCAGGCGGGCCAGGTCAACAGCGGCTTCGGTATGACCGGCGCGGCGAAGCACTCCACCTTTTTTGGCGCGCAGCGGGAAGATATGACCGGGCCTGCCGAGGTCGGCCGGGTTGGTAGCCGGATCGTTCAATGCCTGGATGGTTTTGGAACGATCACTGGCAGAAATGCCGGTAGTGCAGCCATAGCCCAGCAGGTCAACAGAAACGGTAAAGGCCGTTTCGTGCAGGGCGGTATTATTGCTGACCATCAGTTCGAGTCCGAGCTCATCGCAGCGGTCTTCGGGTAGCGGAACACAAATAAGGCCGCGGCCATATTTGGTCATAAAATTCACCACTTCAGGGGTGATATTGGCGGCGGCAGTGATAAAATCCCCCTCATTTTCACGGTCTTCATCGTCTACCACGATTACCATTTTGCCATCCCGGATGTCCTGGATGGCCTCCTCTATGCTATGAAACATTTTTCCGGTTTTTTGCAAAAGTACTAACAATTGGAAGTCCGCAAAAGTTGGGTACCGGGCCGGTCTTATTTTCCGGGCTAAAGGCCTCTTTTCCAGTCACAGTTTGTTAATATTTTGGCTATATTTATTTATAGAATATTCCCTTTCTTTGCAGCACAATCACGTAAACTAAACTAATATGCTTAAGAGAATTTTATTCCTTATTGCTATTTCATTTTTGGCCGGATCGGTGTTTGCGCAGGTAACCACCTCTACCATTACCGGTACAGTGAAATCAAGTAAAGGGGAAGGACTGGCTGGTGCTTCTGTGACGGCCACCCACCTGCCCTCAGGTACGAATTATACTACAATTGCCACAAAAGATGGGGCATTTACGCTGCCCGGTCTTCGTATTGGCGGACCTTACACTGTGAAGATTGCCTTCACAGGCCTTCAGACTCAATCCTTTGACAACATTTTCCTGTTATTGGGTGAAGCCCATAACATCAATGCTATCATGGGAGTTGATGAAAAAGAACTGGCCGGCGTTGTTGTTACCGGAAGAGGGCGCCGCGCAGCCACGGAGAAAAGAGGCTTAAGTACGGTAGTCAATAACCGTCAGATTACAACCCTGCCTACCATCAGCCGTAGTATCACTGACTTTACCCGTCTCACACCGCAAGCAAGTGGTAACAGCTTTGCCGGCCGAGATGCCCGCTTCAACAATATTACGCTTGACGGGGCCAATCTGAATAACAACTTCGGTCTCAGTACCGATCCGCTGCCCGGTGCAGGCAATAACCCTGTATCGCTCGACGCTATCGATGAGGTTTCCGTAAATATTGCTCCTTACGATGTGCGTCAGGGTAATTTTACCGGTGGTAATATTGCCGCTACAACTAAAAGTGGTACCAACACATTCCACGGAACAGCTTATCATTACTTCCAGAATGAAGACTTAATGGGTTATAACCTGGCAGGTGAAAAAGCACCTAAAACACGCTATCGTTCTAAAATCTTCGGTGGAAGTGTTGGCGGCCCCATTATTAAAAACAAGCTCTTTTTCTTCGTAAACGCAGAAAAAGAAACTAAACCTCCGGGTGCTGGAATTACCTGGACTCCTACAGGTGGTTCAGGTACTGGTAACGTTTCTTCTGTACTGGCTTCTGACCTCCAGAAAGTATCTGATTACGTAAAGACTTTCGGCTATGATCCGGGTGTTTATGATAATTTCGCTGCGTTCTCAAATGAAAACCACAAGATCATTGGCAAAATTGACTGGAACATCAGCAGTGCACATAAACTAACACTTAAGTATAGCGATTTCAAAGGAACTCAGGACATACTACCCAGCCAAAGTGGTGGTATCAATGGCGCTAACAACTCAGGTGTGGTTAACTATGGTACTAAATTCTCTAACCGTGCTATGGGTTTCTCTGGTATTACTTACCAGCAGGAAGATGTTGTTCGCTCAGGTTCTTTTGAATTGAACAGTAACTTTAAAGGCCGTTTTGCGAACCAGTTTCTGGCTACAGTTACGAAGATCAGCTCTGACAAAACTCACCCCGGCGGCCAGTTTCCCTTCGTTGATATCCTGGCAGGCGGTGGCGACATCAACAACTACATAAGTGTGGGTAATGAGCCTTTCAATGGTAATAACAACAGTGTTATCAATGACGTGTACTCTGTAGTTGACAACTTCACTTATTTTGCCGGCAAACACACCCTTACAGCTGGAGTTAGCTACGAGTATCAAAAAGTAGGTAACATGTTTATGGCTGGTTCACAGGGTTATTATGTATTCCGCAGCGTAAACGACTTTATCACCAACCAGGCTCCAGCTCTTTTCTCGATAACCTATGCGCTCGACGGAAGTGATGCAGTTTATTCGGCCAACCTGAAAATCGGACAGCTGGCCGCTTACCTGCAGGATGAGATAATTGTAAACGACCGATTGAAATTAACAGCCGGCATCCGTTTTGACAAACCTATCTATCCTGAAAAGCCCCTGGAAAATCCATACATCAGCAACCTGAGCACACTGGTTGATATCAATGGTAATCCCACCAGATACACAACCGGCGAATGGCCCAAAAGCAGAATGCTCTTCTCTCCCCGCGTAGGCTTCCGCTGGGATATGGAAGGCAACAAGGAGTTTGTACTACGTGGTGGTACAGGTATCTTTACCGGTCGTATTCCATTTGTATACCTGACCAACATTCCTTCGGGTAGTTCTATGTACCAGTTCGGTACCCTGATCACTCCCACCACTCCTGGTGCAAACCTGAACAATTTCCTGTTTAACCCCGATGGTCGTGCATACAATCCTTTCAGCAACAACTCACTGCCTGCTAACCTGTTCCCCACTACTGCGGGTACATCAGCCCAGTCAGCTTTTGCCGTTGCCAGCAAGGATTTCAAATTCCCCCAGGTATGGAGAACCAATATTGGTTTCGACAAACAACTGGGCAAAAACTGGACCCTGTCAATTGACGCCATGTATACAAAAGACATCAACGCTGTATACATGTTCAACGCCAACCAAAAGGTTCCCGATGCTACCATCACTACAGGTTCTGTAATACGTCCCCGTTTCTCTTCTTCCTCTTCTGCTGTAAGACGAATCAACACGGCAATCAACAATGCCATTGTACTGGACAATACATCAAAAGGAAGCTCTTTCACACTGACGGCCCAGCTGGCTAAAGCCTTCTCTAAAGGCTGGTACGCCTCACTGGCTTACAACTATACTTATGCTTCTGACGTAACGGCTAACCCCGGTTCACAAGCTGCATCTGTATGGGGTGCTAACCCAACACTGGGTACACAAAACAGCCTGGAACTGGCTTATTCCAACTTTGCCATCCCCCATCGTATAGTAGGTACGGTATCTTACCGCTTCGAATACCTGAAACACCTGGCTACTACCATCTCACTGTTCTATGAAGGCAGACACGGTGGCACTTACACTTATGTATACAACGGCGACCTGAACAACGACGGAAATACCAGCTCTGATCTGATGTACATCCCCCGCGATGCATCTGAGATCACTTTTGTTAACAGCTTTGCTTACCCAAATGGTGTTACATATACCAAATCTGAAATGGAGCAAATCTTCATGAACTATGTTAACAACGATCCTTATCTGAGCAAACACAAAGGCCAGGTAGCTGAGAGAAATGGCGCCAAACTGCCGTTCTACCATCGTGTAGATGCCAAATTGGTTCAGGATATCTTCACCAACATCGGCAAACAAAAACATACACTGCAGTTCACTGCTGACGTGTACAACCTGCTGAACCTGCTCAACAACGACTGGGGTGTTCGCAAGATCACTACAGTAAACAACCCGCTGCAGCTGGTATCTGTAACAGGTGGCGTACCTTCATTCCGTCTGTCTACATTCCAGAATGCACCGGTTACCAAGTCATTTATCAACAACGTATCTACAAGTACTTCCTGGGGTATGCAACTTGGTTTCCGCTATATTTTCTAGTATTTTTAGCTCGTGTTTATATAAAGGTGTGCTCCGGCACACCTTTTTTTATACCTGTTTTTCACCATCTGTACAATGGCCAGTCTTCAAAAATCCATTCTGGTGTTATTAACTGCCCTTTGCCTTCCTCCTTATACCATGGAGAAAGATTGGTATCCATTGGATTTTTCACCACATGTATATCCTGTGCCGGCATATAACTCTGTGCCAGTAAAAAAATGCGCTCTCCATTTTTCCCGGCTACATCTATTACCAGCATGGCATGGCCCGGAAACCCTGGTTGCAGAAATACATCTCCTGCCTTTACCGGTTTAGACGCATCTGCCTTACCCAATTGCCGGTGCAATGAGCTCGTGCCGCAATAGGTGAATACCAATTGCAGGTATTGTTCAAATTCGTCGCGGGTGTTGCCCTGTGCCGCACTGGTCCTGTATTCTTCCAACCGTTGTCCTTTGAGCCGATACCGGTACCCTTGCTGCCAGCGTGAAAAAGATAAGGTCTGTCCACTGGTCGCGAGAAAGCTGACCTCATTCCATCTTTTCTGATCATACAGATACTCGGCCCGCAGCCGCATAATGGCATCGGCACATTGCTGCAGGTCTTTTTTACCTACCGGTATATCCAGTACGGCAAACTGCGCCTGTTGATTGCCTTTGGGCCGGCCATCGTAGAGATACACGGTATTATCTTTCTTCAAAGGTCGCTCACGCAGCCAGTGGCTAAAATCAGTGACCGAATCCCTGATACGGGTATACCCTTCCGGCAATGGGATCTCAGCAATACTCGTATAAGTACGGGACGCATTTATCCGGGTCAACAGTGCGGGTGATTGTGCATTCTCCTGGCAGGAGACCAGGCAAAATGCTAAAAAGAAGATACGGTGCATGGCGTGGTTTTTTATCCTGATAAATCGGGCCCTTTATTCCATAACAGTCAGCTTATAGAGTTCTGTTAAAACCCCATCTTGCCGCTTACTCGCCTATCTTTGCCAGACAACGATCTGCACTATGAATATTGAATTCAACCGTAATGAAGATGCCATGAAGCTGGCCATCAGTCATCGCCGGCAACTGTTCGAAAAAATAGCCGAAGGCGGTGGTAAAAAAGCACTGGCCAGACAGCATGAGCGGCAAAAACTCAGCCCGAGAGAACGTATCGAATACCTCGCAGACCGCGATCGGCCCTTCCTGGAGCTGGGTGCCTTTGCCGGTTTTGAGATGTACGAAGAACAGGGCGGATGTCCTGCTGGAGGCACCGTAGCGGGTATTGGTTATGTAAGCGGTCGGCAGTGTGTAATCGTTGCCAATGACCAAACGGTAAAGGCCGGCGCCTGGTTTCCGATAACTGGCAAAAAGAATCTTCGATTGCAGGAAATTGCCATGGATAATCATTTGCCCATTATTTACCTGGTAGACAGTGCCGGTGTATTCCTTCCCCTGCAGGATGATATTTTTCCCGACAAGGAACATTTTGGCCGTGTTTTCCGCAACAACGCCCGCATGAGCGCCATGGGTATAACCCAGATAGCGGCTGTAATGGGCGCCTGTGTGGCGGGTGGTGCTTATCTGCCTATTATGAGTGATGAAACACTGATGGTGGAAAACAATGGTTCCATCTTCCTCGCCGGCCCCTACCTGGTAAAAGCTGCCATAGGTGAAGACACGGATGCTGAAACGCTGGGCGGCGCCATCACCCACACAGAAATATCCGGTATTGCTGATTATAAATTCAAAACCGAACAGGAATGCCTTGACCATATCAAACGCATGCTGTCTATGCTGGCTGAACCCAAAAAAGCGGGGTTTGATCGTATAAAAGCTGTCGCTCCCCTCCACAATCCGGAAGAGTTATGCGGCACCTTCCCCATGGATGGCAAACCATATGATGTGGTAAATATCATCGAACGTATTGTGGATGCCCGAGCCGATGGCAGCGGTAGTTCCTTCGAACAGTTCAAAGAAGATTATGGTAAAACCATCGTATGCGGATACGCCCGCATTGAAGGCTGGGCTGTTGGCATAGTTGCCAACCAGCGCACCATTGTAAAAAGCAGGAAAGGCGAAATGCAAATGGGCGGCGTTATCTATAATGACAGCGCCGATAAAGCTGCACGCTTTATTCTCAATTGCAACCAGAAAAAAATACCCCTCGTATTCCTGCAGGATGTGACCGGTTTTATGGTGGGTAGCCGCAGCGAACATGCCGGCATTATTAAGGATGGCGCCAAACTTGTCAACGCTGTAGCCAATTCAGTCGTACCCAAATTCACTATCATCACCGGCAACTCGTATGGTGCGGGCAACTACGCTATGTGTGGTAAAGCCTATGACCCCCGCTTCATTTATGCCTGGCCCACGGCACGTATTGCTGTAATGGGAGGCGAGCAGGCCGCTAAAACACTATTGCAGATACAGGTGGCTGCCATGAAAAACCAGGGCCGCGAAGTTTCGGCAGCCGAAGAAGCCGCTTTATTGAACGAGATCAAAGGGAAATATGAAAAGCAGACCTCACCCTACTATGCAGCAGCACGCCTCTGGGTCGACGACATTATTGATCCCCGCGAAACCAGACTGCGTATCGCAGAGGGAATCCATGCCGCCAATCATAACCCACACATAGAAGAGATGAAGCTGGGCGTATTTCAGGTTTAAGGACAATGTGTTGATGTGCTAGTGTGCTGATGTGCTAGTGTGCTGATGTGCTGATGTGCTGATGTGTTGATGTGTTGATGGATTTGATGATTTGATAATGAGAGAGCAATGTGCTGATGTGTTAAAGAACTCTTTGCACGCTTAGTTTGCTTTGCGTTCTTTGCGATTTGACGATCGAGTCGACAGCCTGTTAGTGAGTAGTTTACTGTTCACTGTCAACTGTTCACTGTCAACTGTTCACTGTTCACTGTCAACTCTTTTATACATTTATACTAACAACCAACTTTTGCAAATAACAATCTATACAGACGGATCATCGCGCGGAAATCCCGGACCGGGAGGATATGGTGCCATTCTGATGAGCGGAACACATCGTAAAGAATTATCAAAAGGCTACCGGCTTACTACCAATAACCGCATGGAATTGATGGCGGTGATTGCAGCGCTGTCAGCACTCAAAAAGCCAGGAATGAATGTGATGATTTATTCCGACAGTCAGTACGTAATCAACTCCGTTGAAAAAGGATGGCTTAAGACCTGGATAGCTACCAACTTTAAAGGCGGCAAGAAAAACAAAGACCTCTGGCTGAAATATGACAGCCTTGCCCGACAGCATCATATCCGTTTCAAATGGGTAAAAGGCCATGCAGATAACCCCTACAACAATCATTGCGATAAACTGGCTACCACAGCTGCCGATGGTAAGAACCTGGATGTGGATGTGGGGTATGAAGCAGAATTGTAAAAATCACATGCTGGTTTAAAGAGTTTAAAGGGTATAAAGTGTATAAAGAGTATAAAGTGTCCGAAGACTTCCTTAAACCTTTAAACCTTTTAAACCCTTTAAACTCTTTAAACTTTTATGCGATCTCTCACTTCCTGGAGCGGCGGCAAAGACAGTTGTTATGCACTCATGCAGGCAATAGATGCAGGCATAAAGCCAGCCGTATTGCTCAATGTGATGAATGAAACCGGCCGCCGTTCCCGCTCGCATGGACTGCCAGCCACTATACTGGAAGCACAGGCCACTCAGGCAGGTATACCTCTGCGCACTGTATCCAGCTCCTGGAGTGATTATGAAAACAACTTTGTACGATCGCTGCAGGAGTTAAAACAGGAATACCAGTTAACCCACGCTGTCTTTGGCGACATCGACCTGCAGGCTCACCGCGACTGGGAAGAAAAAGTATGTGACCGGGCCGGACTGATACCCGTGCTGCCTCTTTGGCTTCGTCCACGTAAACAACTGGCGCTTGAAATGCTGCAGGCCGGTATTCAAACGCTTATTGTAAGTTGTAATGAAGTGATGGGCCAGCGGTTTCTGGGGCGTTATTTAACCAGTGAGCTGCTGGATGAACTGGAATCGCTGGGCGTAGACTCCTGCGGGGAAAATGGTGAATTTCATACACTCGTCACCGATTGCCCTTTATTCAAAAAATCACTGGAAACAGAAATAACCGATACCGAAACCCACGAGGGATACTGGTTTGCTGCTATAAGATTAAAGGTAAAAGACAAAGGGTAAAAGGATGATCATAATTCCTTTTACCCTTTACCTTATATCTTCTGCCCTTCCTCAGCTTAATGTAAGTACTGTTCTGTTTTTCACTACCAGATTATAGCTAAGCAAAATAACGGGCAGGAAAAATACGGTAGCCAGTAAGGTGTTTTTATAGAAAGGCAACGCCAGAGTATAGGAGGTCATGAGTCCATCAAGGTTCTGGCTGTAATAGGTGCCGTCTCCACCCATCCAGACTGCAAAGTTGGAAATCAGGAAATAAACAGTGGGAGCAGCCACAGCAGCTACCAACAGGTTTACCACGCGGCGACCTTTGAGCCACCAGCCCAGACCGGTTGCCAGCAACAACAACATATAGTTAAACCATTGCCCTTTATAAAATCCGGAATAGGGAAAAGACCCCTGCAGATACAACAAATGAACGATCACATCGCTAATAAACAAGGCGAGCAAAGGCAACATAAAAGACTGCCGGCGCTCGGGAATGATCATTCCAGCGAAAAGCGCCACAGCGATTACCGGAGAAAAACCCGACCAGTCGAGGTTGGGTCCGAGATAATATTTAGTGAGCGTGGTGATAGCCACCAGCGCTAAAGAAAACAGGATAAACTTTGTATTAACTTTTTTCATAGTGCGTAAACAATGTAAGTGCTAACAAATAATATCGCCTCTCTACTCTTCCTTCCTTTCGGCTACCCAACAAAAGTAACTCAAATGCAATAAATGGCCTTTCTATTTATTCACTTATCCACAGGCACACTGGCCCTGAAAATGGTGGTATCGGCCGAAGCGCTGAGGGCTGCCGGCTCGCCCGGCAGCAGCAGTGCAGCCGGCTGACCTTTACGGAGGCTTACGATAGCATCGTTTTGCCCAAGGTTTGCTTCGCCTTCTACCAGCAACAGGATATCGGCTGTGCTGGCTGTAAGGGATGCCGACCGGCCGGCAGGTATATGCAGCACACTCAATTCAAAATCGGGTGCCGGCGTTTTGTAAACGCGTTCAAAACCATGTTGCTCGCCTTTCAGGATACGCGGCTCTGTGGCTTCACATTTTACATGCCGCAGCAACTCGGTTACATCAATATGCTTGCTGGTAAGGCCACCACGCAGCACATTATCCGAACTGGCCATGATTTCAATATTCTGGCCCTCCAGGTAAGCGTGCGGCACACCGGCATCCTGGAAAACAGCATCCCCTTTTTGTGTAAATACGAGGTTGAACAGGTAAACAGAAAAAATACCCCGGTCTATAATACCCGGACGACCAAATGTAATAGACGCACGGGCTGCCCAGAAATCGGGATGCATTTTGGATAAGCCGCCATTATTATACACTGGGACAATGCGATCCAGAAGCGGCTGCAGGTGGGCATTTACTTCGTTTTGCGGCATTTCCATTACCAGCTTATACAAGCCAGCATAACCCGCAGACTCAAATACGGGAAGCAGGAAGTTTAGTTCCGGTATATCCTGTAATATCTGCTTCATGGAAGCCTCCGGCCTGAAGCCATGCAGCAACCAGAAATCGCCCATGGCCACCATCAGTTCCGGCTTATGGTTATTGTCTTTATAATTGCGCGTTGACGCATCCAGCGGTACTCCTTTACGGTTCTCTGCTTCAAAATCTGCCTCTGCAGCAGCCTTGGCCGGATGAACCTGTATAGACAGCATGTCTTTCACATCAAGTGCCTTAAAGAGGTAAGGCATATTGCCAAAGCGGGTCTTCACGGCTGAACCCAATGCGGCTTCTGGGTTTTGTTCAATAAACTCGCGCAATCCTGTGACCGTACCATCGGGTAATTGCAGTTTACAATCTGCCTGCGGGTGTACACCCATCCAAAATTCAGCAAATGGTTTGCTCTGCGGTCCCTGTAAGTTCAGCAGATCTGGAATAAAGCGGGTGCCTCCCCAATCATAATGTTTGACAGTACCCGTCAGTTGCGCAATTCCGGTCATTTTTTTATTGTAAATTTAAATAGTGCTAAAGATACGTGATGGCAGAGCATAATGATATAGGTATTGCGGGAGAAAATCTGGCTGCAGCCTGGTTACAACAACGGGGCTACGAACTGCTGCATCGCAACTGGCGGGCGGGTCCTTATGAAATTGATATTATCGCAAAAAAAGGCCGGCAACTGCATTTTATAGAGGTAAAAGCACGCCGGGCATCGCCGGTTGGTTATCCTGAAGATAAAGTCTCCCGCAAAAAATTCCGTCATCTCAAACGGGCTGCTGATGAATTCCTGTTTCGCAACCCGGGATATCAGTGGATACAATATGACATCGTCTCCATCACTTTTCACCGGTACAAAGACCCGGATGTTTTTCTGCTCGAAGATGTTTTCCTGTAATATGCCTGTCTTACTAGCGGCCTACCGGTATCTGCTCCATCATTTTCTCCACGATGCGATACGTAGCCGGGCAATACTCTACGTTTTGCTTATGTACATGTACATAATCCTTCATTTTTTTAGGCAAATGAGGGAACCCGGCACAGTCGGCCGGACGGATCTCATAGATGCTGCATTTATTATCCTTCAGGTTCAGAAACTGACAGGGCTGGCGGCGGTTCATCCAGTCGCCGGTACCTCTTTCCTTGTATAACCATTTTTCTTTAAACTCTTCTACAGTCTGACCAAAATGGCCGGCAATACGGCGCAGATCAGTGGGCGTAAAAGTAGGAGTCATGGTCTTACAGCAATTGGCGCAGCTGAGGCAGTCTACTTCTTCCCATACCTCTTTTTCGAGCTGGATGGTGATCTTATCCAGGCCGCGGGGAGGATTTTTTTCGAGACGGGTCAGAAAACGGCGGAAACGGCTTTTATTATGCCGCACTCTTTGTTTGAATGAACGAATATTAATGGGTTTCTTTTCAGTCATCTGCCGAAGGTAAAGGAAAATATTTTTTATTACTTACTTTTACCCCCTCACCAAACCCAATAATATGAGAATACTCTGCCTCCTTTTTGTTGCCACTGCCATGGCATTTCAATTCATATCCTGTAAATCGGGAGGAGGGCCGGCCACATTCTGCGATACCAGTTGCCTGAAAGACAGCCTGAAATTCGTAAAATCAGAGCACCCCTTAAAGCCCTACGTATTTATCAGCGCTTCCAATTGCAATGCGGATAGTGTGGCCTGGAGTTATCAGAATATGGGTACCAACCGTAAACTGGGTATCGAAGATCTGCTGGGAGGCCCCGTTAAGATCAATAAAGACTATATCAAATGTGTGATCAACGACACCAGCTATGCCTGGGTACTGTTTAATGACTGTGCCAGCAGCCGCGGTTTTGCTGTAAAACTTCCTTTCAGCAAAGATCAATCGCTCAAAAAGATCTCCAGTGCGCTCACAGCATTTGACCCCAAATTCTCTATTGCCGACAACCTGCTGGTATATTCAGACCGCGGCAACATTTTTGCAGAAGATATGCAGACGGGCAAAACGGCCATGATGACCTTTGGCCAGCGTATCGAATTTGATTATGCCAATATTCACGCTTTGCTCGACTCTGTAAATGTGACACCTGAACGTATCTGGACCCGGGTAAAAGTAGGCGACGAATGGAAAGTTATTGAAAAGAAAATTGAGCTGAAATAAGGTTCATACCAATACCAAAAGGTCCATTTCAGGGGATTGCGCATCTTTTCCCGGAATGGACCTTTTTTATTTAACACACATGTGGGAAGCATATAAAAAAGGATTCAGGTCGTATCTGCAGCTCGAAAAATCGCTGGCTGATCATACGGTAGAAGCCTACCTGCATGACCTGGAAAAGCTGACCCAGTATCTGCAGGAACGGAATACACTCCTTGCCCCCTCCGCTCTTGTGCTCACCGACCTGCAGGGTTTTGTGCACTGGATTGCTGAATTGGGTATGACTCCTGCATCGCAGGCCCGCATCATTTCCGGTATCAAGTCCTTTTACCGCTACTGTCTGCTCGAAAAAATCAGCGATACAGATCCCAGCACCCTGCTGGAAGCACCCAAACTAAAACGCGCCCTGCCCGATGTACTCAGCTTTGATGAAATAGAGCAAATCATTGCCCAGATTGACCTGAGCAAACCGGAGGGCGGTCGCAATAAAGCCATTCTGGAAACGCTGTACAGTTGCGGACTCCGCGTAAGCGAACTGGTGAATCTGCGCATTTCACAACTGTATCTGGATGTAGGTTTTATACGGGTAATCGGCAAAGGCGATAAAGAAAGACTCGTACCCATTGGACAAAGCGCTGCCAAATACATTAACCTGTACCGGCAAACACAACGTCAGCATCTGCAGGTAGCTGCCGGACACGAAGACATCCTTTTTCTGAATCGTCATGGCCGCAAGCTTTCGCGGGTTATGATCTTCCTGATCATTCGTGAACTGGTGCAACAGGCAGGCATTAAAAAAAATGTATCGCCGCATACTTTCCGGCATTCCTTTGCTACACACCTTGTAGAAGGTGGTGCAGACCTGCGTGCAGTACAGGAGATGCTGGGTCATGAGAGTATTACCACTACAGAAATCTATACCCACCTCGACCGCGAATTTCTTCGCAAGACCCTTGAAAATTATCATCCGGCTTTTAAAGGAGATTAACTTTTGTACTATCCGTAAAGCGGTTTGATCATTCGCTATCGCCCGCCAATTGCAGGCCTGCGATGTATCACGGACCCAGACGCATTTCTAAAAAACGGCATAACTCCTCACCGCTTTTTATCACACTTGCTTCCCCGGCAACCGTGATCACTGAATTACTATTTTCTCAGCTACCCATTCCTTTTTTGTAACACTTCCGATCTGCATCAGGTAAGTACCGGGCGTGACCTTTGGAACCGGAAAGCTTAAAACATTCACTCCTTTCGGGACCTGATATTTCTGCGTTTGCAGCACCTGGCCTGATATGGATAGAAGTCTCAACACCACTTCACCCTCATAGCCTGCTGGTAACTCTATTTTTATCGTAGAAGACGTACGTGCAGGGTTGGGATAAAGCTTGAATTTGCTGATAACCTTGCCGAACCAGTTTGTTAGAGTATCTGCTTTCGAAACAGAGAAAAAGCTCCATCGCAAACCACCTCGTTTGTATGCACCACTGGAATTTACTATAATTTCCGGCAATTCCTTTAGCCGCAGGCGAATAATACAGGGTGCTGGCGTCTCCGAACAATCTATTTTCGCAACCTCCTCCCCGAAACTGAGCGCACTACAGCTCAAGCTAACCTCAGATACTGTGCCGCGGTAATGTATTTGAAAATTCCCGGTACTATCGGTCAGACTGTACTGTTCCGTATCCACTACTTTAATCGAGGCGAAAGCGACCGGTTTGCCTTCATGATCCACCACTTTTCCCCTGATCACAACCGGGGCACTGTCAGCTGCCAGTAACCGCAGTTGTTTCAGATCAGCAGTTTCGCCCACACGCCGTACCACACTTGTATCATTCGACAACCGGGACTGTTGCGCTTCTGCACGATTCAGGAACAGTATTGCCGGTAGCGTTGCCTGAAGAAAATAAGGGAGCCACCTGCGGCGCGGAGATTCAATGAGCACCCGGTTTAGCTGCCAGTCAGACAACTGTCCGCACATGTCTGTTTTCCTGTTTTGTTTAAAAAAACGGATCAGTTCCTGATCGGTCATTTTACTGAAATCAACTACCTGTTTGGTACAGGACAGACAAAAACGCCCCTTCTCATCGGGCATCATGTTGTGCCAGTTTTCGGTGCAGGGGTTTTCTATTTCCAGTTTTAAACGGAAAGCCATAGCAGTTAGTTTAATAAGGTGAATGTATCAGTGCAATACGATTTGCCCGCTGCGGCGCCTGCCGGTAGCAGCGGCTGTGGCCGTAAGCAGATAATTGCCCGCAGTAAGCCGGGGTATATTGATTTCTACGGTTTTATTTTTCCCATCAATCTGCATAGCCTGCTGCAATTGTACAGTGCCGGCCTGGTCCAGCAATTGCAATGTATAGTTATCCTTTTCAAGGCTATCTGTTTTAAGCCATATTTTTTGTCCGGCTGCAACGGGATTGGGATACATACGCAAGGGCATGTCGGTTTCACATACTGCTTCTTTCTTCACTTGCTGCTTTGACGGATAAGCGACCATACCCATTATGATCTCCTTGTATTCGTCTTTTACGACCAGCGACACACGGGCCTTGCGCTTATGCGACGGAAGTTTTACAGAACGTTCCAGCTTTCCATACCCGACCACGTCTACAAAAAAAGTGATATTTCCCACATACCGGGGCACCTTTATTTCCAAGCGCCCATTCTCATCGGTTATTAATTCAGTAAGGTCTGAAGTACTGTGAACCCGTGCTCCGGCAATAACCTGCCCTTCTTCGTTACGGACAGTAATTCTCACGGTTCGCATTTCGGGGTTCACGGCAATGCGGCCAATTTTTTCTAAGTCATAAACCGGCTTTTGTGTAGTATCGGGAACTACTTTCAGTGGCGCCCCCTGCGCCATTGCCCTGTTTCCCAGCAGCAGTGCAGGCAAAACCACTTTAAATACAAAAGGCAGCCATGGCGTCCGTTTGCGGGTAGCTTCAATATCACGCTGGAGCTGATTATTCATAAACCGTCCGCATACGGAACCTGCCTGCCGGTCTTTGAAAAATTCAAACATCGCCGTATCGCTCATGCCTGTAAAATCAACCACTTCTTTCTGGCAGGAAGCACAAAATCGGCCCTGTTGTGTAGTTGTCATGTTTTTCCATTTTTCATGACAGGGTTCATCGATTGAAAGTCTGATCTTATTCATGGCTCCATTTTTTATTTCACAAGTACTTTTTCTTTTACTAAAATATGCTTTGCGTCATCTTGTATCAGCAATACACAGGCACCAGAAAATGCAGACGGCAGCGAAAAACTTACCAGCCCGGTATAGCTTTTATCAACAACCTGTTTTACCAACTGCCCATTTAATCCATATAAGCTAAGGGAAACTTTACCGCTGATTGCCGAAGGCAATTGTATTTTCAGCTGACTTGCTGACGCGGCCGGATTGGGATATACCCGGGCTGCTGGCATCATAGTTATTCCTCCTGCATCTTTTTTCACTGTATTGTCAGTTACATGCAGGGAACATATTGATACGCCCTTAACACCACAACTGATGGTATAGCTGCATCTCCCTGTATCATGTCCCCCTTTTACAAATACTTCGGGTAATAGCTGAGCAACCGGTTCCAGCAGCACCAACAAAGTATCAGTTTCGCCCTTATCGACCTGTTGCCTGCTCGTAGTATATCCTGAAGCAGAAATTTCCACCACAGCATTTTTATAATAAGAAGGCAATTCAACAGTTCCGTTTTCAGTAAGCCGTTTACTGCTTTTATGCCCATCGATTCTTACCTGCAACTGATCCGCAGGAATCAATTCGCCCGTATAACTATTTCTTGCCTGCAGGCGCAACACTCCTGGTTTGAGTTGTATTATTACAACCCCATTTAAGGCCCGGCAACCATACAGCTTCTGCCCCTGCGCATCCTTTAAAATACTGATAGACTCTATCTGGTCAGGGTCAATGGCATCCAGCTCTTTCCTGTCTGCCACCTCTCCATTTATTACAAAAAGCGGGTCTTGCGAAGCTGTTGCCACACAACGAATACGAATGGACACATTTCCACCACCACTCGCAACAAGCTGCGCTGCTTTATCTTCTGTGTGCTGTGCAGGCAGCACATGACTTACACTTAACAGGAGAATAAGTAAAATATTTTTTCTCATAAATAATAGCTGTTTTAAAAGAGGAGCTGGTAGACACCAGCTCCGTATCAGTAACCGGCTGTTAGCTGATTATTTATATAACGATGGCGAAGAAGAATACGTTACAGGTTATTTATTACGACTCAGGTCACTTTGCGTGGTTTTCTTTGTGGCAGCGAGTGCTCCTGCATTCTCTACCAGGCGGATAAACTCTGCCCGATACCCTTCCTCATCATTGCCACGGGCCTTACGTGCCAGCTCGATTACCTGGTCAAATGAAGCCTCTGAAACAAACGCTGAGTTGCGCAGCAGCATTCCAAACTCTGCCACAGCTGCTGCAAAGCGGAAGTTGGCAGAAGTAGCATTCAGCTTCAGTTCCTGGTCGCGCAAAGGATGTTCTATCAGTTTGCTTACATCTCCATCAGGTGCTTTGTAACGAAACTTAACGGTCATGATCTCATCTGTCTGTGTAGTCCTGCTCAGGCGCTCAGGTTCCTGCTGATATTTGAGCTTATCTACGTCGCGCAGGAAGCTGGACTTAACACCTACCGGTATCACTTCATAGAGAGCGGTGACGGTATGACCACTGCCCAGCTCGCCGGCATCTTTGGTATCATCATTAAAATCTTCTTTGGCCAGCAGTCGGTTTTCGTAGCCAATGAGGCGGTAGGCCTGTACTTTGGCGGGGTTAAATTCTATTTGCAGTTTCACATCTTTGGCGATGGTAAAGAGGGTGCCTCCAAATTCACTGACCAGTACTTTGCGGGCTTCGCTTATACCGTCGATGTAGGCGTGGTTGCCATTGCCTTTGTCGGCCAGTTTTTGCATTTTATTGTCCTTGTAGTTGCCCATACCGTAGCCCAGTACTGTCAGGAATACACCGCTTTTACGCTCTTGTTCTATGAGCCGTTCCATGGCGTCATCGCTGCTTTCACCAATGTTAAAGTCTCCATCGGTACAAAGGATAACGCGGTTATTTCCTTCTTTAGCAAAATTTTCACGGGCCAGTTTATATGCCAGGCGAATGCCTTCGCCACCAGCGGTACTACCGCCCGACTCGAGTTTATCAATAGCATCTTTAATCTTTATCTTCTCTTCACCGGATGTGGGTTGCAGTACCACTCCGGCAGCACCTGCATATACCACAATCGATACATGATCATTTTCGCGCAGCTGATCTACCAGCATTTTCAGCGATGCTTTTACAAGAGGCAGCTTATTAGGAGAACTCATGGAGCCGGATACATCGATCAGGAATACCAGGTTGCTGGCTGGCAAATTCTCTACCGGAATCTTTTTACCCTGCATACCAATCATCACCAGTTTGTGTTTACGGTTCCAGGGAGCTTCCGCTATCTCTGTATGGATAGCAAAAGGAGCATCGCCGGTGGGCTGTGCATAATCGTAGCTGAAGTAGTTGACCATCTCCTCTATGCGTACGGCACCGGCAGGCGGCAGTTCGCCCTGGTTAAGAAACCGGCGGATATTACTATAGCTCGCTGCATCTACATCGATCGAAAAAGTGGAAAGCGGATTATCGGTTGCTTTCAGAAATTTATTTTCGGCAATGGCATCATAATCTTCGGTATTACCAACCGGCTGCGGATATTCTGTTTTATATTTTTTATCAGTACTCATGACATCGGGCCTCGAGCGGACAGCCATTGATGTACTATAGTTATAAGAATTCTGTACCTGCAAACCCGCCACCCTGCCTGACAATGCCCTGTTAATGTCAGCGCTGGCAGTATACGGAGATGAATTGCCGTATCCAACAACTACTACTTCTTCCAGGTTTTTTGTACTGAGTCCCAGTTTGACATCAATAGTAGAGCGGTCGTTTACCTTCACTGTCTGAGGCAGATAACCCAGATACATAAAGGTGAGCCGTGGTTTGGATGTGGTGAGTTTGATACGGTAAGAGCCATCTTCTTTGGTGGTAGTACCATTTTTAGTTCCCTCTTCAATAACAGAAGCGAAGGGAATGGGTTGTCCCCTCTCGTCAGAGACGATACCCGATACCCATTTTTCTTCTGCTGTCTGAAAAGCCAGCATAAACGCAATAAAGGGCAATACAAGAAAAAATATTTTTTTCATACGCACTGTGTTTACAGAATGAGATGCCGGTATTTTAGAGAATACACAAGTTTGCCGGAAAAAATCTGCTCCATTTATCATTAGCTGCTTCTAACGTTTCGTTTTCAGTTAATTCGCTATTTTTAAGGCCGTGTCATTTATTCGCTCCATAGGACCTTCAGACCAGTCAGACAATGAACTGGTAGCCGGTTATCAACGATCGGGTGACCTGTCTGTGCTGGGCGAGCTGTACAGCCGCTATATGGATCTTGTATATGGGGTATGTCTTAAATACCTCAAAGACCCGGAACTGGCCAAAGATGCTGTGATGCAGGTATTTGAGGAGCTGGTGGTAAAAGTGAAGAAACATGAGATAGGCAATTTTCGCGGATGGCTGCACCAGGTAGCTAAGAATCATTGTCTCATGTATTTACGTACACCCCGTAATTTAAAAACGGTGGAATTCAGCACGGAACTTGTGCAAAATGAAGAAACAGTGCATCTGAATGGCGTACTGGAACGGGAAGAGAACCTTGACCGGCTGGCTTACTGCCTGGAAACGCTGGCAGCCGAGCAGCAAACAACCATCCGGCTTTTTTACCTGGATGGCCGGTCTTATAATGAGATAGCAGAAGCTACCGGGCTGGAGTGGAATAAGGTGCGGAGTTATATACAGAACGGGCGTCGTAACCTGAAGACCTGTATGGAAAGCCGGGAAGCGATGGAAAGAAGTAACACAGCTGCCGGTGAAACGGGTTTGCGGGGAGAATAAAAACAGAGAACTTTATACGTGTAATGTCAAACGGATCACACATACCACAGTTTACAGCGGCTGATATTGAAAGATATCATCGCGGGCTGCTTTCGGCTGCAGAAATGCATGCGCTGGAAAAAGCGGCACTGGAAGATCCGTTCCTGGCCGATGCCCTGGATGGTTATGCTGAACCGGCCGTTGAGGTAGAAACCGACCTGGCTGATCTGCAGGCCCGGCTCGCCAAAAGACTCGAAGAAAAGGAAGAAACCAAAGTTGTTCCGCTCGGCGGAGGCAAAAGGCAACTGGCTCCCTGGTGGAAAGCCGCAGCAGCCGCAGTATTGCTGGTTGGCGGAGCCGCCGTGTACCTACAGTTGCGCAATACCGGAGATAATACCAGCACTCCCATTGCCCAGGCTTCGGAAAAAGAACAGCCGCATATCGATGCTAAAGACAAAAAAGAAACGCCCGCCACCACCGGCAATGTCCTCTTCAATCCTGATTCACTGACCGGTCAGCAATCTGTTGCCAAAACAGGAAATGCGGCTCCTGCCCTTAATAACACAGAAGCTATTACCCAGTCGCAATCGCCCGAAACTGCCAAGGAAATCAACACCCCGGCAACGGAGCAGGCTGCGCCTGTAGCAGTACCCGCTACCAGTGAACCGGCAACAACTATAACACCTGTACCAGCCGACCAGAATGGATTGATTGCCCGCAATAAAAAAGAGGTTGCCGACAAACAGGCACAGGATGATGCACTGGCCCGTCAATCGCAACAACGCGAGGTAGCAAAAACGCGCGAACTGACCGACAACAATCGCGCATTGAGCCAGGAAGCCAGAAGAAAACAGGCATTGCGTGATGTCACTTCCGGCCAAGAAAACAATTCGGGTTATACAAACAATAACGCGGTTGCCTACAACTACAATCGTCAGTATAATCAACGTGCCAATGTTTTTCGTGGTCGAGTAACCGATCCCGACAACAATGCCCTACCCTTTGCCAATATCACCAACCCGGCAGACAATATCGGCACCTATGCCGATGCAAACGGCAACTTTGTTCTTACCTCACCAGACTCGGTATTGAATGTACAGGTACGCTCCGTTGGTTTCGAAAACAGGCAGTACTTCATGCGTAGTCAGACACCGAGCAACCAGATCACCCTACAGGAAGACCGGAGCCTGAATGCCCGTGTACTCGACACCATACGCCGTGTGCGCGCAGTAGCCAGCAACACCATGGTTCATGAAGAACCCGAACCGGCAGATGGCTGGAATAATTACGATACTTATATCGCCAACAATCTGCAGATACCTGAAACCGTACGCATGATGGATATCGGCAGTTCATCTGCAGAAGTGGAAGTGAGCTTTGATGTCAATAAATACGGACAACCCGTAAACATTAAAATTGTACGCTCTACCTGTACCAAATGTGAGCAGGAAGCGATCCGGCTGATCAAAGAAGGCCCCCGCTGGAAAAAGAAAGGACGTAAGAGTAAGACCCGCGTAACATTATCTTTCTAGGTTACCTTTTATTTAATGCCTGCCAGTTGGCCAGACTCCCTTATTTTTGCTGACTCTAAAACACATTGCTATGAAAAGAATTTTTCTGGCGCTTACAGCCACTGCCCTGATGTACACAGCACAGGCACAGTTAAAAACCCCTGCTCCAAGTCCGGCACAAACCGTCAAGCAGGAATTTGCCTTATCTTCTATTGAATTGTCTTATTCCCGTCCGGGTATCAAAAGCCGTAAACTATATACCGATATCGCCCCTGCCGGCAAAGTATGGCGTACAGGTGCCAATGGTGCCACTACCCTCACTTTTGGTGAAGAAGTAACAATTGGCGGTGTTAAGGTTCCTGCCGGAAAATATGGCCTGCTCAGTATCCCTGATAAAAAGAGCTGGATCCTCATCATCAGCAAACAAACAGATGTAACCAGTCCGGCGGCCTATAAAGCCGAAATGGATGTGGTACGTATTCCAGTAGCTGTGACTAAAAGCAAGTCAGCTGTAGAAACATTTACTATACAGTTTGCCAACGTAAAATCCACCAGCCTCGATATCCAGTTGCTGTGGGATAAATCAGTCGTATCACTGCCTGTAACGGTTGACATCGACAGCAAAATAATGGCCAGCATCGATGCGGCCATGAAAACAGATAAACCGCCTTATTTCCAGGCCGCCATGTATTATATGGATAATGGCAAAGACCTGAATCAGGCATTGACCTGGTTTAATAAAGCAGTAGAACAACAACCGGATGCTTTCTGGGTACAGCACCAATGGGCCAACTGCCTGGCCAAACTGGGTAAAAAAACTGAAGCCATTGCTGCCGCCAACCGTTCAAAAGAACTGGCGCAAAAAGCCAAAAACGACGACTACGTAAAACTGAATGATGACCTGCTGAAAAAGCTGGCCAAATAATTCACTCAAATATTATCCCAATAAAAAAGAGTCCCTCAACGTGGACTCTTTTTTATTTATTACCGCAGACACTTTCCGGTTAATTTTTCCAAACCAGTTTTGCCACATAACTAAATCCCACTACTGCCAGGGCGCCAATGGCATTGAGCCATAAGAAGCCGAGCCCTATCACACCATATTCGTTGAGCATAAAAAGAAGTACCACCAGTAACTCTGCAACAATTGCACCTGCAAATACAGCGGTACCCTTCACGCTTTTGCAGTAGAATGCTACCAGAAACACCCCGAGAATGGTTCCGTAAAATAAAGAGCCCAGCAGGTTTACTGCTTCTATCAGACTGTTACCGATATTGGAAGCAAACATGGCCACAGACATACAGAACAAACCCCACGCAAGCGTATACCATTTGGAAATTTTATAATCATACTCCTCAGAAGCTTCCTTGCGGCTAAACCGTTTATGAAAATCAATGACGGTACTGGATGCAAGCGAATTGAGTGCCGCAGCAATACTACCCCAGGAGGCAAGAAAGATAATGGCAATGAGCAGGCCCACCAGACCCACGGGCAGGTAATCGATTACAAAGCGGAGAAAAATATAATTGGTATCGTTATCGTCGCCACCATTTTTTTTAACCAGCGACTGCACGGCTTTACGCACACTGTCTGAACTGCCTTGTAATACCCGCAGCTGCGCAATCGACGCTTCGGACTGGCTGACGCCATATTCCGTCAGCACTGCTTTCTTTTGCTCCTGTATGACCTGTTGCCGTTCCTGCAATAATACCAGCTCCTGCCGGTGGGGCGACTGCTCCAGTCTTGTGAGTTCTTTCTGATTAAAAAAAGCGGGGGCCTTGTTAAACTGGTAAAAGGTAAATACCAATATCCCTACCAGCAGAATCAGGAATTGCATAGGCACTTTTACAATACCATTCATGAGCACACCAATGCGGCTTTCGGTCATGGAGCGGGCAGTAAGATAACGGCCTACCTGCGACTGATCGGCCCCGAAATAAGAAAGCAACAGGAAAAAACCACCAATCATACCGCTGATGATATTATACCGGTCGCCCCAGTCGAAACCTTTTCCTTCGGTAAAGCCGGTGGTGATCACATTCATCCTGCCCAGTTTACCCCCTACTTCCAGCGCATCGGTAAAACCAACATTCGCGGGCAAATGTTTTACTACATAATAACCCGCTATGAACATACCTGCAAAAATGATCACCAGTTGCAGTTGCTGTGTATAAGCCACTGCACGTGCCCCACCCGATACGGTATAAATAATAAGTAACCCGCCCATAAAAAGGTTGGTCCAGTAAATATTCCAGTCAAGCAGGGTTGATAAAATAATGGACGGGGCAAATATGCTGATACCTGTGGAGAGCCCACGCTGGATCAGGAAAAGCGAAGAGGTAAATGTTCTTGTTTTGGTATCGAATCTTTTTTCGAGGTATTCGTAAGCAGTGATCAGTTTGAGCCGGGTAAATACCGGAATAAAAGTGACACAAACTACGATGGCTACCAGTGGCAGACCAAAATAGTACTGCACAAAGCGCATCCCATCTGTATAAGCCTGCCCGGGCGCTGCCAGAAACGTAACCGCACTGGCCTGTGTGCCCATAATGCTCAGCAATACAAGCCACCAGGGCATACTGCGGTTTGACAGAAAGTATCCATCTAGGTTGCGTGTGGTACGGCTTTTATAAATACCATACGCCATGATGCCGGCAAGCGTCGTTATAAGTACAATCCAGTCGAGCTGATTCATGCAAAATATTCAGTAATCCAATAAAAGATAATAATCTGCACCAGCAGCACCAGTACTACAAAAATGTACCATTGCCGCCAGGTCTTAAATAATGGAATCTTATCTTTTTCGTCTGGTTTCATCGTTTGTTATTATTTGCACGGGTCCATCCCAGAAATACGATAGCCCCGCCAATGATCAGTCCCAGTAAAATGCCAATCCGCACACGTTTAATAGCCAGCCCCAGCAACAATCCCAGCACGATGGCAAAAAGAAAAGCCATTTCACCGCGGCGGATACTTGGTTTATTTTGTTTACTCATTTTAGTTGACAGTGAACAGTTGACAGTTGACAGTGAACAGTTGACAGTGGATAGTGGACAGTAAACTACGCACTAACAGGCTGTCGACTCCATCTTCAAGTCGCAAAGAACGCAAAGCGGATTAAGAGCGCAAAGAGTTCTTTAACACATCAGCGCATTGCTCTCTCATCTTCAAATTTTCAAATCATCAAATTTTCAAATCCATCAGCACATTAGCACATTAGCACACTAGCACATCAGCACATTACTCAGAATCCTTTCTTCTTATTCAACGCAATCAGGTTGGCCAGCAAGCGATATGCACCGGGTACACCGGCGGGCAGCTCGCGGAAAAAGACAAGGCCTGTGTAAGTGAAAAAGCCTTTGCCGTATTGCGCTACCAGCAAGCTGCCTTCATCTGCATTTTCGCCAGGGTCGTTCATGCTGATCAATGCCGTCATTTTTGCTTTATCCCAGTTGCTGCCATGATAGATACTCCGTTCCTGTATCCATCCCTCAAAATCGGCAGCCGTTATTTTGTTGGGATAATTAAATACCGGATGAGCAGGCTGCAGAAACCGGACCGCTGCATTTTCGTCTGTAATACGTGTTCTTGATATGTCAAATGCGTATGGACCGATCTTTGCCTTTACGGGACCGATATTGCTGCTGGTGTTATACTGGACGATCAGGTTGCCGCCAGCGGCCACATAGCCCATCAGCTGATCGTAATAATTATTCAGCCATTCATTCGTATTGTATGCACGCACACCGGTGATAATGGCATCAAACTGATCCAGATGGTTGCGTGAAATATTCTTTTCATCCAGCAGGGTTACTTCATAACCCATCAGCTCAAGCGCCTGGGGTACTTTATCGCCCGCCCCTGTAATATACCCGATCTTATGCTGTTCGGTTTTGAGGTCAAATGCCACGAGGTTGGTTTCTGCCGGTTTGAAATAGGTGATCGTGGGGATATGATCATATGCTATCCGCCGATGGTAGCTGGTATACCGGATACTATCAGGTGAAGTTGCCACCAGTTTCACCTGCTCACGCAATACAGCTGGCTTATTGCCTGCAGGCGAAAACAGAGCCGATGAATAATTATTACGATTATCGCGGGAGCCATATACAAACCCGCCACCCTTTACTTTCCATTTACTCGAATACTGGTAAGCCATCTGGTAAGAAACCGAATCGGCCTTATTTGCATAAAACTGAACCTGTACAGATGTTGCCGTATCACCCATTACCAGGTTATTGTCATTTACAAAACGTAATTCTACCGGCGGCAATACAACCAGGGGCTGATAAACCTCTCCTTTTACAGGATCGGTATACTTATAACGTACAGGGCGGTCAACAGTAAGTTGTATACCCTGAATGGTCAATGAAAAAACGGCTGTGCAGGCGGTATCAACATCCGGCTGACCTATTTTTTGTATATCGCTCACCTGAAAATATCCTTCGGCCATCTTTTCTTTCAACCAGTATGGCTGGGTGAGCGGATACGTTTTAGGTATGCGGATGGTTGCCGTCTGTTCGAAGTTTACATTGGCGCGCAGGGGCGTTTTGAGGTCAATACTGGTTGATTCAAGCATTACTTTATCCAGCCTCACATCTGTACCCAGGCGATTGATGGCAGCCAGTTGTATCTTCAACTCATCGCCCTGTACAGTGGTGGCAACACGGGTAAATGCTTCGAAAAAGAGGCCGCTGCACTGGATCAGCAATTCCTGCACTTCGCGCAACTTCTGTGCCTTCCACGGTTGATCGGGCAGGGCGCTGATCAGTTTATACAGATTAGCAAGTGCAGGTACTGATTTATCCGGGTGCAGCAGATCATATTGTTGAATAAGCTGGTTTACCTGTCTGCTTATAGTTTCACCACCCGGCAGGCGTGTCCAGGATGTATTGACATTATCCAGCAAAGATCCAGTAGGTGCCGTACCTCCGGTTGTTTTAAAACTTTCGAACGCTTCGCCGCGCGAAGCGGGCACACCGAATCCCTGGCTTTTATGCTGACTGCGGCTGGTCGCCGCTATTTCACCATAACTTTTACCCAGCAGTGCATTGAAACCACCTACATCAATTTTAAACTGATCGGGCTGAATGGTATTAACCGTTCCAAAGTTGAACGTATTCCATAATATACGTTGTGTCTGCCATGGTTTAACCCAACGAAGCTGCTCGGGAAAACGTTTAGGGTCGGCGGCGGCAGCGAATGCTTCATTGGCCAGTATTGCAGAAGCGGTATGATGGCCATGCCCTCCCTCGCCGGTAGTGGGGAAACGGGTAATGATCACATCGGGCTGAAACTTTCTGATCACCCATACCACATCACTTAATATCTTTTCTCTATCCCATTTGGTAAATGTTTCTTCAGGATTTTTGGAGTACCCGAAATCAAATGCGCGGGAAAAAAATTGCTCACCTCCATCTACCCGGCGTGCCGCCAGCAACTCCTGGGTGCGGATGAGTCCGAGTTCCACTCCCTGCTCATCGCCTATCAGGTTTTGTCCCCCGTCGCCACGTGTAAGGGATAGGTAACCGGTACGATACAATTTTTCATTCGATAAATAAGTAATCAGCCGGGTATTTTCGTCGTCAGGGTGTGCTGCGACATATAACACACTGCCCAGCACATTCAGTTTCTGCATGGCCTGGTATATTTCTGCCGAGGTAAGACTGCGCTTTTCCTGACCTGATACCGGATTGTACAGGTATAAAAAAGAAATGACCAGCAAACTGATGCGGGTAAAAAATTGCTTCATCCCAAGTAATTGTGCAGCGAATATAAACTGATGTGTGCAAATGGCTTCCGCCTTCTGTACATTTTACAGGTTTTAAGTACCTTTCTGCAAATGTTTTAACAGAAATGAAGAGATTTTTACCGCTGCTGTTGCTGGCAGCAGTGCTGCACGCCTGTACCGGCACACAGAAAAACAGCCTGACCGGCATCGATCCTTACCAGTATACTGTACAGAAAAAAACGGTAGTCAGCAATGGAGCCGTTGTTACCGCTCACACACTCGCCAGCCAGGTAGGACTGGCCATCTTAAAAAAAGGCGGCAATGCCGTGGATGCCGCTATTGCCAGCCAGCTGGCCCTTGCGGTTGTATATCCCAATGCAGGCAACCTGGGTGGAGGAGGTTTTATGGTAGCACACCTGGCGGATGGACGGGAACTCGCCATTGATTACCGTGAAAAAGCACCTGGCAGGGCATCGCGCGATATGTACCTCGATGCAGATGGCGCAGCACGCACGGATAAAAGCCAGGATGGACATCTTGCTGCCGGCGTACCCGGTACTGTAGCCGGCCTCTTTGCTGCGGCCAAATACGGCAAGCTGTCGTTTGCAGAGCTTATAGACCCGGCCATATTACTGGCCGAAAATGGTTTTGCCATTAACGACAACGAAGCTGCTGCCTTAAACAGCCTGCAGGATGAACTGAAAAAACTGAATACCGTAACACCTGTATTTGTACGAAACACACCCTGGAAAGCAGGCGACACATTGATTCAAAAAGACCTGGCCGCCACATTGAAACGAATCAAAGAAAAAGGCGCAGATGGGTTTTATAAAGGTGAAACAGCGCAGCTGATAGTCGATGAAATGAAACGCGGCAACGGATTGATTACACTCGAAGACCTCGCCTCCTATAAAGCAGCTGAACGTACTCCGCACAAATTCGACTATAAAGGATACCAGGTGCTGAGTATGCCCATGCCCAGCAGCGGCGGCCTGCTGCTGCACCAGATGTTGAAAATGATAGAACCCCGGTCAATAAAAAATGATGGATTCCTTTCTGCCAGCGCCGTACAGCTGATGATAGAATCCGAGCGGCGGGCCTATGCAGATCGTGCCGAATATATGGGAGATGCCGATTTTTATAAGGTCCCGGCTGAGCAGTTATCTGCCGACAGCTATATCCAGCAACGCATGAAAGACTATCAGCCCGGTGTTGCCGGCAACAGCAGGAACATTGCCCCCGGCATACTGCCAGCACCTGAAAGCGAAGAAACCACTCACCTCAGCATCATTGACAAAGAGGGGAATGCGGTAGCCGTGACTACTACCCTCAACGGATCATATGGCAGCCGAACAGTAGTGGGTAAGGCCGGTTTTTTCCTGAATAATGAAATGGATGACTTCAGCATAAAACCCGGCGTACCGAATATGTATGGTGCTGTTGGCGGAGAAGCCAATGCCATTCAGCCTGGCAAGCGTATGCTGAGTTCTATGACCCCTACCGTAGTTTTGCAAAACGGTAAACCATTCCTCGTAGTGGGCACTCCGGGAGGAACCACCATTCCGACTTCCGTGTTTCAGACGCTGGTAAATATTATCGATTTTGGGTTGACAACCGAAGATGCCGTTTACAAACCCAAGTTTCACCACCAGTGGCTGCCCGACACAGTTTTTGCAGAGAACGATTTCCCTGATACGGTTCGTCTTCAACTGGAAAAAATGGGATACAAAATACTTATGCGCGGACAGATCGGACGTACCGAAGTAATTCGCGTACTGCCGGATGGCCGCTTTGAAGCCGTTGCCGACAAAAGAGGCGATGATTCGGCAGAGGGATGGTGAAAATAATGTGCTGATTTGCCGATGTGCTAATGTGCTCATGTTTCAGAATCTCCTTTATACCCTTATACTTTTAAACTTTTATACCTTTCCTCATGTCTCTCGCAACTGAATTCCTATCTACTTCCATCCGCCGGGTACGATACTATAAAGACCTGGCCGAGCGTTGTTTTGAGCAACTGGCTGATGATGATTTTTACTATAAACCCAATGACGCCTCCAACAACATTGCGGTGATCATTCAACATATGAGTGGCAACATGCTTAGCCGCTGGACCGATTTCCTTACCAGCGATGGAGAAAAGGAATGGCGTAACCGCGATGCTGAATTTGGACAGTTACATTATAGCCGTGCGGAATTGATGGCGCTTTGGCAAAAGGGTTGGGATTGTTATCTCCGGTCACTCGAATCACTTACAGAAGAGGATCTTCTTAAAACTATAACCATCCGTCAGGAGCCGCTTGGTGTGATAGATGCCATTAACCGCCAGCTGGCACATTACCCCTACCATGTAGGCCAGATTGTGTACATCGGCCGTATGATCAGAGACCAGCAATGGAAGAGTCTATCGATTGCTCCGGGCGCTTCGCAGGCATACAATGAGCAGGAAGGAGTGAAAGATCCGGCGAAACGATTTTGAGCAATGTGCTGATGTGGTAATGTGCTGATGTGCTGATGTGGCAATGTGCTGATGTGGCAATGTGCTGATGTGGCAATGTGCTGATGGATTTGAAAATTTGAAGATGGCGAAGAGTAGTGTACTGATGGGTTAATGAACTCTTTGCGCTCTTAGCCCGCTTTGCGTTCTTTGCGATTTGAAGAAGGAAGAGGGCAATATGCTGCTGTGCTAATACACTGGATTGCCTTTAGTCTTCAGCCTCTCACCCTTAGCCTTTTGCCCCTGACCTTCTACCTTACTTTCTGCTTATAACTTAAAACCTACAACTTATAACTATTTTTCTATTTTTACGCCCCAATAGATCCACCCGGCTTCGGGTCACTCCTGTGCAAATACCTTCCATTTATTTTATTTACACCGAAACAATGGCTGGCTGTTGCCTGCCCGGCTAACTTTTATGAAGAAAATCGCTTTTACGCTGGCTTTTACCGGCATCAGTTTTTTTTGTCTGGCTCAACAATCTCAATTTGGCATTTTTGCCGGCGGACAGGCCAGTGCAGCCCGCTACAGTATTGCTGGCGAAAAACAGTCTGTTAAGAGTAAGTATGGATTTCAGTTAGGCGCTGGCTGGAAGATACCGTTTGAAGAACATCTTTATTTTGCTCCCGCGGCTTTTTACAGCCTTAAAGGTTTTGAAGTGGATCTGAATAAGCCTTCTTTCCCCCCCGATGCCAATGCGGTACATAATGACATACGTCTGCACACTTTTGAGCTGGCATTCCTGCTGCAATATGATCTGAGCCGTCAACCCGGCCATCTTTTTATTAAAGCCGGTCCCAGCCTTGACTTTCAGCTATCAGGTACCGAAAAATTCCGTAAAGCCAATGGCGATGTAGTAGATCGGAAAATGCGTTTTGGTTTTGGTGACTATGGGCGTTATGCGGCCAGTATGCTGGCTCAGCTTGGCTACGAATGGCCTGGAGGATTTTACCTGTTTGGCCAGTACTCGCATGGCATGGGGAGCTTCAACAATGCCGATCATGGCCCCCGGATTGTACATCGTGTATATGGCCTCTCCGTGGGACATTACCTGGGCAAAAAAAGAAAGATCGTGATCGATACCCGCAACCGGCAATAAATGATCCTTTAGAAACAACCACTCCGGCCTTTTTTGCGCAGGTAAATGTTTTGCAGGGACCAACACTTCTAATATGTTTCTAATACTGGTGAAAACCAGTGCGTAGTGGATAATTATTTCTTCATAAACATGAGTGGGGATTTGCATATCCCGGACTTTACAGTATCTTTATCCCCTGACCCACAGGATATAGGTTGATGACACACTCTTCATCAAAATTATTTCCCCGGGCTATGGCTATCTATCTCGCTGTATCCCAATATCCTCCCCCAATTTCCTGTTGAAATAATATCCTGAAGATCCTCAATCCAGTGCCTTATTGTTTACAACCCTAATAAAAGATCATGAAAGGGATGATAATGACGTATACCTATCGGAAGCAGTTATTCGTATTCTTTATTTCGCTGTTGTTTTTCCACATTTCAACAGCTCAGAATGCTATCGTTACTGAAAATCAACTGGCTGGTAATCCGGCTTCAGAATGGGATGTGAGCGGAGCCGGCGACCTCAGCATACAGGGCTTCGCAACAGAAGTAAGTGTTAACCGTGGTCAGCGAGTGCATTTTAAGATCAAAACGGATGCTTCCGCTTACACTATCAGTATTTACCGCCTGGGCTATTATGGCGGTTTGGGCGCACGTTACAAAGGTAATGCTGTGGTTTCTGCCACCCTGCCGCAAACCCAACCTCCCGCTTTCGAAGACCCGGCCACCGGTCTTGTAGATTGCGGTACCTGGAACGAATCAGGCTATTGGGATGTACCCAGCGATGCGGTATCGGGTTATTATATAGCCCGGCTGAAAAGAACAGATAATAATGGTGCAAGCCATATAGTATTTATCGTGCGTAATGACGGCAATACATCTGACCTTTTTTTCCAGGCCTCCGATGCTACCTGGCAGGCCTATAATGTATATGGAGGAAACAGCCTGTATGTAGGCGCAACCTCGTATCCTGCAGGTCGTGCTGTGAAAGTGAGTTATAACCGTCCTTATATTACCCGCAATGGCGGAGGGGGTGGCGGCTATGGCGAAGATTTTATCTTCAATGCCGAGTATCCCATGATCAAATTCCTGGAGCGTAACGGATACGATGTATCCTATACCTCCAATATGGATATTCATAAAAATGGCGCTGAGATCCTCAATCATAAAGTATTTCTTTCTGTAGGACATGATGAGTACTGGTCTGAAGAAATGCGTACAGCTGTTGAAAATGCACGCACCGCAGGTGTACACCTGGCTTTCTTCAGTGGTAATGAGATTTACTGGAAAACACGTTACGAAAACAGTGCAGACGGCAGCAATACAGCCGATCGTACACTGGTATGTTATAAAGAAGGCACACTGGGTGAAAACCCCTGCGGCAATAAATGTGACCCCACCAATATCTGGACCGGCCTCTGGCGTGCAGCCGATGGTGCAGGTTATGGTGGTAACCGTCCTGAAAACGCCCTTTCAGGCCAGCTCAGCTGGGATGGCACAACCGGTTCTATCCAGGTGCCTTCGGCCTATAAAAATCTCCGTTTCTGGCGCAATACATCTATCGCCAGCATGGGTATCGAGGATGTAAAGACTTTCCCCTACGGAACCCTGGGTTATGAGTGGAACTATGAGCAGCCGCAGTATGCGCCCTTTAACCCTCCCGGCCGTATCCGTCTCTCCAATACCACGCTGAACGGTAAAGTGCATAAGCTTTCCATGTATCGCCATTCCAGCGGTGCACTGGTATTTGGTGCCGGCACAGTACAGTGGTCGTGGGGTCTCGATAGCGACCACGATAATGGCAGTGCTGCTCCCGATCAGGACATGCAGCAGGCTACCGTAAACCTGTTTGCGGATATGGGTGTGCAACCCGCCACATTGATGGGCACACTGACCGCAGCTTCTCAATCGACCGACAATCAGGCACCTGTTTCTATCATAACCACTCCGCTCCAGGGAGCTACTATACCGGCCAACGAACCGGTAACCATCGCGGGCACCGCATCTGACAATGCACAGGTGGCCAGCATTGAAATTTCTGTTGACGGCGGCACTACCTGGACGGTTGTTTCGGGCGGCAATACCAACTGGCAATATACCTGGACTCCTGTTGTGCAGGGCGCTATTGTAATTAAGGTAAGAGGCGTGGATGACTCTGGCAATATTGAAGCCGCGGGTACTGCACCGGCAGCTAATGCCATTAACGTCACTGTTGGCCCTCCTGCTCCACCTACCTGCCCCTGTACGATGTTTCAAACCTCCGATGCGCCGGCAACGACCAATCTAAATGACAATAACGGTGGCATCGAACTGGGCATGAAATTCAAATCATCTGTGAGCGGTTATATCAATGGTATCCGTTTCTATAAAAGCTCCAGCGATGCCGGTACACACACAGGCAGCCTGTGGGATATCAATGGCAACCTGCTGGGCCAGGTGATCTTCATAAGCGAAACAGCCTCCGGCTGGCAGGAAGCCATGCTGGGTACGCCGGTAGCTATTACCGCCAACACCACCTATGTGGTCTCTTACCACAGCCCCAATGGTTATTATGCCAAAACAGAACCGTTCTTTGCAACCGACTTTATCACCAACCCGTTGATTGGTGTTGCAGATGCCGGTAGCGGCAATGGCAATGGGGTGTTTACCTATGCAGGTTCACCATCATTCCCCACCAATACTTTCAATAAAGACAACTACTGGGTAGATGTTGTATTCAACACCGTAGCCGGACCAGACCTGGTAGCTCCGGAGATACTTTCCGTAAAACCAGCCAATGGTGCCATCAATTTCCCTGTAGCAGACAAGCCCCTGGTAAACTTCAATGAAGCGCTGGATGCAAGCTCTGTGACCACCGCCAACTTTGATCTGCGTGATGCCGGCAATAACCTTGTTGCTTATACTGTAGCTTACAACGCTGCTTTGCGTCGCGTGACCATTACACCCAGCAGCAACCTGGCTTACTCCAGTGTGTATACACTGACTGTAAAAGGCGGTACAGGTGGTGTCAAAGACGCTGCAGGTAATGCACTGCCTGCTGATGCGACGTATAGTTTCTCTACGGTAGATCCCGCTCCGGGCAATCCTGGTGATGGACCTGGCGGTCCCATACTGGTAGTGTATTCAGCCAGTAATCCTTTCAGCCGCTTTACGGCAGAAATGCTGCGTGCAGAAGGATTCAACAATTTTGCCGTAATGGACATCAGCGCTGTAGATGCAACTGTCCTCAGCAATTACGATGTAGTGATACTGGGCGAAGTACCCGTATCACCTGCACAGGCTACTATGTTCAGCACCTGGACAGACGGCGGCGGCACCTTCATTTCTTTCCGTCCTGATGCCGACCTGGCCACCCTGTTGGGTATCACACCTGCAGGTGGTACACTGGCCGATAAATATATTCTTGTAAATACTTCGAGCGAAGAAGGTAATGGCATAGTTGGCGAAACGATTCAGTACCATGGTACGGCTGATCAGTACACACTCAGTGGCGCTACCAGCCTGGCTACACTGTACAGTGCCGCGGCTACTGCTACGATCTATCCTGCCGTTACCACACGCGCTGTGGGCAGCAATGGCGGTAAGGCCATCGCCTTTGTATATGACCTGCCCCGTTCCATCGTATACACCCGCCAGGGCAACCCTTCATGGGCTGGCCAGAAACGCGATGGCACTACAGGCCCCATCCGCTCAGACGACATGTTCTTCGATGCCGGAGGCAATCACTGGATTGACTTCAGTAAAGTAGCCATACCGCAGGCCGATGAGCAACAGCGCCTGCTGAGTAATATCATCCTGAAGAGCAACCTTCACCGCAAGCCGCTGCCCCGCTTCTGGTTTCTGCCGCAGGGTTTTAAAGCAGCTGTGGTTATGACGGGTGATGATCACCTCAACAACGGAACAGCCGGCCGCTTTAACCAGTACCTGGCTTATGGCAACAACACAGCACAGGATATAAAAGACTGGAAAGCGGTGCGTGGCACTTCTTATATCTACAATAACACTCCCATATCCAACAGCACCGCAACTGCATTTGAGGCCCAGGGTTTTGAAATAGCCCTGCACCCCACTACAGATTGTTTAAACTGGACTGAATCATCACTTAACAGTGCGATGAGTTCGCAGCTGGCGCAACTGGCTATTCAGCTGCCCGGCATCTCAGCTCCTGTTACCAACCGCACACACTGTATGGCCTGGAGCAACTGGGCCGGATCAGCCAAGGTATCGGTTCAGAATGGCATACGCATGGATATGAACTATTACTACTGGCCCGATACCTGGGTACAGAACCGTGCAGGTATGTTTACCGGCTCTGGTATGCCTATGCGCTTTGCCGATCTGGATGGTACACTGGTAGACTGCTATCAGATGGTGACACAGATGACAGACGAGTCGGGTATCAATTACAGCACATTTATCAGTTCACTGCTTGATAAAGCCATTGGCAGCGAAGGGTACTATGGCGTATTTACGGCCAATATGCATACCGATTCTGCCACGCATATCGGGTCATCTACCATCATTGCTGCTGCAAAGGCCCGTAACCTGCCCGTTGTATCTGCCCGTCAGATGCTCAACTGGCTCGATGGCCGCAATGGCTCTTCTTTCACCAATATTGTGTGGAATAACAATGAGCTGAGCTTTACCGTAAATGCACTGATCAACGCTTATAAAATGCAGGGTATGCTGCCGCTGCTGTCGGCCGATGGTATGCTGACTACCATTACCCGCAATGGTTCACCGGTAACCTTTACCGTACAAACCATCAAAGGTATCCAGTACGGTTTCTTTGAAGCTACTACGGGCAACTATGTAGCCAGTTATGCACCTGTTTCTTTTGCTACTATCAATGGATCGGTAACCCTGCAGGGAAGGCCGGCTGCACCAGATGCAAGATGGCAAGTACCGCTGAAAGTGGATCTGTACGCCAACGGCAATACAACTACACCGGTTATGTCTTATAATGTCACAACCAATCAAAGTGGTAATTTCAGCATTCCCAATGTGCCAGCAGGCACATATACCATCGCCGTAAAAAACAGCCATACACTTAAACGCGTTTTAAGCGGACAAGTCCTTGTTGAAGGAGGAAATGTGATTACTGTGCCTGTTCTTAAGGAAGGCGATGTAAACCAGGACAATTATGTAACTGTTCTCGATTTGGCCATTCTCCTTTCAAGTTATAATAAAGGAACATCAGATCCCGGCTTTGTAGTTAATGCTGATCTTAATCAGGATGGTTTTGTAACAGTGCTTGATCTTGCAATTTTGCTTTCAAACTATAATAACATCGGCGAAACCCCGTAATAAATTCCAAAACAGTAAACGCAAATATATGAACAACTTAGCCCTCAGCAGTTTACCTATGTATCTATTATCAACAAGGACACTGCGCGTCTCTGCTTATTTTATCCTGTCATTATTTTTGACATTAAGGTCAGGGGCCCAAAATGCGGTCAACATTACGATGACTCCGAGTACTGTAACAACAACCGAAAACGGAACTTTCAGCATCACAGTCAATGCTGATTTCGTAGCAGCTGGAACGATCAATGCTCTTGAAACCTATATCAACTTTAACCCATTAGACCTGGAAGTCATATCAACTCCCGTGGTAGCACCTGAAGCGGTAACAGCTTTACCCCAGGTTCAGTTGGATTTCGTTGACATTGCAACCATGAATACAAACGGACGCATTGCATACGGAAGAAATATTAGCAGTCCTACAGGGCATCCAAGTGCTGACTTCCCATTCTTCACTGTTACATTCAGAGCTCTCCGTGTTCCTCCTGGAGGAGTCACTACACTTTCATTCAACACTACCTTACCGTTTCAAACTTTTGCACTGGAAGGCCCAACTAACCAAACCAACTTATTACTGGGATCTACCGTCAATATAGGCGCCGCCTGTACTCCTCCCACTGCCACTATCAGCAATACGGCTACCTGTAATGGTCAGTCATTTAACCTGGTACTGCAATCAGCAACCGGTACGGCCCCTTTTGACCTGGTGATCAACGGCAACACATATAACAATGTGAATATAGGCGGCGTTATCACTACCATTGCACCGCCTAATGAAAACCTTTGGACTCCTGCTGACGCCCCTTCCGATCTGGATCTCAATGATGCCAGCGATATTGAAGTGGGAACCAAATTCACCGCCTCTGTAAATGGTTTTGTACGTGGTGTTCGCTTTTACAAAGGTCCAAGCTCTTCCGGCACCTTTACCGGCAAATTGTATGACTTCAATAACCCGGCAACACCGCTGGCCAATGCCAATTTTGTAACCAGCCCCTCCGGCTGGCAGCAGGTATTGTTTAGTTCGCCTGTAGCTATCACAGCCGGCACTACCTATGTAGTAAGCGTGTATTCGTCCACTGGTGACTATTCCTCTTCCGATGGTTATTTTAATGTTCCGCTGGTAAGCGGTTCACTCACTGCTCCTGCAGGCGACAATGGCACAACCAGCAGCAGCAATGGACTGTATCTCTATGGCTCGGGTATGCCCATCAACTCTTATAACAATTCGAGCTACTTTGTAGACGTAGTATTTACACCTGCTTCATTTACCTATAACCTTACGAGCGTAACAGGTGATGATGGCTGTATCAATACAGGCGCCCTGCAAACATTGTCTGTTACCTCACCTGCCTGCAGCACCCTGCCAGTAACCTTGCTGAGCCTGAGCGCTACACCGCAAGACAACAGCAAAGTAATTGTGAAATGGTCTACATCTTCAGAGATCAACAATAAAGGTTTTGAAGTACAACGCAGCCTCGATGGCCGCAACAACTGGCAAACCATTGCTTTTGTACAGGGTGCCGGCGACAGCTATAGTGTAAAGAACTACAGCTATACCGATGGCAACCTCGTAGCCCGTCGTTATTTCTACCAGCTGAAACAGGTAGATATCGATGGCCGTTACAAATACTCTATGGTCGTATCTGCCAACCTCAGTACCCGCGATGGTTACAGCCTCGAGCAAAACTTCCCCAACCCTACCGGTGGAAGTCAGTACACAACCATCCGCTTTACCCTGCCCCGCCGTACCAATGTGACACTGTCGCTGTACGACCTGAGCGGCCGCCTGATCCAGACACTGGCTACCGGCAACCGCGATGCAGGTACACATGCTATTCCATTCGATCCATCCAAACTGTCGACTGGTTTGTATTACTACAAACTGCAGACAGAAGATTTCACCGATACCAAGAAAATGACCGTACGGTAATCATATTTGTCCAATCGAGAACCCAGCCCCCTCGCGCAAGCAGGGGGCTTTTTTTAAGTGCAGAACCCGTTCTTTTTACTAATTTTATTTATGCCTTTTCCGTCTAACAGTTCGGTAACATCACATTCTGTTTCCTCAACCTATCGTTTTGTCTTTGTATCTCTCCTGTTCTTTTTCAGCCTTAAAATCTTACCAGGCTGTACACAGGAGAAAAAAATACTAGAGGGCAATATATCTTTTCTCCCTCTTGCCGATTCCCTGCCTGACCTGCAGGCTCCCGGCCGGGGCGCCGAGCAATGGCATGACCAGTACCGCGTAGGCATTCCGACTATTAACGGCAATGGAAAATCACTTGACAAATATTACCGCTTTAGCTGGGTACAACTCGAAAAAGGACCTGGCCAGTATGACTGGAGCCTGTTTGACCAGGAGATCAATGATGCCATTGCCAACGGACAAAAATTTTCTTTCGGCATCATGGCAGCCTGTCCCTCCTGCACCCAGGGCAGTACCAGCATTCGTATTGATGGCAAAATAGCGTCTTACCCCCTGTACCTGCACCAGCAGATGCAGAGTGAGCCGATCAAAGACTGGATTACTCCCATCAGCGAGATGTGGGTGCCCAACTGGAACAGCCCCTCCTATCTGACAGCACTGGAGAAACTCAATGCAGCACTCAATCAGCATTTGCAGACAGGCTCTTTCAACGGTGTGCCTTATAAAAAAGTGATCAACTACATAGATGTGCGTGGCTATGGCAGCTATGGCGAATGGCATGAATCGGGTATTGTTGAAAATATGACAGACCACCCTGCAGGTACACGTGCCACTACCGCCAGCCTGCAGCGCATCATTGACGCTCATGTGCAGGGCTTTCCCGAGTTTCAACTTGTTGCCCTCCTGGCTTGTTTTGATGCCAATATGCTGCGCAATACAGCCAATCCACCCGAGATCGGTTATTATGCACTTACTGTTTCCAATAAAAAAGGAAAGCTGGGCCTGCGCCGCGATAACTGGGGCGCTACCGACAATTACCTGAGCCGTTACCTGGATAATAACCCCGGACAGTTCAAAGGATTAAAATTTCAGCAGGTATTGAGTGAACGCTGGAAGATAGCACCCGTGGTAGGTGAACCCATTCATGGTGGTGCCGAATACAATGGTTGCGAATACGGTGATCTCGAAAACCAGATCCGCCGTTACCATGCCAGCCTTTTTGGCAATGGCAATTATGCGGCCTCCAATCGTCCGTGTATGCAGCAGCAGATTATAGCAGCCAGCCGGGCAGCCGGTTACCGCCTGCTGCCGGAAGGAGGTAATGTAGATTCTGCTACCGTAGCAGGCGACACACTCACGAGCACACTCTTCTGGCGCAATGCCGGCGTGGCCCCCAGTTATGACGCCTGGCAGGTAAGCTATAGCCTGCATGACCTGCGAACAGATTCGTTGCTCTACACAGTGCCATCCCATTTTCAGCCGCGTTTATTTTTGCCCGCCGATACAGCACAACCCTTTACTGACCGGCTTTTTATTCCGGCATCTTTTCCCGAAGGCAATTATAATCTGCGCCTCATCATCCGCGACCCCAGCGGATACCGCCAACCACTGCCACTGGCCATCAGCGGACGGCAGGAAGATGGTAGTTATCCGGTGAGGACGATCAAAATTATTAAGCGGTGATAAATTGGTTTAAAGGGTATAAAGAGTATAAAGGGTCAAAAGATATCCATATTTCATACGTAACCTATTCTCCCCATACATCACTTTAAACTTTTAAACCCTTTATACTCTTTATACTCTGCCTTATTGAACTTACTATCTTTGTGCTATGGCAGAAGACTTACAAATCGCTACCGGCAGTAAAACCGAGCAATACACATCCTTAATTCCGCAGATTAAAGGCTTGCTCGATGGGGAGACCGATCTGGTGGCCAACCTCGCCAATGTGGCAGGTGCACTGAAAGAGCAGTTCGGCTGGTTTTGGGTAGGTTTTTATCTCGTAAAAGAAGACCAGTTGGTGCTGGGACCTTTTCAGGGGCCTGTGGCCTGTACCCGTATCCGCAAAGGCAAAGGTGTATGTGGCAGCAGCTGGGCTGAGGCACGCACACTTATTGTGCCTGATGTAGAAAAATTTCCCGGACATATTGCCTGCAGCAGCCTTTCCCGCTCAGAGATCGTTGTACCTATTATCCGCAATGGCGAAGTACTGGGCGTACTGGATGTAGATAGCAGCGAGTTGAATGAATATGACAGCACCGATCAGCAATATCTCGAAGAAATTGTTTCACTGATCCCCTTTTGATCGTGCGTAAAACTATCCGGATAAAAGTATCAGGCAAAGTGCAGGGCGTTTTTTACCGTCAGAGCACATTGCAAAAAGCAAAAGAGCTGCATCTGTGTGGCGAGGTATGGAATAATACCGATGGTACCGTAGGCATCTTTGCTACAGGTGATGAAGATATTCTTCTCCAGCTCACTGACTGGTGCAGTAAAGGCCCTTCACGGGCAGAGGTGCACTCCGTTGAGGTGACCGATCAGCCCCTTCAGGAGTTTCCCGACTTTAGTGTTCGCCGCTGATCAGGGCTTGCGCAGGTTAGTGAGCATGTCGGCAGTCATTGCGGCGAGATCAAATTCTTCTTTCCATCCCCAATCGGCACGTGCCACCGAATCATCAATGCTCTGCGGCCAGCTATCTGCTATGTTTTGCCGGTAATCGGGCTTATAGGAAATAGAAAAGCCGGGAATATGATTGGCTATTTCTGCAGCTATCTCACGCGGTGCAAAACTCATACCTGACACATTGTAAGATGTACGAACGCTGACCTTATGCGCCGGTGCTTCCATTATTTCTATAGTGGCGCGGATGGCATCGGGCATATACATCATGGGCAGGAACGTATCTTCTTTCAGGAAACATTCATATTGCCCGCTCTCCAGTGCATCGTGATAAATCTCCACTGCATAATCGGTAGTGCCTCCTCCCGGAGCAGATTTGTAAGAGATAAGGCCGGGATAACGCAGGCTGCGTACATCAACACCGTAACGGTTGAAATAATAGTTGCACCAGAACTCACCGGCATATTTGCTGATACCATAGACAGTGATGGGCTCGATGATAGTCTGTTGCGGACAGTTTTGACGGGGTGAGCTGGGACCAAATACTGCAATGGAAGAAGGCCAGTAGACTTTATGAATCTTTTCTTCGCGGGCAATATCCAGCACATTGAGCAGCCCCTGCATATTCAGGTGCCAGGCCAGGTTGGGGTTCTTTTCGCCGGTGGCGGAAAGAATAGCCGCCAGCAGGTAGATTTGGGTAATGTTTTGCCGGATCACCTGCACATGCAGCATTTCCTTATTCATCACATCGAGACTCACATAAGGACCGGTGCCTTCCAGCAACGGGTTCTGCTCCCGCAGATCCGAAGCGATGACCTGGCTATTGCCGTATATTTTACGAAGCGCCAGCGTAAGTTCCACCCCGATCTGCCCACTGGCACCTATTACAAGAATCTTTTCTTTGAGCATGCGTGTTGATTGAATTTTCAAAAGTAGGGGAAAAAAGAAAAGACTGCTAATGTGCTGATGTGCTAATGTGCTGATGTGCTGATGTGCTAATGTGCTGATGTGCTAATGTCTGTCAGAACTTTTATTGGAGAATTATTAGATAATTGAGCGGCCATCAACAGGAATGCAGGAATTCGGTAGCAATCCCCCCCCTTTCATCAGCAGATTAACACATCAGCACATTAGCACATTCTCTCCGTATCTTTGCCGCATGACTCCTTTTCTAAAAGATCTGTTTGCCGGGCAACAGTATGATGAAAAAAACTTTTTCCTCATTGCCGGTCCCTGTGTGGTGGAAAGTGAAGAACTGGTAATGGAAGTGGCCGAAAAAGTATCAGGTATCTGCCGCAACCTGGGCATACCCTATGTTTTTAAAGCTTCGTACCGAAAAGCCAACCGTACCAGTGCCGGCTCCTTCACAGGCATTGGCGATGAAGCGGCCTTACAACTGGTACAGAAAGCCGGCCGGGCATTCAGCGTACCTACCACTTCTGATATTCATGCACATGAAGAGGCCGCCATTGCTGCCCGCTATATCGACATACTTCAAATACCTGCCTTCCTCTGCCGCCAGACAGACCTGCTGTATGCAGCAGGAGAAACAGGCAAAATCGTAAACGTAAAAAAAGGTCAGTTCCTGAGTGGACCGGCAATGAAATTTGCAGTAGAAAAAATCAAACATACCGGCAACCATAAGATCATCCTGACTGAGCGTGGCACCACCTTTGGCTACCAGGATCTGGTAGTTGACTTCCGCAATATTCCCTGGATGCAGGAGCATCAGACTCCGGTAGTAATGGATGTAACTCACTCCCTGCAACAGCCCAATCAAAGCAGCGGTGTGACAGGCGGAAACCCGCAGCTCATTGGTACCATTGCCAAAGCTGCTATCGCCACCGGCGCCAATGGTTTATTTATAGAAACACATCCCGAACCTGCCAAAGCATTGAGCGATGGGGCCAACATGCTGCGCCTTGATCTGCTGGAAGGCTTGCTGCAGCAACTGGTAAAACTCCGGAAAGCAGTAATCAGTTAATTATTAATACAACCATATCTGTATCGGAATTTTGCAATACGAGGCAGCAGATATGAAATTTCAGTTTTCTGTAGCGCTGCATTGCAATGCAGCGCTACAAATGGCCGGTTGGACCATTTAAATACGAGGACAGATTTGCTACGTCATGTATTCCGCAGCGAAGTTTTATAATTCCAGGATACAGATACGATAATTCAGTTTTTGTGCGCTGCATTGCAATGCAGCGCTACAAATTGCTGGTTGGACCATTTAAATGCGTGGGCAGATATGGTACGTCTGCGTATACCGCAGCGAAGTTTTATAATTCCAGGATACAGATATGAAAATTCGGTTTCTGTAGCGCTGCATTGCAATGCAGCGCTACAAATGGCAGATGGGGCCATTTAAATGCGAGGACAGATATGGTACGTCTGTGTATTCCGTAGCGGACCTTTATAATACGAGGCCGCAGATATGAAATTTCAGTTTCTGTAGCGCTGCATTGCAATGCAGCGCTACAAATGGCAGGTGGGTCATTTAAATGCGAGGGCAGATATGGTACATCTGTGTATTCCGTAGCGGATCTTTATAATACGAGGCCGCAGATATGAAATTTCAGTTTCTGTAGCGCTGCATTGCAATGCAGCGCTACAAATGGCAGGTGGGACCATTTAAATGCGTGGACAGATATGGTACGTCTGTGTATACCGCAGCGATTTTTTATAATTCCAGGATACAGATACGAAAATTCAGTTTTTGTGCGCTGCATTGCAATGCAGCGCTACAAATAGCAGGTGGGACCATTTAAATGCGTGGGCAGATATGGTACGTCTGCGTATACCGCAGCGAATCTTTATAATTCCAGGATACAGATACGATAATTCATTTTTTGTGCGCTGCATTGCAATGCAGCGCTACAAATAGCAGGTGGGACCATTTAAATGCGTGGGCAGATATGGTACGTCTGCGTATACCGCAGCGAATCTTTATAATTCCAGGATACAGATATGAAAATTCGGTTTCTGTAGCGCTGCATTGCAATGCAGCGCTACAGATAGCAGATGGGGCCATTTAAATGCGAGGACAGATATGGTACGTCTGTGTATTCCGTAGCGGACCTTTATAATACGAGGCCGCAGATATGAAATTTCAGTTTCTGTAGCGCTGCATTGCAATGCAGCGCTACAAATTGCTGGTTGGACTATTTAAATGCGAGGGCAGACATGGTACGTCTGTGTATTCCGTAGCGGATCTTTTTATAATACCGGGTCGAAGATATGATCCCGCCTAAAATAAGAAAACCGGCTCACGCCGGTTTTCTTATTGAATATGTTTCCTGTTAGCGAAGGTCGACTTCTTCCACACCGGGGTATTTGCTTTTATCAAATACGAAAACATTATCAGCCAGTGGCTGATTGGTCTTCATGCTGGTAACAGTGTAAGAATAACGGTTGCCGCCATTTTCGAGCACGCGGGTGCTGTAAATGGTTTTAGCTGCTTTATCTATCTGGAGATATACCTTATGAAATGATTTGCTCTTATCGGTAGGAGTCATCTCAATTTCCTGGATGGTTTTAGTACCCACTTTTTTCTCTCCGTTGAGAAGTGAGTAAAAGTCCTTGTCGTAGAAATTGGTAAAAAGTTTCTGCGGAGTGATCATGCCACTGCTGGCATCCAGGTTTGAGATCGTCACTTCTTTGGCGCTTTTATCGTAGTTCCACACGGTCTTGCCATCGCTAAAGATTTCCTGGCCGGCAAAGCTTACTTTATAACGGGTGCCCTTCATCATTACGGTACCAGTTTTGGTAGACATCACCTTGCCTTTTGCATCTTCCACTTTATAGGTGAAGGTTGCCTGTACGGTGGTGAAGGTCTTGAATTTGTCGCTCACCGCTTTGAGTACAGCTGTGGCTTCGGGATCGTTTTTGGTGGGATCTTTTTGGGCCAGCAGGGCACCAACAAAGGCAAAAGAAAGTAAGGATAAATAAAACTTCTTCATTTACAATATTTTATCAACGGATTACAGAATGACCGATTTTACAACCGGCGCAAAAATAAGCTATTACCATTCAAGACTGGCAACAAGGATGCCGGGTTGCACTATGCCATTTTTCTTAACATTTTTGTTTTCTAGCCCAGGTGTGAAAGGTGTTGCTCGAGGTCCATTTCGGTCTTGATCAGCACATCACGGGCTTTACTGCCCTGGTTGGGCCCCACTATACCAGCAGCTTCCAGCTGATCCATAAGGCGGCCGGCCCTGTTATAGCCCAGCTTCATCCGGCGCTGCAGCAGGGAGGTCGAGCCTACCTGCGCCTGTACAATCAGGCGGGCTGCATCTTCAAACATGGAATCGCGGTCAGAAAGGTCAAAGTCTTTCCCTTCCAGTTCCTTTTCGTCCACATATTCGGGCAGCAGGAAGGCCTGGGGGTAGCCGCGTTGGGCACTGATGAAGTCGACTACTTCCTCTACCTCGGGAGTATCTACAAAAGCACACTGCAGGCGGGTAAGGTCACCATTATGAGAAATCAGCATATCACCCTTGCCGATCAGCTGCTCAGCACCGCCGGTATCGAGGATAGTACGCGAATCGATCTTGGATGATACTTTAAAAGCTATGCGTGCCGGGAAGTTGGCCTTAATGGTACCGGTAATGATATTGACAGAGGGGCGCTGTGTGGCAATGATCAGGTGAATACCAATGGCCCGTGCCAGCTGGGCAAGGCGTGCAATAGGCATTTCCACTTCCTTGCCTGCCGTCATGATCAGATCGGCAAACTCATCAATAACCAGTACGATGAAGGGAAGATACTGATGTCCCTTTTGCGGATTCAGTTTACGCTTTACAAACTTTTCGTTGTATTCTTTAATATTTCTGGCACCAGCCTCCTTGAGCAGGTCATAGCGGTTATCCATCTCGATACACAGGGCATTGAGCGTATGCACAACCTTTTTGGTATCGGTAATGATAGCATCTTCTTCGCCCGGCAGTTTTGCCAGAAAATGTTTTTCGATATGCCTGTATATACTCAGCTCTACTTTTTTGGGATCGATGAGTACAAACTTGAGTTGCGATGGATGTTTTTTATACAGCAGCGAAACCAGGATGGCATTAAGACCAACTGATTTACCCTGACCGGTAGCACCCGCCATCAGCAGGTGAGGCATGCTGGCCAGATCAACGATATAATTGTCATTATCGATCTTCTTGCCGATGGCAATGGGAAGACTGAAGCTATTATGCTGAAACTTGTCGGAGGTCAGCAGGGTCTTCATACTCACTACTGTCTTCTTCACATTGGGTACTTCGATACCAATGGTGCCCTTACCGGGTATTGGGGCAATGATACGAATACCCAGTGCCGCGAGGCTCAATGCAATATCATCTTCGAGGTTTTTGATACGAGAGATCCGCACTCCGGCGGCGGGCACTATCTCGTAAAGGGTCACAGTGGGCCCTACTGTAGCGCTGATCTTCTGGATCTCGATAGAATAGTTGCGCAGGGTAGCGATGATCTGATTCTTGTTATTTTCCAGCTCGGCGGGGTCCTGGATGATCTTTTCGCTGCCATGCGTTTCGAGCAGATCGGGGGTGGGATATTTATAATCCCGAAGATCGAGCGTGGGCTCGTAAGGCGGCAGGTTTTCTATTGCCGACTCCCCTTCTGCCACGGGTTCCTCTACGGGTGCTGTTTTGATTTCGAGTTGCAGCCCATCAGCTGGTATTACCGGCGGCTCTGGTTTTACTGGTGGTGGCGGTATGATCAGCTCCTGTTCTGCAGGGGAGATGGGCGGTTCCGGGCTGGTCTGTGCTGCCAGCCGATCATTTAGTGTAAGCTCGTCATGCTGATGAAAGAGGTCGTTCACGATTTCTTTTTCTACCAGCGGTGTGGTGGCATCGAGCTCATCATCTTCTTCCTCGGGCGAAGGATCTTTTTCGATGAGTGTAAACTCATGTTTGGGCGCAACTTCCTCATCAATTACGAGCAGTGGTATATCCTTCTTTACGGTATTTTTCTTTTTATCAGCCACCGGTTGGGGTTGCGCATCTTCCGCTGCTTCTTCGGCTGTTTCTTCTGAATCGCCATCTGTTTCGGCTGTAGCCGGAGCGGCTTGTTTTCTTTGCGGCAGATTAAAAGCCGGGTTAAATTGCCAGATCACATAGGCCAGTGCCACTACCAGCAGGAGTGCCGCTGTGCCTACATTACCCAGTATACCGGTAAGCCAGTCGCTGATCATATTTCCCACGCCACCGCCAAAACGGAAAAGGCCGTTGGAAAAAATAAAAGCCAGTGATACAGAGAGCACCAGCAGGCCAATAGTCACGTACTTGAGGTTTTTGCGGATCGAAAAAACTTTTTTTCCGAAAAGCAGGTTCACTCCCAGTACAAAGAAGAAAGTGCAGATTAGCAGTGAGGCAATCCCAAAACCTTTGTAAATAAAAAAGTGAGATGCTACTGCTCCCAGGCGGCCCAGCAGGTTATTGACTTTTACGTCATGATCAAACAGAATGGACAGGCCCCGGGTCACTTCTGTCTGATCTTCTTTCCAGGTAAAGAAGTAAGACAGAAAGGCTATCAATAAAAATAAGGAGACAAGCAGGCATACCGCTCCCGTGATCTTGAGGGTGCGCTCATCCCGGGCCAGCTCCTGCCAGTTGATCCGTTCTTCTGCTTCCTGTTTCAAGCCTTTGGCATCGGCCTTTCCGGTAGTCTTTTTGGTAGTCTTTGCAGGGGTCTTTTTCTGCTTTTGGGCCATATCGGCAAAGATAGCATAGTTTGCCATTTTGCCGGAATGCCGCTTCCTGTCTTTCCGGGCCGCCCCCGGGCCGAAAAATTACCGCAAAGTAGTAGGCCTCTTACGCGTAAAACCGTGCGGCATATATTACTTTTGATTTTAGTGGTTGTTCCAAAACATACATCACGCTGCTTCCGGCTCCTGCTTGCCGGCCTTCTGTATCTGCTGCCCGCCCTATTGTGTGCACAGGATACCATCCAGCTTGACTATACAGACATCAGCCAGATACACCTCGAGGAACCTTCGAGAAAAATGCGGAAAAAAATCGCTTCAGCCTATATCGGCCCAGAAGATTCGCTGCCGGCGGTATTTCAGCAATTGCGGTTCACAAAAGGAGTAGTACACCCGATCTATATCCCCTCCGACCATGTTACCAAAAAGATCGCCGTACGCTTCAATCTCTGCAATAGTGCCGACTCTGCCCAATCTGTCTGGTTTTTCCCGGGACTTTATTTCTGGAAGGTGCAGTTGTATAAACTTCAGGATAATGGGCAACTGGAGCAATTGCCTTCTATTATGCCCAAAGAACCGGCAGAAATCAGTTACCGGAAGCTCACACTACAACCGCATGACTCCTGCGTGATCGTTGCAGAACTGACGCAGGTACGCACCCACCTCAATGGGCTGAGGCCGCGTCTTATTCATCCCGAATACCTGCAGGCCGCCGTTATTACACTCGACAACTCCAATATTGAGTCGAAAGTATTCACGTATGTTTTCTGCGGGCTATTGATGATGATGATTCTGTTTTCACTGGCCAATTACTTCATGAACCGCAATGCAGAATTTCTTTATTACGCCGGCTATGCTTTTTTCCTGGGTCTGATGCTCTTTATCAAGGGTATTTACAGTTATCATAGCAGCGATTTTGGTTTCTTTCAGGAAGGCTATCTTGATTTCATCATGCAAAGCGTAGGTTGTTTGCTGTATATGCCTTTTATGCAAACCTACCTTGCCACACGTACCCGACACCCGTTTCTGCACAGGTTGTACAATTTTGGCATGATCATGCTCGTAGGCAGTATGATCGCCTTCACCTTAGTCCATTATTTTACCTGGAATTTCGCCCTCGAAAACTATATTGAAAATATCGCAAAGGGGCTGCTCCTGATCATCATTTTTATTTTCCTCGTATACAGTATTCGCCGCTGGGAAGACCGGCTGCTGCGTTATCTTTTCTGGGGCAACTTCTGTTTATTCTTCTTCTCTCTCTTTTCGTTGCTGATGCTTACCGGCAATATCATTCCCCGTGACCTGCCTGCCATTTTCAAAAGTTCTATTTTCTATTATGAACTGGGCATATTGCTGGAACTGATCTTCTTTCTGATGGGTCTCAACTACAAAAACCGCCGACAGCTCATTGCACAGGCACAGGAGCGGGAAAGACTGAAAGCCGAAAATCTGATGAATGAATATGAACGGGAAATTGCTGTTTACAAAGGTCAGCAGGAAGAGCGTGAGCGTATATCTGCCGACATGCACGATGAACTCGGATCAGGTATGACGGCCATCCGTCTTATGAGTGAAATTGCCCGCAACAAGATGAAGGAAAATACACCGATAGAGATCGAAAAAATTTCCCGGTCGGCCGATGAAGTGCTCAATAAAATGAATGCGATCATATGGAGTATGAACAGTGGCAACGACAGCGTAGACAACCTGGTATCATACATTCGTAGCTATGCGCTGGAGTATTTTGAAAATACGCCCATTGCATGCCGCATCTATACGCCTGAAACTATTTCGGAACGCGAACTATCCGGCGACAAGCGCCGTAATCTTTTCCTGTGTGTAAAAGAAACGCTCAACAATGCACTGAAGCATTCAAAGGCCAGCGAGATCCGCATTTATTTTATGACAGATGAAATACTCACTATCAAAATAGTCGACAATGGTGTGGGTATCGACCTGCAAAAAATCCGCAAATTCGGAAACGGATTGAAGAATATCGCCAAACGTATGGAAAGCATCGGCGGCAGTTATCAGATCGAGAATAATAATGGAACGGTGACTACTTTAAGACTGCCGCTTTAGTGGACAGTTGACAGTTGACAGTGGACAGTGGACAGTTGACAGTGAACAGCCCTTTAAACTCTTTATACCTTTTATACCCTTTATACTTTTAAACCTTTATACTTTTAAACTTCTCACTCCCACCGCCAGGCTGATCCATCCGGCAATAAAGAAAACCCCGCCTATCGGGGTAATAATACCCAATCCACCCAGGCCTACTGAATCGGTAGCTTTAAGGGCAGTGAGCAGGTAAAGTGAACCGGAAAAGAGCAGTATGCCGATCAGGAAGCACCAGGCAGCCCGTTTTAACCATACCGAAGCCAGGCGTTCTGCAATCAAGCCTGCCAGCAACAGTGCGAGTGCGTGATACATCTGATACTTTACGCCGGTTTCAAAAGTAGCAACCGTTTCGGGTGGTACCAGTTTCTTCAATCCATGAGCGCCAAAAGCGCCGAGGGCAACGGCCAGTCCGGCCAGCAGGGCTCCCCAGGTAAGAAAACGTTTATGCATGGAAAATCTTTTCTATAAACTGATCGAGACCGATGTTTTCATCTTCAATCATCACATCGGCCTGTTCGTAATAAATCTTTCTGTCGGCAAATTTCCGGCTAATGAAGCCACGCAACTGATCATCGGTAAGGTTGCGCAGTAAAGGACGGGCTTCACGTTCTTTGAGCAGGCGCTCAAACAGTATTTCAACCGGTGTATTAAGCCATACGGTTGTACCTGCCTGGTTCATGTATTCGATATTATTAAAAAAACAGGGAGTACCTCCGCCACAGGCCATAATAAAAGACTGATGGCTTTCTGTCATGATATGCATCACTTCTTTTTCCCTGACCCGGAAATATTCTTCTCCATGCTGTTCAAATATCTCATTGATGCTTTTGCCTTCGGCATTCACTACCTGCTCATCGAGATCAAAAAAGTGAATCCCCAGTTTTTCTCCCAGGCGATGCCCCCAGTATGATTTACCGGAGCCCATAAAGCCAATGAGAAATATTTTCATAGCGGATACTGTTGTTTATTTGAAAGCATTGAAACCGGTCACATCCATGCCGGTGATCAGCAGGTGTACATCGTGTGTGCCTTCGTACGTGATCACACTCTCGAGGTTCATCATATGACGCATAACCGGATACTCGCCGGTAATACCCATACCACCGAGCATCTGGCGGGCATCGCGGCAGATATTTGTTGCTACTTCGCAGGCATTACGCTTGGCCATACTTACCTGCTGCGGAGTGGCTTTTCCCTGATCCATCAGCACACCCAGACGCCAGTTGAGCAACTGAGCTTTGGTAATCTCAGTTACCATTTCGGCCAGCTTTTTCTGCTGCAACTGAAATGCACCAATAGGTTTACCAAACTGCACACGCTCCTGCGAATAGCGCAATGCTGTGTCATAACAATCCATTGCGGCGCCAATAGCTCCCCAGGCAATACCATAGCGGGCCTTGGTCAGGCAGCCGAGGGGCCCTTTGAGCCCTTTTACATTAGGGAAAATATTCTCTTTTGGCACTTTTACATTATCAAAAACCAACTCGCCGGTAGCAGAGGCACGAAGACTCCATTTGCCATGTGTAGTAGGTGTGCTGAAACCTTCCATACCACGCTCTACAATCAATCCATGTACTTCACCGGCTTCATTTTTGGCCCATACCACCGCCACCTGTGCAAAGGGCGCATTACTGATCCACATCTTGGCACCATTCAGAATAACATGATCACCGGCATCCTTAAAATTGGTAAGCATGCTGCTGGGATCAGATCCATGATTGGGCTCTGTGAGACCAAAGCATCCAAGCCATTCTCCACTTCCCAGTTTGGGCAGATACTTGCGGCGTTGGTCTTCGCTGCCATAGGCGTAAATGGGATACATAACCAACGAACCCTGTACAGAAGCCGTACTACGTACACCACTATCGCCACGCTCCAACTCCTGCATCATAAGACCATAGGATACATAGTCCAGGCCGCCGCCGCCATACTCAACCGGCACAGTGGGACCAAAACAGCCCAGATCGCCCAGCTGCTTTACGATATGCTGGGGAAACTCAGCCTTCTGGGCATAATCTTCGATAACAGGACTGATTTCCTTTTTTACATAACTACGAACAGATTCACGAATGAGCCGCTGTTCTTCGGTGAGTAATTCATCGAGTTGAAAATAATCAGGGCTTACAAACAGGTCGGTGCGGGCTGCCATAATGCAATCATTTAATTGAACCAGCCATGGCCGGTGATTGGCGTCAGGCTGTGGCCGCAAAGGTAAGGCAAATTGGCAGGTAGAAAAGTAGAAAGGTTTAAAAGTATAAAGGGTATAAAAGGTATAAAGAGTATAAGAAGTTTAAAGGGTTTAGAATGCTTGCGCCCCACCATCCACTGTCAACTGTCCACTGTCAACTGTTCACTGTCCACTAAAAAGCCGCTTCCCTTAACGGAAAGCGGCTTTGATCGTGCAGGCAATACACTTGTGCTTATTGTTTTACAAAAGTGCGTGTGCCCGTGCCGTAGTAGGGATTGTTGATGATTCGCCAGGAGGCACCTGTGCTGGTAAATACGATATCGGCAAATTCGATATCGCCTACCAGGTCGTTGGGCTGTGGCGGACCGGCAAATGTATTAGCGGCTGTTTCAACAAAGTAAACCTTTACCCCGGTATGACCACCAGTGGCTCCTCCCGGGTTCTGTACCTGGTAAAAACCGGGCAGCAGGCGGGTGACATAAGCGTTCATACCAGTAGCTTCGCGGAGGTATGTACCACTGTAGTCGGTGGTATTGCCCTGATAGGCCACCGCAACAATGCGGGTAGCCTCCGTATGAAAAATACCACTGCCACTTTCTTTTTCGTAGGTTACAAAATAAAGGCCGGGCACGGCTGTATTCACTTCGTTGGAGGAAGCGGCCAGCGCCTCCTGGGTGCCATCTTCAGTAAAATAGGTAGCCCCCTGATCGGTATAGGTGCTGCCCGGAGCAATGGAGATAAACGCATCGCCTTTAAGCTCTATTACCGGCACCTTCAGTGTTTTGGAAACCCCTTTGGTAGTTTCTTTTTTGCACGAGCCCATTATTAGCAACAAAGCCAGAACGGGCAGGTACAGGTATCGTTTGCTGTTTGTATGCATACTGTTTTTTTTAATAGTTAATTCTGTCCGGTTGTATTAACATCCCACCACAACTTATCGGTAACTGTTTTTTGCGGGGGCGTATTGGGATTACGCGTCACCTCTATATCTGGATAAAGAATACGCACGGGAAATTTGTTGCCGATATTGCTGGTAGCCGATACCTCAAAAATGTCAGGATAGCCGGTGCGTCGCCATTCTGTCCATCCCTCCAGATTTTGTGTACCATCCATGCTTATCCACTTCTGGCTGATGATGGCTTTCAGTTTTTCTTCGGTGCTGCCGGCAGCAGGATAGTTCACTGATGGCTGCCCGAGGAATGTAGTGGCTTGTGCGTTACTTAACTGCCAGTAGGCAAAAGAAGCTTTGATGCCATTTTCATATAATGTCTGTGCATTGCCGCTTCCCCATCCGCGCAATACTGCTTCGGCCTGCAAAAAATAACTTTCTGCAGCACTCATCAGAATCACGGGGGCAGCTGCTCCACCATCAGGACCGCCTACTGCAGGGCCAGGCTTGGAATAGCTACGGTCATTTTGTGTGCCGGGCAGGTTAGGACCATTGCCCTGATCTATACCAGCATGATTACCGCTATTGGGCGCTGCCGTAGCACGCTGATACAAAACATCGATACGGGGATCGTTGGAGTTTTCCATATACTCCAGTGCAGTATTGCTGGCAATCAGGTTGGCCGATGTAAGTGCCTGAAAGGTCATATAAAGCGGATGCTGATTGAAAGTAGTAGTGGTGAACTGCATATCTGCATCATCACCTGTACCCAAAAACTGCGCACCCGCTGTATACATAGCCTGAATACCAGCCTGGGCTACAGAAGGACGTACATAAGCCTGACGGAGATAAATACGCAGTTTAAGTGTATTGGCAAACTTGTGCCATGCACTCATATCGCCCTGGTAATACAGATCATCATTGCCCGGATGATCAGATGATGATTCGCTGAGCAGGGCCAGACCATCATCTACCAGTTTGATAAGACCATCATAAACCTGCTCCTGCGTGTCAAAACCGGGCGTGGCATTCGATGCATCCAGTGCCTGGCTGAACGGTATATCGCCATGCAGATCGGTGAGATACTGATAAATGTATGCCTGCATAAACTTACCAATAGCCGCATAGTTGTTGCGACCGGCAGCAGTAGCCTCATCAATAATATACTTCATGTCCTGGAGCGGACCCGAATACAGGGAGTTCCAGGGAGTATTGAAGTCGGTACTTACAATCGCATACTGATCAATGGTGCGGTACTGACTGGCAGTAGGCCCCTGCGTCCAGTACTGCCCCCAAAGCCCGCCCAGGATCTGGTAACGGTTAGCCATATTGTAGGCGGTGTAACCCAGGGCCGATGGCAACACGAGATCAATAGAGGCCTGGGTTGAATTATTGGGGTCAGTATTTACGTCCAGTATTTTTTTGCAGGAGCTGAATGGCGCCAGCATACCGGCCGTGATGGTTATCAGAAAAAATATTCGTTTAAACATGTTGGGTCGTTTAAAAATTTAGAATACAATGCGCAGATTGGCGCCAAAACTGCGTACAGAAGGAACACTTCCGTACTCATAGCCCTGTGCATTGCCTGTACCAAATGAGCTGGTTTCCGGATCAGAATAGGTGTTCTCTTTGGGTGTTTTAAGCCAGAGATTACGACCTACCAGACCTATCTGCATGCCGCTGATAAATTTTACTTTATTAAGCCACTGTTTGGGAATACGATAACTCAGTGTTGCTTCCCGCAGTTTGATAAAGCTGGCATCAAGAAGATTCTCAATGGCATTGTTCGAGACAAAATTTGTCCAGTAATCCTGCGCACTTTCTACCGGTATGGTATTGGCTATATACTTGCCACTTCCGGCATCGAGTACTGCACTATTGGGTATTACAAAAGGTTCGCGGTCATTGTACAGTGTTTTTGGATCTGTACCCACAAAAGTCTGCAGTGACTTGGTACGGCTGAAGAAGAGGCCGCCTTTGCGTCCATCAAACAGCAGCGTCAGCGTAAACCCTTTATAGCTGAATGAATTGAAGAAGCTCGCAATATAGTCAGGCAGATAAGTACCATAGGTACGCGCCTGCGGATCCGTAACGGGGTAGCCTGTTGCTTCATTCACTACTACTCTGCCCAGCGAATCGCGTAGAAATCCACTGCCAAAAAACTGTCCGTAAGGTTTTCCTACCTGGGCCACTACAGTACCTCCGTTGAAACCACCCGGCAGAGTGATGCTTGATGTACCGGGGGCAATGGCATCTACATTACTCTTGTTTTTGGAGAAGGTAACGGTTGACTCCCATGTAAAGTCTTTTGTACGCACGGGTATACCACGCAGCAGCAATTCCACTCCCCTGTTTGATACCTGACCGATATTGGTTACTCGGAACGTATAGCCTGTAGAGGCTGCAATAGGAAGTGTAATGATCTGGTCGGTGGTTTTGTTGTGATAATAGGTAAAGTCTATACCCAACCGGTTATTAAGAAAAGACGCTTCCACGCCGCCTTCATAAGAAGTGGTAAACTCAGGTGTAAGATTCGGATTGCCGATTGTTGCACCTACAGTAAAACCAGGGATGCCATTGAAGGGGAATGTAAGCTGTGAATTATTATATCCATCGGCCACCACACCTGGCACAAAGTTAGACTGCAGCAGGTAAGGGTTGGCGTCATTACCAACGCGGGCAGCACTGGCACGCACTTTACCATAGCTGATCCATTTAGGCATTTGAAACGCTTCACTGAAAACAAATGAAAGGTTGGCACTGGGATAAAAGAAACTACGGTTATTTACCGGGAGTGTAGATGACCAGTCGTTACGGCCAGTAAGACCAAGGAATAAATAATCCTTAAACGCGAGGTTTATATCTGTGTACACACCAAAGAGACGGCGTTTCTGATAAGTATTATCTGCCTCGGGCGGACCACTGGTATTGCCAAGATTGTACAAACCGGGAATTACCAGGTCATTAATCTTGCTGAACTGATCATTGGTAGTACGCTCGCGGAAGTTATGTCCCACCATGGCGCGCAGCGACAAATCTTCTGTCAGCTTGAATTTACCTGATACAGTGAGATCGCTGGTGAGCTCACGGATACTGATGGCCTCTTCTGAATAACTACCGGCAAACTCGTTGCCATGGTTCTGATTATTCGGATCAGGTATAACCCGTTTGGAGACAATTTGCTTACGACCATCATTGATCACATCTGTACCAATACGGTACACCACATCGAGCCAGCTTACCGGCTTATAGGTAAACTCCACATTTCCCAATACACGGTCAACGATACTACGGTAAGAATCTTCGCCGAGGAAGTACCAGGGGTTGACTGTATAAGCTCCGTAATAGCCGGAGAGCGTATTGAATTTATTGTTCTTATAATCTTTGAGATCAAGCAACGAAATGTCGCGTGGAGTTTGCAGTACCTGGTCATAAGGTGATGCCCCCTGACCCTGTACAGAAAGATCGCCCACACCACGGATATAGTTTATGGTGGCACTGGAGCTGAGTTTGGACGAAAGCTCTGCTGTGCCCGTAAAGCGCAGCGAAGTACGTTTGTACTCTGTACCAGGCATGATACCTTTTTGTATGAGTTGGTTGGCAGAAAGATAATAGCTGTTGCGATCATTATTTTGCGACAGAGACAAACCTGTATTGGACACCTGGCCAATATCAAAAAACTCTTTTACGTTATTGGGCAGACCTACATAAGGTTTCACCTGCTGCTCGCCATCCACTACCTGGCCCCAGGGTTTGAGTTTGCCATCGAAGCGCGGCCCCCAGCTGAAATTTTCGCGCAGGTCGGTTTCTTTATTACCACCCTGGCCATACTCATTCTGATATTTGGGCACACGTAATATCTGCTCGAGTGAATAAGAGGTATTAAATACTACTTCCGTTTTCTTATTACCCAATCGTTTGCCACTCTTGGTTGTGATAATAAGCGCGCCGTTTGCAGCGCGGCTGCCGTAGAGGGCTGCAGCAGCAGGGCCTTTCAACACCGTTACCGATTCCACATCCTCCGGATTAATATCATTACCGCGATTTCCGGCATCTACCTGGTTATTGAGATTATCGCCCGGATCAATCTGCGAGTTATCGATAGGGATACCATCTACCACAATCAACGCCTGGTTGTTTCCCAGCAGTGAAGTACCTCCGCGAAATACGATACGTGTAGAGCTGCCCACTCCACCTGAACTGCTGGTAATATTTACCCCAGCCACCTTGCCCTGGAGTGAATTGAGCACACTACGATCGCGGGCGCGTGTAAGTTCTTCATTCTTGATTGTGGGCGCCGAGTAACCCAGTGTTTTGGCTTCGCGGCGAATACCAGCGGCTGTCACAATCACTTCATTCATTTCGCGCGCCTCCACCGTCATCTGGACGGCGATATTATTATCTGCCCCTACCGTCACCTCTTTGCGCTCATAACCTACCGATGTAAGTATCAGTACATTACCGGGTGATGCAGTGATGGTAAAAAGACCGTCGGCGCCGGTCTGGGTTGATGCTTTACTTCCTTTGACGCTGATACTCACACCCTGGAGGGGTTGACCACCGGCATCCATGACTTTGCCACGCACCGTCTGCTGAGCCCACGTGAGAGACATCAGCAGCATGGCAGTTAATACACATGCTAATTTTTTCATACACAGTTTTTGGAAAAGAAAATTGTTGCCAGAAAAGTTGGACAGAACAAGTTCTGCTTTTGCTGTTTTAGTCAGGGCTCATTCTTTCTCAACCATTAATCCCGGCATCCGAAGCACAGGAAAACGTATACGAAAAAAAAGCAACAATGCCTCAACAGCCTTTAACAAAGCTGTTGAAGCACTTATCATAATATCCGTAAGTAAAAGGGAGAAAATCAACGGGTGGGCAGGTACTGATCCATTTCCTGCTGATAGGCGCGGGCTACTTTTTCTGCCTGCTCTGCAAAATCAACGCCTTCAGATGCATAAATAATGGCGCGGCTGGCATTGATCAGTAAACCGCAATCTGCATTCATGGCCTGTTCTGAAATATCGCGCAGGCTGCCGCCCTGGGCACCTACTCCCGGCACAAGATAAAAATGATCGGGCGTAAGTTTCCGGATAGGCACAAACCGGTCTGCCTGTGTAGCACCTACTACAAACATCAGGTTGCCGGTATTTCCCCAACCGCTCACTGTTTTCATCACACGCTCATACAGGAGTTCTGCGGGCTGACCGTCTGTCTGCAATCGCTGCAATTCAAAATCGGCTGCACCGGGATTGGAAGTGAGACCAAGTACGATGGCCCATTTACCTGCATGTTGCAGAAAAGGTTTTACACTGTCTTCGCCCATATATGGGGCTACAGTAATACTGTCAAAAGGAAGTGCTTCAAAAAAAGCACGGGCATACTGATCGGCTGTATTCCCTATATCGCCCCGCTTGGCATCGGCAATGGTGAAATGATCGGCGCCAATATAACGAACCGTTTTATCCATCGCCTCCCAGCCTTTCAGGCCAAGTGCTTCATAAAAGGCTGTATTGATCTTATAAGCCACACAAAGATCGCGGGTGGCATCGATAATGGCTTTATTAAAGGCAAAAACCGGATCAGGCTCATGGAGCAGGTGCGCCGGTATTTTGGTTATATCTGTATCGAGCCCTACGCAGAGATAGGAACGTTTGCGAAATATCTGTGCTACCAGTTGATCACGTGTCATGCGGCGAAGATAAGAAAAGGGTATAAAGAGTTTAAAGGGTTTAAGAAGTTTAAAAAGAGCTGTGATAAAAGAATATGTAATAACTCAGCTATCCTCATAAACACTTTATACCCTTTAAACTCTTTATACTCTTTATACTCTTTACACCCATTTAAACCAGGTTTTATCCGAGCAATACTTTCTTCAACTCGTGTCCAAACCGCCATACTTCTTCAAATGTATTGTACAATGGTACAGGGGCCAGGCGAATCACATCGGGCTCACGCCAGTCGGTAATAATACCGGCAGCAGCCAGTGCATCAAATACATTTTTACCATCGCGCTGCATCAATAATGACACCTGACTGCCCTGCTGCGCCGGATCGCGGGGTGTAAGAATGGTAATGGGGCTACCTGCCACCGTCTGGTTCACCTCGTCGAGTATGGCCCAGAGAAATGCGGTCAGTTTCTCACGTTTGGCCTGTATAACATCCCAACCGGCCTCTGCCACTACATCAAGTGCGGCGCGGTGCGATGCATATAGCAGCAGCGAAGGTGTGCTGAGCTGCCAGCCCTGAGCACCCGGCATAGGTACAAATCCTTTTTGCATCAGAAAGCGCGTAGGCTTATCATAACCCCACCAGCCGGCAAAACGCGGCACATCGGCCTGATGATGGCGCTCATGAATAAATACGCCTCCGATTGCTCCCGGACCTGAATTGAGGTACTTGTAGGTACACCAGCAGGCAAAATCAGCATTCCAGTCGTGCAATTGCACAGGTATATTGCCTGCTGCATGAGCCAGATCAAAACCCACCAATGCTCCGGCCTTATGAGCCGCAGCAGTAATAGCCGGCATATCCAGCACCTGGCCGGTATAATAATTAATGCCACCAAATAACACCAGCGCGGTCTCTTCCGCATTCTTCTCAATGGCGGTAATAATATCTTCTGTATGCAGTAAATGTTCGCCTTCGCGCGGAGCAACTTCTATAATTGTTTTTTCGGGATCAAACCCGTGATGCCGCACATGTGTTTCGAGGCTGTACTGATCGCTGGGAAAGGCTTTTGCCTCGCAAATAATTTTTACCCGTTTGCCCGAAGGGCGGTAAAAACTTACCAGCAGCAATTGCAGGTTGACCGTCAGTTGATTCATAACCACCAACTCGTGCGGTTGTGCTCCTGTAATCTTGCCGAGTGTGGGTAAAAAATGATCATGGTAATTCATCCAAGCATCCGGTGCATGAAAAAAGGCTTCCACTCCGTATGTTGCCCAGTCGCTGAGTACCTGATCGAGATAAGCGCGCGTGCGAACAGGTTGCAATCCCAATGAATTGCCCAGAAAATATATCTGTTCTCCTTCGCCGTGCGTCGGTATCAGAAATTGTTTACGCATACCTGCCAGCGGATCCTGTACATCGGCCAGTTGCGCCGCTTCTAATGATATGTTCATACTAACGAGGATAAAAGGTTAAAGATTAAGGGTAAAAGGCAAAGACATATTAAATGCTGCCTGTACGGCCGCCGTCAACCGGTATACTGGTACCACTAACATAGGCGGCTGCAGGTGTTGCCAGAAATGCGGCTACCGCTGCCACTTCTGCTGCTGTGGCAAAGCGGCGTAAGGGAACACTCTCGCGCATGCTGTCGGCAACTTTTTCTATACTTACTCCACGGGCTGTTGCGATACTGCTGATGAGGTGCTGCAACCGCTGTGTATATGTAAGTCCCGGTAAAATATTATTGACCGTAATACCGAAAGGTCCTACTTCGCCGGCCAGTGTCTTGGCCCAGCCAGCCACTGCTGCACGTATAGTATTGGAAACACCCAGGTTGGGAATAGGTATACGTACGGATGTGGAAACGATATTGATGATACGTCCGTAGCCGGCAGCTTTCATACCAGGCAGCAGTGCCTGCACCAGGTGCTGGTTATTGATAATATGCTGCTGAAATGCTGTCAGAAATTCTGTTGCTGTAGCCTCTGTTACAGGCCCCGGTTTCGGCCCACCTGTATTATTGATGAGTATATGTATCGGGCCTTTTTTAACCAACTGCTGAACTGCATGATCTACCGCAGCTATATCAAAAAAATCAGCGACTGCATACTGATGTGTCTGATCAAAAGGCCGGGGCAATGCGGCTACAGTCTCCTGCAGGCGTTTTTCATCTCTCGCCAGTAAAATACATGTAGCGCCCAGTGTAGCCAGTTCCTGCGCAATGGCCAGCCCGATTCCCTGCGTGCTGCCACCAATCAATGCCGTTTTGTGCTGCAATGAAATATTCATAGGCCAAACCTACTGAAAAAAGAATTAGGAGTTCGATGCGCTGATGCGCTGATGGGCTAATGTGCTGATGTGCTAATGTGCTGTTTTTTTTCAGAAAAAAGGTCAGGATAGTCCGTAATCACCCCATCTACTCCCATTTGGTGAAGGCGGGTAATCGTTTCTTTATCATTCACAGTCCATGGAATCACTTTCATCTTCATACCATGGCAGTTATTTACTAATTGATCGGTTACGAGTTCGTAGGCAGGACTATAGACAGACGGTGTGAAGCCAAGGTCGGTGAGTTGTGCGGTAAGCGATCTCTTGTCGGTCCCTTCTATCAGCATAGCCGTCTTCATGTCGGGATATTGGGTGTGCAGGTATTGCAATGTCCGGAAATCAAACGACTGAATGATCACATGCTCCTGTATGCCTTTTTGCAGAATCACTTCCATCAGCAGGTCTGTAAACTCGGTAGGCGCCGGATGAAATATACCATCGCCACCGGGGTCAGATTTGGTTTCAATATTAAACTGCGGAAAAGGTCTTTGAGCCGTTTTCATATAAAGCAGCACACTGTCGATGATGGTGCTCAGCAATGGTTTATATGCGGCCAGTTTTTGCTGTTTGGGAAAACGCGGATGCGGCTTAAGCCCCACATCAAACTGCATAACCCGGCTATATGGCATCTGGTAAATATTAAAGCTTCGTTCATTAGCAGCTGTAATGATTACAGCATCGGGAGCAGTCGCTATTTCATGCCCCATCCAGGGCTCATGTGAAAGTAATACCTGTTTGTCAGCACTGATCACCGCATCCATCTCCAGGGTTGTAACTCCAAGGTCAAGCGCCCGTTTCATAGCTGGCCAGGTATTTTCCGGCATCAGCCCCCGGCAACCGCGGTGACCTTCTATATCAAATGTGGTATGCATGGAAGAAACTGCAGAACGTGTGTCGCGGGTTACGTGGCAGGCCGCCAGAAAGCATAATGCTGCCAGGATATATTGTCCGATTTTTTTTCGATTCATAGTGCCGGTACAGTAAAAATAATCATTCTGCGGCGCTATCTGCCTTAAATAATTGTGACCTCCTTTTCTGCATTTCCTGTGCTACAGCAGCAGCCTGCCCACCCTGCTCCTGCAGGCGGGCAATGATATTATCGTAACTCACCTGATCGCGGTTCTGACTTAACTTAAACACATGCTCCAGCCGGGTCACCTCCAGTTCAAATGCTACAATTGCTTTGGCCATCTGATCTACATACTCCTGCGGCAGATCTTCATAATTGGCTCCTGAGTGCGGATCGTTTTCAAAATGACGCGTAGTACGATGTAATACATCGCGCAGCGCCTTCTCGTCCAGAAAACGCATATTCCCATGCGCGTGTACGGTCATATAATTCCAGGTACTGCCCTGCTTTTTATTCTGGTACCAACTTGCACTGACATAGGTATGCGGACCGGTAAAAATGATAAGTGCCTGCGGATTTTGTAAGAACGCCCGGTGGTGGTCTGTATGCTTCATCATATGCCCTGAAAGATAGAGACGGCCATCTCGCTCATCGATAAACACGGGTATCTGTGTAGCTACAGGCTGTTGTCGTTCATTCACACCCGTAAGCATAGCGAACGGATGCTGGCGGATAAACGCCCTGACTACCGCTTCATCCTTCTCTTTATATTTTGGGAGGTCATACATATATCAAAAATACGTTTTTTAATATGTCAATACATGCAACGTTGTCCATGCACTGCCTGTCAGCATGAATCAAAACACGCGATATGAAAAAGAAAATTGTCTTGCTGTTGCTGGCATTGCCCTGCCTGGCGCCTTTTTTCGTTTCAGGAAAACCATCCCGGCCCAACGATGCCCATCAGTCTATCAATGCGATTATTGGCGATAAAAGTTTTGAAAGCCTGTATGGCTGCAAGCCGCTATCCTGCCTCGATGAAACATTCCGTATTCAAACACATCTCAATTATGTGCTGACCATTTTAGAGCAAAAAACCACCAGCCATCTCAGCGAGGTACAGCAACGTAACCGCATACATATCCTGCAATTGCTGAAACGTTATATTCACAATGCACAGTTTCCTGTCAATGCTGCTTATGCCAATGAGCGCCGTCCCTGCTTTATCGATGCCAGTGGCAATATTTGTGCTGTAGGCTATCTGCTGCAGGAAACAAGCGGTCGCGCTGCAGCCGAAGAAATCAACAAAAAGCATCAGTACGATTATGTAATGGACATGCATGAACCTGCGCTGGAAAAATGGGCGGCAGACAATGGCCTAACCCTTGAAGAGTGTGCCATGATACAACCGACCTATGGCCCTGTCCCCTCTGTACAAACTGTCAATTATGATATTAAATCAGGCTATGGCGTATCATCCGGTATTGTCGGCGGCGCCAACATCGCCCTTACGATCAATGCATTGGCACGTGGCGGCCAACTGCAAAGGGGATACCATTATGTATCGCTGGTAACAGGTGCAGGCCAGGTAATCCTTGGTTTAACCAACATACGAAAATCGGGTTACTCCAGCATCGATGGCGGCAACTGGATGACTCCTACTTATGTATCCTATAAAGCGCAGAATACGCTATCGTATGTCAATATTGCAATGGGATCCGCAACACTGATAAGCAGCGCTATCAATCTGGCCATGCAGAAAAAGGGAAAAGATCAGCGACACAGCTTCAATGTATATGGATTACCCAATGAAGCCAACCAGTGGACGATGGGGCTGAGTTTTTCGAAAAGACTGTAACGTTTTAAGGAAAAAGGCAGAAGGTTAAAGGCTAAAAGGGTTTACATAACACCCTTCACCTTTAACCTTCTACCTTTAAACTTTATACTTTATACCTTTTCTCACCTCATCACGATACCAGCTCGGCTACTTTCGCTCCGGCAATATTTGCATTACGCATGCTTACGCTGCGTACCACCTGTGCGGCAAAGTTTTCAAAGGCCTGCCGGGTGATGTTTTCTTCGCTCAGCATCACAGGTACACCCTTGTCGCCGCCTTCGCGAATGCTTTGAACCAGGGGTATCTGACCCAGGAAAGGCAGATCATATTCTTCTGCCAGACGTTTACCGCCTTCTTTTCCAAAAATGTAATATTTATGATCCGGCAATTCTGCTGGTGTGAAATAGCTCATATTCTCCACCAGACCTATTACAGGTACGTTGAGCTGCGCCTGGCCAAACATGGCAATTCCTTTTTTGGCATCAGCAAGGGCTACATCCTGCGGAGTTGTTACGATCACAGAACCGGTGACGGGTACGGTTTGCATCAGTGTGAGGTGAATATCGCCGGTGCCGGGAGGCATGTCTACAACAAGGTAATCGAGATCGCCCCAGTATACATCCGTTACAAACTGACGAATGGCACTGCTGGCCATGGGACCGCGCCATACCACTGCATTTTTTTCATCAACAAGCAGACCAATACTCATGAGTTTGAGTCCGTATTTCTCGAGCGGCACAATCATTCCTTTTCCTTCTACTTCCATCATAAGGGGGCGTTCGCCGCGCACACCAAACATTATAGGCACGCTGGGACCATAGATATCGGCGTCCATCAATCCCACTTTTGCCCCTCCTTTAGAAAGGGCCAGAGCGAGGTTGGCGGCTACTGTTGATTTGCCTACGCCACCTTTACCGCTCACTACAGCAATGATATTTTTAACATTGGGCAGTACGGCACCAGCGTCATTACGTTTAGTGCTGGTATTGGCGGTGAAATTTACGGTTACTTCGGCTGCTTTATTAACCAGCAGTTTTACCGCATTCACACAGGCGGTGCGGATCATATCCTTCATGGGGCAGGCCGGCGTGGTAAGCACTACCGTAAAAGAGACTTTATTGTCATCTATCTCAATATCTTTCACCATGTTAAGGGTCACAATATCCTTCCCCAGATCAGGTTCCTGCACATTACTGAGGGCTTCCAGTATTTTTTCTTGGGTCATTTTGAAAGTTTCTGTTAAAATGAATTCCGATCCGCAAAGGTAAACACTCATACCCCTAATTTGTTGACTTATTTAAGCAACTTGTCCTTATTTTTGAAGCCGTGAAGAAACTTTTACAATACCTCCTGATTGCTGCCCTTTTTGTACCTGCCTCCGCCCGTGCCCAGTTTGAGACGGCACGCGATTCTGTGGTTCAGTTATATGGTGTTATCATGACGGCAGACAGCCTGGTGGGTATTCCTGCCGTAAGTATTACCATCAAGGGGCAAAACCGTGGTACGCTGACCAATGGAGATGGTGTTTTTTCCATTGTCGTACTCAAAGGCGACCAGATTGAGTTCACACACGTGAGCTACAAACCCAAAACGATTACCATTCCCCGTACACTGGAAGGCAACCAGTTTAGCATCATCCAGCTGATGGTGGCTGATACCGTATACCTGCCTGCAACCATTATCAAGCCCAGACCCACTCCGGAGCAGTTTGCCCGTGACTTTGTCAACACCAAAGTACCTGATGATGATATCGAAATTGCCCGTCAGAATACCAGTGCTGCCAAACGCCGTATTTTGTTGCAGACAACACCGGGTGATGGAGGCGAAGCTACCCGCATTCAATTTAACCGTATAGCCAACCGCGCTGTATACCAGGGACAGACTCCTCCCATGAATATCTTCAATCCGGCTGCCTGGGCAGACTTTATACAGTCCTGGAAACGGGGAGACTTCAAAAACAAGTGATGTGCTGATCTGCTAATGTGCTGATGTGCTAGTGAAGAATACCCTCAGCCTTTTACTTTTACCTTTATACCTTACTAAAGCTGCTTTCATATGAAGAATATCGCTGTGATCGGTGCCGGCACCATGGGCAATGGCATTGCACATGTATTTGCCCAGTCAGGATTTGATGTTACACTTATCGATGTGTCGGCCACGGCACTCGAAAAAGCACTGGCTACTATAGCCAAAAACCTTGACCGTCAGGTAAGCAAAGCCTCTATAACGGAAGCAGATAAGGCGGCCACGCTGGGCCGTATTCAAACCAATACGCAACTGGCAGCAGGCGTACAACAGGCCGATCTTGTAGTGGAGGCCGCCACTGAAAATACTCCTGTCAAGCTAAAAATATTTGAACAGCTCGATCAGGCAGCTCCCCCTGCCTGTATCCTTGCCACCAATACCTCGTCGATCTCTATTACCAAAATAGCGGCAGCTACCAAAAGGCCCACGCAGGTTATTGGCATGCACTTCATGAACCCCGTGCCGGTGATGAAACTCGTAGAGATCATCAATGGATACGCTACTGAAAAAAATGTGACCGAACAGATAGTAGCGCTTAGCCGGCAACTGGGCAAAGTCCCCTGTGTGGTCAATGATTACCCTGGTTTTGTAGCCAACCGTATTCTTATGCCTATGATCAATGAAGCCATCTGCAGCCTGCATGAAGGTGTGGCCGGGGTGGAAGCAATCGATACGGTGATGAAACTGGGAATGGCTCACCCGATGGGACCACTGCAACTGGCCGACTTTATCGGACTCGATGTTTGCCTCTCCATCCTGCATGTATTGCATGAAGGCTTTGGCAACCCCAAATATGCACCCTGCCCGCTGCTTACCAATATGGTCACTGCAGGCAAACTGGGCGTTAAAAGCGGAGAAGGTTTTTATGTTTATACTCCCGGAAGCAAAGAACTGGTACCCAGTCCGCGTTTTAATCATTAAAACCAGCAAACAGGACATATCCCCTCCATCCGGCTGCAGGCATTGCTGAATCGGCAAAATAATGTCAACAGCTTACGTATACCCGCTATACACTATTTAAACGTTGCCCTTTTGCATTGGCAGCGATAAATAATGCAAAACCCGCCAGTGCTGTATCTTTTAGCAGGTTTACAAAAGCCATCTGGCGCATTTCGGCATCACCCGAGTCGCGGTAATTCGGCAAATGCACCAGCAGCACAAAAGCCAGCAACATAGCCGCCAGCAGATAGCCGGCTACTGCTACAAAACGATTGGTAATAAAGGAAACGGCTGCAAGCATAAAAGCAACGCCAACAAAATAAACCCAGTTGACGCCACCAGGAAGATAAGGGGGTACGAAATTGATCATCTCCTTAGGATGCCTGAAGTGTTGCAATCCAAATACGATCATTACAATCGCCAATAGCCATACGGCTATTCGTGAGATAATATGCTGTACCATAAAAGAACTTTTAATACTATTAAGTTACGCCATTTCTAAGGCATAACGCGCTTTGGGTATAAGTTTCCGGCATTCACCATTACACATCGGTGTAGATTTGTATCATGAAATACCGCAGTTTAGGTAAATCGGGCCTGCAGGTAAGTGAAGTAGGCTTTGGCTGTATGTCGCTTAGTCCGCACCAGCCAGATGGCATTCGTTTGATCCGGGAAGCTATGGCTGCCGGTATTAATTATTTTGACACGGCCGACCTGTACGATATAGGGGAAAATGAAAAGTTGCTGGGTAAAGCCATCAAAGAACACCGCGATTCCGTGATCGTAGCAACCAAGGGAGGTAATCAATGGAATACACAGGGAACAGCCTGGACCTGGAATGCATCACCCGATTATCTGAGGCAGGCAGCCGAAGACAGCCTTCGCCGTCTGGGCACCAGCTATATCGATCTGTATCAGCTGCATGGCGGCACCATCGAAGACCCGATCGATGATATCATTGCCGTATTTGAACGGCTGAAAGAACAGGGAAAGATCCGGCATTATGGCATCTCTTCGATCCGGCCCAATGTGATCAGCACCTGGCTGCAGCGCGGAGGGCTCACCAGTGTAATGATGCAATACAGCCTGCTCGACCGGCGCCCGGAAGAGACCTGCCTGGAGTTGTTGCAAACAACAACAACAGGCATGCTGGCCCGCGGTGTGCTGGCTAAAGGTTTGCTGGCCGGTAAACCCGCCACAGCATTTCTTGATTATTCTGCGGAGCAGGTCGCCGAAGCTGCTGCCGTTGTAAAAGCTGTCAGCAATCCGCAGCGGCAGTCTGCCGCCACAGCTGTGCAATATGTACTGCATCAGCCGGTAGTGACCTGCGCTGTAATCGGAATCCGCAACCAGGAGCAACTCGATCAGGCAATTGCCGCCGGCCGGTCTGCGCCGCTTTCAGAAAAGGAATGGGAAATACTGGCAGATGCATTACCCGCCAATCAGTATGACGTACACCGGTGAAGTGGATCAGGCAATCTTCTGCAATTCCGAGCCTCGGATATCCTGTAATTTGAAAACCACTTCGTCCTGCCAGTTGCGGGGAACACCAATTTCCATGGAGCAAAACAGGTTGGCTTCCTGGCGTATTACTTTGCAATCAAACTGTTTTACCACCTTCATCACTTCATTCATCTGTGTATAATCAAACTGCAGGCGGTAATTAACCAGCACTGGTTTTTGCACCAGCGTGGTTACCTGCAGCGCCAGCGCAGCAGTGGTTTTGTAGGCATTGATAAGGCCGGGTACCCCCAGCAGTGTCCCGCCAAAATAGCGTACTACCACAATCAGCACATTGGTCACCTGTTTACTGTCTATTTGCCCCAGGATGGGGCGACCGGCAGATCCTGATGGCTCTCCATCATCGCTCACCCTGTATTGTGTACCGTCCAGACCTAACCGATAGGCAAAACAATGGTGAGTGGCTTTGGGATGCTCTTTTTTTACGGAAGCCAGTTTTTCCTTAAAATCATTCACATCTGAAATGGGTATGGTATACCCAATAAAACGGCTTCCTTTGTCCTTAAATTCGGCTACTGAGCCCTGATCAATAGTGTTATAATAATCTCCTGTCAGATACATGCTGCTATACTTCTTTCTTATGCGGGTCTGTAAATTTCTATGCTATCGTTGTCAAGCCGGGTAACTGAAGACGGCTGCACATTTTTCAGTTGCGGTGCACGAAGGCCTTCTTTTGCCCAAACCTTTGCACTGCGTATCACCCGTATCTCATCCCAGCAGCCGGCATCAATCAGTAGTTGTGAAAGGGCTTGCCCGGCTTCTACCAGCACGCTCTGGATATTGAGCTGATGCAGGCTTTGCCAGACACCTTCAATAAAGCCGTCTTCTTTCACCTGATGATACTCCACGTTACTGCCGGCATCCTGTTTCTGTGTATTAAAAATTAGCGTGCGCTGGCTGCCATCAAATACATGCAGATGGTGCGGCAGACGCAACCGGCGATCCAGCACCACACGCACTGGCGATGGCCCCGGCCACAAACGATTGGTCAACTGTGGATCATCGGCCATGGCGGTACCACTTCCAATCAGTATAGCAGCCTCCTCACTACGCCATTGATGTACCAGACGATTGCTGTACTGATTGCTGATGAGCAAACGAGGCTGTCCCGGCGCAGCGGCCATAAACCCATCGCTGGTACAGGCCCATTTGAGAATGATATAGGGACGTTTTTTTTCATGAAATGTAAAAAAACGCCTGTTTTGTTCCCGGCACGCTGCTTCCAGTAATCCGGAATGCACCTGCACGCCTGCTGTTTCTAATTTCTCTATCCCTTTTCCATCTACCAGCGGAAAGGGATCACGACACCCGATCCATACCTGTTTTATCTGCTCGCGAACGATCAGATCGGCACAGGGAGGTGTTTTACCAAAATGTGCACAGGGTTCGAGCGATACGAACAGCGTAGCATGCGGAACCAGGTGCCGATCCTCCGGCTTTACGGATTGCAGACAGTTTACTTCGGCATGCGGACCGCCATACTGCTGATGGTAGCCTTCGCCAATGATACGGTCTTCAAAAACAAGTACCGCCCCTACCAGGGGATTGGGCGCTACCCGGCCAGCCCCCAGGGCAGCCAGTTGCAGGCAACGCTGCATATAGCCTGCTTCACGGTTTGCTGTCTGCTCCTGCCCTTTGATCATGGCCGCAAAAGTAAATGAATTAAGTTTGTGGCTATGACCTATCCCGAGGCTCAACGCCAAATCGCTGATAATCTTTCATTTATCTATCATCCAGGTGAGGCTGCGGCCATCAGCAGCCTGCTGCTGGAACACATAACCGGCAAACGCCCTCAGGAATGGCGATTACGGGACAACAGCCAGCTTACTACGGCGCAGGAGGAGTTAATAGCTCCGCTTCTTGCCCGGCTGCTGGCCCATGAGCCTGTGCAGTATGTAACCGGCGAAGCCTGGTTTTGCGGGTTACGTTTCCATGTAAACCCACATGTACTGATTCCCCGGCCTGAAACAGAAGAACTGGTAGAATGGCTCATTAGCCAGTGTCGCTTTCCTATCGGCACTTTAAGTATTGCTGATATGGGTACCGGCAGCGGCTGCATTCCCATTGCTCTTAAAAAAAGACTGAATAAGGCCGATGTGCGGGGATATGATATCAGCCCCGATGCGCTGCAGGTAGCCCGTGGCAATGCCGCAGCCCTGGATATTGCCGTACAGTTTGAGCAGCTTGACATACTCGATAGTAATGCCACCGCTTTACTACCCGGTTTTGATTTCATTACCAGCAACCCGCCTTATATACCGCTGAACGAAAAAGATAAGATGCCGGAAAATGTGGTCCGCTACGAACCGGCCCTGGCACTATTTGTTCCCGATAATGACCCATTGCTGTTTTACAAAGCCCTGGCCACGTTGGGTAAAACCAGGTTAAATGCCGGAGGCATGCTGCTGATGGAACTGCATGAAGACCTTGCTCAGCAATGCGCCTCCCTGTTTGCCGCAGAAGGATACCAGACAGAAATAAAAAAAGATATGCAGGGAAAAGAACGGATGCTGCGTGCCTGGCATTAATTTTTGCGGTGATAAACCGTTTTTACCTGCAGATTACCGGAGGCATCCAATTGCATAATGGTTAAAGAAGAAGCTTCGAGCTGCTCTATCTGACGCTTTTCGGTACGCGAGGGATTACCATAATTATCGGCTTCAAACTGCAGTACCACATCGTTACTGGCGGGCGACCATTGATACATACCAGTACCTGCCGGTACATCGGTCGTAAGCGTAAAGCGGCCGCTGGCTTCAAATGAAATAGTTTCAGAATAATTGACAGGGCTTGAGGGGGTGAGATTACCTGATGCATCGGGAAAATAATAAACTACACTTTCCCATTGACCTACCAGGGAGGTTTGCTTTTGTTTGGAGCAGGCTGTAAACAGTGTAATAACAGCCAGCAGAATGGTAGCTCGCAGGTTTTTCACAAAAATGGATTTGTCACCAAAAATAGTGCAGCCTGCCGATGAAGAGAAATGAAAAACTACCTGGGATAACTACTATTTTACATTGGCTACCACCTTGGCACCCGCACGTTTTGATAAGCGCATAATCCGAAATACTTCGCCATAATAAGCCGAGGTATCGGCATTGATCACCACCGTGGGAGTATCTACTGTAGCCTTATACCGGTCTATCTCGAAGGTGAGCGATGAATCAATGGAAGAAACATCCACTCTGCGGGCGCCGATATAAAACTGTTGCTGATTATCGATAGACACAATGATATTCTGCTTGGCCTTGGTATCCTTGGTACCGCGGGGAATACCCACTTTGACCACATTGGGATTTGCCAGGGTAGCTACAATGAGGAAGAACATGAGCAGGATAAACAGGATATCGTTGAGCGAATCCGTAAAAACTTCTGATGCTTCCCCTTTATCTCTCTTTCTAAACTTCATGTTTGTTTTTTAGCGGGTGGGCTCCTGTAATACATCCAGGAAATCGGCTGAGGCTGCTTCCATCTTATTGGCGGCCTTGTCAATTTGCGTATTGAGATAACTATAGGCCAGGTAAGCACCCAAACCAATCACCAGTCCGGTAATGGAGGTAATCAGTTTGGTATAGATACCACCGGCAATAGTGCCCACTTCAAATTCATTTGAATTATTGATATTGGAAAAAAGCTGCATCAGACCTACCAGTGTACCCACAAATCCGAAGATGGGAGCTGCTTTGGAAATCACAGACAGTACACCCAGGTTTTTTTCCAGCTTATACATTTCCAGCTGCCCCACATTGTCCATACTTTTTTCGATGCTGTCGATCGGCTTACCAATACGCTGAATACCCTTATCGATAATGCGTGCCACGGGGTTATTGGTATTTTTGGCAAAACTGCGGGCGGCCGTAATATTGCCACTCACGATATGATCCCGCACTATATTCATGAAATTGCCATCGATACGTGCTGCATTACGAATGGCGATGCTGCGCTCTGCCGCCACATATACCGCCGCCAGCAGCATTATACCCAGCGGAATCATAATCCAGCCACCCATGGTGAGCAGTTCCAGAAAACTAAGCTTGCCATCGTGATTGGTATCACCGGCGGCATATTTCACTACCTGGTTAATTGAATCGGCAATGTCTAAAAGGTCGAACATAAATTTTCGTCTTTAAGTGCGTAAATGTAAGGGGAACGACCCTATTCCATTCGTTCATCTTATCAACAGGCCTGAATAACCAACCCGATCAGCCCTGTGCCCTAAACCACCGCAATAATTAGAATTTGCTTTGAATACGAATGAACGAAAAAAAGAATGCCACGTTGTATGGGAACCCTAAGTTTTAGAGTTCTTTAACAGGATAGACCAAAGGTGAAAGGTAAAAGGGGGAAGGAAAGCGTAAAGGCCTGCTACAATCAGCAAAAAAGCAATGATTTGGAGATTTGAAAATTTGAGGATTTGAAGATGGAAGACAATGTGCTGATTGACTAATGTGCTGGTGTGCTGATGAAGTGGAAGATGCCTTAAGCAGTAGCGCCGCGATGCATCGCGGCGCCAGCTATCCTTGTAGGAAAATATACATATTATGCCTTCATCTTCCTTCGTCCTTCCACCTTTTACCTCCCCCTGCCTTATTCGCTCTTCCCCGCCTGCTTCACCATCAGCGCCTGAATCTGCTTCATGGTCGCTTCCATACCTTCGGCACTGCCGTCGAGGAAAATAACGTTGCCTTTACCATATTCAGCAAAATTTTTAATGGCTTCGGTCCACATGCTGAAGAGGATCACATTGGTATCGAGATTGGCCTGTTTCATTTGTTCGGCGGCTTCGGTCATACCGGCTGCTACTTCCTTACGGAATAAGGCCACACCCTGACCACGCAAGCGAGCGGCCTCTTTTTCTGCCTCGGCAGATATCTTAATAGAATTACCATCTGCCTCGGCCTGTTTGGTTTTGGTGATCAGCAATGCCTGACCTTCATTTTCCGCAGCCGCTTTCAGGTTATTGGAAGCTACTACTTTACTCATAGAGTCGAGGATCAGCTTATCAAATGTGATATCATTGATCTGGAGATCCTGCAGGTGATACCCCCATTCAGCCAGTGAATGATCTACTTCCACTTTTACATATTCTACAATCTCGCGGCGCAGCCCCAGCACTTCCGCCTGTTTTTTGGTAGCTACAAACGAGCGGATATTACCTTCGATGGTGCGGATAAGCGCTTGCATCAGATCGCGATCAGAAATAAATTTAAACGCCACTTTCTTAATGGTCTCTTCTGAAGCATCCTGTACCGAATAAAGCAGCATGCTCTTAAAATAAACATTCGCCTGATCCTGTGTCACCGCCTGAAATTCCAACTCAACAGAGCGGTTCTGAATCGATACCTTTTTCATCACTGTTTCCAGCAAAGGAATCTTGATATTCAGACCCGGGCGCACTATACGACGGTATTTACCAAACATGGTAATAACCCCTATATACCCCTGGTTGATGGTAAAAAGCGAAGAAATAACGATGATCAGCAGAATAATAATCCAGCCATAAGTGGAGAAAAAGACACCGAGATCCATAGCAAACGTTTTAGTGTGGCGTGAAGGTACAGTAAAGATGGTATATGGAGAAAGGAGAAGGGTAAAAGGCTGAAGGCAGAGGGGGGAGTATAAAAAGGGGCTGCAAATCAAAATCATCTTCAAGCCGCAGACCCGCGAAGCATCGCGGGTCTACGGTTCAAAATGATCTCCAATTCAGACATCCACCAGCACATCAGCACATCATTCTCTTTATACTCAAAATCTTCAAATCCATCAGCATATTGGCGGCAGATCCGCGAAGCATCGCGGGTCTACGGTTCAAAATGATCTCCAATTCAGACATCCATCAGCACATTAATCACATTAGCACATTTTCCTCCCTTTTTCCCTTATTTTATTCTTGTGGTTCGCCGGTGCTGTGGAGGCAAAAAAACGGAACTAAAAACAGACGCAAGACCTGGAGACCGTTTCATATAGACAGTAAACTACCCGATCATTTCCTGTCTAACCGCTCGGTCAGGACGCTGCGCGTCCGGACCGGTACCGAATACTTCAATTCAACAGTAAAGGAAGGACGATAACTTTCCGAAAAAAGGCTACCTTTTATTTTCCCCGGACACTAGTGATCTTCAAATCACTCCCGGTTGCGTCAAGCCCGCAAAGCATCGCCGGCCTACAAATCAAAATCATCTTCAAACCGGAAACCATCAGCACATCAGCACATTTATCACATTAGCACATTTTCCTCCCCCATCGTCAAATCTTCAAATTATTCTCTGTAGTACACCCGCAATTCCACTCTCCGGTTTCTGCGCCGGTTTTCTTCATTGGTATTCGGAAAAACTGGCTTCCGTGCACTCCACCCTCTTGGCAGCAGCGGTACACGGCCAAAGTAGGCACAACCACGCAGATAGGTTGCCGTAGACATGGCGCGCCCAAGCGAAAGAGAGTCATTGATTGCAGCAGTACCGGTACTATCGGCATGGCCATCTATTACGAGCGAGTCAATTCGCTTATCCTTCATCTGCCGGCAAAAGCTATCCAGCAACAAAAAACTGGCTGCCTCGAGCGTAGCTTTTCCCCGTACAAAAAGAATATCAGGCATGGTCAGCGTATCGACAGTGGATACACGCATAGGTGAAAGTATCAGTGGGCCCTGAGAGCGGTCACGTTTGATTTTGATTATACGCTGCAAAAACTCATGACGTGCATTCTCTGCATAAATCTCATCCTGCATACTTTGCCAGTCGTCGCATAGTGCCTCCTGCTGGTTTTCTGCACGCAGGCTGATATCATCGATGAAAATAAAGAAATGATTTTCCTTATCGAGTCCGGTAGGTCCCGTTACATCATTCACGCCAAAATAGGCCAGTGTAATGTAGCTTTCGTCTCCTTTGGCCAGGTAAGTAAGTGTAACAGGCTGCCAGCTGCTATCAGCTACAAACCGGTTATTATCTCCGGCAAAAAGAGACGACGACAGCCGGTGAACAGGCTTGCGCTCCAGCAGCGGATCCATGGAGCCGAAATAAACGCCCACGCTATCCAGCAGGGCATGAGGTGATTTCACGAAGAACCTTAACTGATAGCGGCTTCCTTTGCGCAGGCCACAAAGCAGCTGACTACGGATAAAGGTGCGTTGGTAAGGTTTGCGGCTGTGACCTGCTTCAATAGCCATGCAATGCGCGCCGCTATGTGAGCGGTTCGGATCTTTAAAGTAATTACTGAATCCGCTGCTATTGCTGATCCATGCTTCAGGAGCGCAGTTTACGTTGTATTCGGTGCAGATATTCTCATCTTCGAAGCCGCCATTGAGCAGCAACTGCCGGGCTGAGGCCGGCAAAAAGCAGCAGGAAATGAGTATGAGCAGTAATCCTTTCATCCGGTAGAAGTATAACGGGTGCTTCAACTTTTTAGTCTGTTGATTGTTTCTTTTCCATGACCCTACGTTTGAGTATACTCGATCAGACGCCGATCCGTAAAGGAGGCAATGCGTCTGCCACATTGCAGGAAAGCCATGAACTGGCCAGGCTGGCCGATCAATGGGGTTATACCCGCTACTGGATATCCGAACATCATAATACCCGTACGCTTGCAGCTGCAGCGCCGGAAGTATTGATTGCTTCACTGGCCAATGGCACCCAACGTATCCGCTTTGGTTCGGGTGGTATCATGCTTCCCAATCACAGTGCCCTCAAAGTAGCTGAAAATTTTCGTTTACTCGAAGCTCTTTACCCGGGACGCATCGACCTCGGCATTGGCCGTGCCCCGGGAGGAGACCGGGCTACTTCCCAGCTACTGAATCCTTCCAATACTTTTGACCCGCAGGAATATATTGAGCAGATCAGGGAGTTACAGCATTTCCTGGCCGATAGCCCATCACCCAACAATGCACTGGGCCGCATCAGGGCAATTCCGCATATCTCCAGCATGCCTCCCATATGGGCCCTCGGCTCCAGCGGCGAAAGTGCTTTTGTAGCCGCTCATTTTGGCCTGGGCCTATCCTATGCGCAGTTTATTAATCCGCATGGAGCCGCGGCCGCTATCCAGGCATACCGCAGCCGGTTCAACCCTTCGGTATCATTTCCTGAGCCGGCTACGAGTATAGGCGTTTTCGCTTTCACTTCTACTGATTCAGAAAAATTAAACCGTGCCCGTGCACTGTTTGACTACCGGCTAATCAGCTTTGAAAACGGAAAATTTGATGAACTGGTTGATTTTGACGACATCAAAGATCATCGCTATACGGCTGCAGAAGAAAACCGGCTGATCTATCACCGGCAACGCTATCTTATTGGCACCCCTGCCGAACTGGAAGCCCAATTTGCTCAACTTACCAGCGAAACCGGCACTGAAGAAATACTCATAGCCACTTTCGCAGAAACGAAAGAAGACAGGATGGAGTCGTACAGACTACTTGGAGAAAACATTCTATGATGTGCTGATGTGCTAATGTGCTAATGGGTTAATGGGTTATATCGGATGCCATTTAGAAAAATGAGATTTATGATCATTGTACAATAATGCATAAATAATTCAGCTCAAAAGTTTATTCATCATTAGCACATCAGCACATTAGCAAATCAGCACATTGATTCAACTTCTCTCTTCCCACACCTTCACCAGTTCCACCAGGGTTTCCACGGCTTTTTGCATATCCTGGATGCTTACATGCTCCAGTTTGGAATGAATACCCTGCATGCCGGTAAAAATATTGGGACAGGGAAGTCCCATAAAAGAGAGGCGGCTGCCGTCTGTACCGCCACGTATACTTTCCATCTTCACTGTGAGACCAACGCGCTCAATTGCCTCTCTGGCAAAATCAGTAACCTGGGGATGATGAATCAGCACTTCTTTCATATTGCGATACTGCTCCGTCACTTTATACTCGAAAGAAGCCTGGGGATAAATTCGTACACTTTCTTCTACCAGCGTACGCAGAAAATCTTCCTTCTTTTTCAGGCCGGGTGTTTCAAAATCACGGACAATAAACTCAATCGTACATTTCTCTGCTATACCTTCTACCCTAACGGGGTGTATAAAACCACGCTTCCCCTCGGTTGATTCCGGCGACAACCTGTCTTTAGGAAGCGCATCCAGTATCTGGCCGGCAATCTTCATCGCATTCACCATTTTTCCTTTGGCATAACCGGGATGTGCGCTTACCCCGTAAATGGTTACCTCCACTCCATCTGCACTAAACGTTTCGTCTTCGAGACTGCCGCGCTCGCCACCATCGAGTGTATATCCATAACGGGCGCCAAGTTTCTGCAAATCCACATGCGCTGTACCATGCCCCACTTCTTCGTCGGGTGTAAATAACAGGCGAATCTTTCCATGCTTCACCTCCGGGTTCGTAATCAGGTAATGCGCCAGATCCATAATGATAGCCACACCGGATTTGTCGTCACTGCCCAGCAGCGTATGTCCGCTGGCTGTAATGATATCGTGGCCTGTCAGTGATTGCAAATAAGGAAAATCGGCTGCTCTTAATACCTGTGCCGGATCATCGGGCAATACAATATCCTGTCCCTGATAGTTGCGATGCACCAGCGGCTTTACGCCTGTACCGCTGCAATCGGGAGCTGTATCCACATGTGCGCAGAAACATATAACAGGTACCTCTTTATCGGTATTAGATGGAATACTGGCGTATACATAACCCCATTCATCCATTTCAACATCAGTATAGCCCATTGCTTTTAATTCCTGCACCAGCAGCTGCAACAAATCTTTTTGTTTGGCTGTAGAGGGAAAACTTGAAGACAGAGGATCACTTTGTGTATCTATCTGCACATAACGGAGAAACCGGTCTGCAACAGTAAACGTGTATGGATGAGGCATAGGCTGTTTTTGGGGCACCTAAATTACTGAAAAGAAAATGGTTTGCAGCTCACTGCAAACCATTCACTGTAAATTAACTTTTATAAAATGTGCATTAAGGCACAATGATGAGCGGCGAGCCGCCTATGATTTCTACGAGTTCCAGATCAAAAACCAGGTCTTTACCAGCCAGCGGATGGTTGGCATCCAGTACAACCACGTCGTCTTTGATTTCCACAATTGTTACCTGAAACTGCTGGCCCTGGCCGTCAGTCATAACGAGTGGCATACCTATTTCCAGTTCCATATCCTGGGGAAAACGGTCTTTAGGCATATCAATGACCATTTCAGGATTGCGGGGACCATAAGCTTCCAGGAAAGGAATGTTGATGGTTTTCTTTTCACCAACGATCATTCCTGTTACACCATCATCAAACCCTTTGATCACCATACCACTTCCCACTTCAAACTCCAGGGGATCACGACCTTCTGATTTATCAAAAGTTTCACCGGAAGTGAGCTTGCCATGATAGTGCACTTTCACCTTATCGCCACTTTTTACTTTTTGCATTTTATTCGTTTGATTTTTTAATAAAAAAACAGCCGCAAGTTAGCCAAATTAAGCCACCCTGCCAGTTAAATATTTAACAGCTGCCAAATGCGCATTTTACAGTATTTTATGGCCTCAAAAAAGATTATCATGAGGCGTATTGCTCTTGCATGTTTCTCTCTGACTATCATCTTGTTGCTTCAAATCACCGCTTTTGCTCAGATCATTCCCGGAGCAGCACGGCTCGATGCCTATCTTCCCCTTATAAAAGGAAAAAGGGTGGGGCTTTTTGCCAATCCTACTTCCACCATCGGACATACGCATCTTGCAGATACTCTCAAAAAAGCAGGCGTTGACATCACCGTCATTTTCGGACCTGAGCATGGTTTCAGAGGTACGGCAGATGCGGGTGAAAAGATCGGCAACTACACCGACCCACAAACCGGTATTCCCGTAATATCGCTATATGGAAAAAAGCTCAAACCGGATGCTGCTGATGTGGAAAATGTAGATGTACTGCTGTTTGACATCCAGGATGTGGGCGTACGTTTCTATACCTATATTTCTTCGCTGCAGCATTTTATGGAAGCGGCTGCCGAACTGAATAAACCCCTGATCATTCTTGACCGGCCCAATCCCAATGGTCATTATGTAGATGGACCTGTACTCGACATGAAGTATAAATCGTTTGTAGGCATGCAACCCGTACCTGTAGTATATGGCATGACTATCGGTGAATACGCACAGATGCTGGTTGGACAGCGCTGGCTGCAATTAGCTGCAGGCAGCCCCGCTAATTACCAGGTAGACCCCAAACCCGAAAAAGCCTGGAAAGAATATGCAGCTGATAAAAAAGGACTCCATCTTATCATCATCCGCTGCGCCAACTATACGCACAAATCGATGTATGTACTACCGGTAAAACCTTCACCAAATTTACCCAACATACAATCCATTTACCTGTATCCTTCTACCTGTTTCTTTGAAGGCACTGTGTTAAGCGAAGGCAGGGGAACCAGCAAACCCTTCCAGGTTTTTGGTCACCCCTCATTACCAAAAAATCTTTTCTCTTTTACGCCCAACCCCAACGAAGGAGCACGCCAGTCGAAACTGTATGGAAAACTTTGCTATGGCTGGGACCTGAGCGGTACTTCGGAAGAAGTACGTGCAAAAGTCAACAACAAAGTGCAACTGCAATGGCTTATAGAAGCCTATCGGTTGTTTCCCCAAAAAGACAGTTTTTACATTTTGCCTAAATCAGGCAAAATGGAGGAATCATTTTTCAACAAACTGGCAGGCAATAATGAATTATGGCAACAGATCAAATCGGGCATGACCGAAGAAGCCATCCGCGCTACCTGGGCACCGGCACTGGATGCATTTAAGAAAATCAGGAAAAAGTATTTGCTCTATCCTGACTTTGAGTAGTCGACAGTGGATGATGGATAGTGGATAATAGATTCCCTTCTGTCCACTGTCAACTGTTAACTGTTAACTGTCAACTGTCCCCTATCAACTCAAATTATCTGCCACTGGGCAGCCGACCGGATCAGTGCTGCGGTATTTTTTACCTCAAATTTTGCCAGCAAATTTTTTCGGTGTGTATCTACTGTAGTAACACTGATAAAAAGCTTTTGCGCGATTTCATTATTTGTCAGGCCTTCGGATATCAGCTCCAGTACTTCTTTTTCACGCCTGGTGAGTACCGGCATACCGGCTTGCGGAGCCTTGCGTAATGAAAGAGACACTTCATCGCTCAAATAAGTCTTCCCTTTTATAACGGTATTAATAGCTTCCATGATCTCGGCCTGCGTGGCATTTTTCAATACATATCCCGACGCGCCGTTTTCAATCATTTTCTGAATAAACGTCTGCTGATTAAACGTGCTTAAGCCCACAATAAATACAGATGGATATTTCCGTTTCACTTCGAGACACAGTTCGATGCCGCTCCGGTCGGGCAGGTTGATATCCATCAGGATCACATCGGGTTGCTGTTGCCTGAGATAAGCAAGGCACGAATCGGCCGATGAAGCATGCCCGGCCCACTCTACAGACGGTTCTGCCTGCAGCAGGGAGCGTATGCCCTCAATTACCATGTAGTGATCATCTACAACAAATACGCGGGTTGCCATATTATTACTTTTGTCAGCCCCCCGGAGCCATCCTTCCATTATTTAAATAAAACAGATGGGCCTTTTCCGGATTGTCCTTTTCGCAATATGCAATAGCATTCAAAAAAATAAACAAAGAGCCCGAATACAAATAAAACAAATAGGCAAAGACGGGACACTCCTCTTTTTTAATGATTTTGGCACGCCGATCTGAGCAATTGCCCGTCATTCGGACCGTTATCCTTCATGGAAAACGGGTTTTGCTGTCCGAATACGGCTACTGCTTATTGCAGATTGCAATACCTTCGCAGCATGATTGAGTTTCAGTTGAAAAATAAGGCAACAGGACCGGCCACATTTGACCTTACACTGGCAGGCAAGCGTATCGTATTTATGGGTACACCCGAGTTTGCCGTAGCATCGCTCGATGCATTGCGCAAAGCGGGTTTTAATATCGTTGCCGTCGTGACCGCTCCTGATAAGCCGGCAGGTCGTGGCATGAAACTCACCCAAAGTGCCGTGAAGCAATATGCGGTGACACACAATATACCCGTGCTGCAACCGGAGAAACTCAGAGACCCCGCTTTTCTGGAGCAGTTACGGGCTTTAAAGGCCGATCTGCAGGTAGTAGTGGCTTTTCGGATGCTGCCCGAGGTAGTGTGGGATATGCCTCCGCTGGGCTCTGTAAACCTGCACGGCTCTCTGCTACCTCAATACCGGGGTGCTGCTCCCATTAACTGGGCCGTCATCAATGGCGAAAAAGAAACAGGTGTAACTACCTTTCAACTGCAACACGAGATAGATACGGGAAATATATTGCTGCAGCAATCATTCGCGGTGGGAGAAGATGAAACCGCCGGCGAAGTACATGACCGGATGAAAGAAATAGGAGCCGATGTGCTGGTGCAAACGGTACGCGGACTGCTCAAAGGCGAGTTGAAAGCCGTAAGTCAGGATAGCGTTGCAACCAGGCTACCTGAATCGGAGCTGCGGCATGCGCCAAAATTATTTACAGACACCTGTCGCATTGATTTTACGAAGACAACCCGTGAAGTACATAATCTCGTGCGCGGTCTGTCTCCTTTCCCCGGTGCCTTTACGCAACTGCATGGCAAAACGCTGAAGATATATCGCAGTCAGCCGGAATCAACCACTCCTGTTCATGCCCCCGGCACAGCCGTTAGCGATGGAAAAAACTGGCTTAAGTTCGCTACCGCAGACGGTTATCTGCTGGTCAAAGAATTGCAACTGGAAGGAAAAAAGAAAATGGATACAGGCGATTTTCTGCGTGGCTATCACTGGCCCGATGCAGTAAATCAGTAATTCACGTTTACAATAAACTTTTCGGTATCGGCTACTCCCAGTGCAGCCGCGGCTGCACTGCTGATGCGTATGTTAAGCCCCTGATTTTGACGGATACCATTCATTTGTCCCAGCACTTTTGCATACACGGCCTTACTGTTTTCGGGGTTCACTATACGTACAATACTGCCTGTAGGCACATTATCGATAAGCAGATAATACTTGGCATCCTGCCAGCCACTGGTAGTTTTAAAAATGCCCGACGTAACGGTCTCATTCTTTGAAGCTGGCTGCTGGCGAATCTGTTCTTCGAAATAGGGTTTAAAGAAACCGGTGCCATCTGTGGTAGCCGAAGTTGTAACTACTGGTTTTGTGTCTGCCACTTTTTCTGCTTCCTTACGTGGCGCAGGAGTTGGTTCCGTTTTTACCACCGGTGGGGCTTCCGGCAAACGCTCCGGTGCTTTTTCGGGTACTTTTTCAGCTGTCTTTTCCACCTCTTTTGTCACTACAGCCACCTCTTCCTCTTTTTCTTTCACTACTGGTTTGGTTTCCTTTTTGATGGTTTCTTCTGCAGCAGCCGGGCGAGTCTCTTTTACCACGGTTTGCGGTACCGGACCACGCGCATGCAGGTACCCCACAATCAGCGGTGACCCGAGGTTGATATTATCGTTATTAAGTTTATTCCATTCTTTGAGATTACGAACCGATACTTTATTAAACTGGCTGCTGATCTTACTCAGTCCGTCACCAGCTACTACGATATGATATACGGGGGTGCCGTTATTATCTTTTTGGGTAAAATTGGAATCGGTAAGCGGAATACGAATTACCTGGCCCAGGTCAAGACCTTTTTCGGAATCCATATTGTTATACGCTGCCAGAAAACGGGGGTGCACATTATAAAGACGGCCTACAGAATAGAGACCTTCGCGGGCGGCTACTTTATGTTCGAGGTAAAGGCCTTTTTCGCCCTTTTTCACCATTAACTTTCCTGATTGCGCCTCCGCACTCATCCATCCAGTCAACAAGAAAACCAGTATCAGTATGAGGTTCTTCATGATGATAAAGTTTGAGTTGCAAAAATGTGGGTTTTTGCCCGCTTAGCCAACACTTATTTATCCTTCAGAATGCGCAACTCCTTCGGGTAATAGTTATTTATCCTGTTTGGCAATACATTGGCCCAGCCCAGTGCCTGCCCGCTGTAATGCAGCAGGGTCCAGCCACGCTGAGCACCATTTACCTGTATATCTTTTCGCTGCAGATACTGAATAGCCGTTTCGTAATCGAGCTCAACACGCAATACAGCAGGTTGCACACGGCCGCTGAGCGCCAGCGCATGATCGGGCACCAGTTTATCACGCATCAGTTCCCCCACTCTGATACCTGCATAAAGTACATGCAGCTCCTGCAACAGCAATTGCATATCGGCCCGCAGTTGCTGCGGCCAGGCATATACCAGTTGCTGATGTTTTATAAGATCAAAATCCGTTGTATTTATCCATGCATTTACCACAGCTTCTTCTTTTTTGCTGGCCACTTCCGGTTTATTTTTTATCCGGCTGTTTACAGTATCCGTACGGCTCCGTTTGCGCAGGCAACTGATAAAAAATCCTTCGCCCGCCAGGCGATGCGGCCAGAAACGATAACCCCACGCCTCACCTGTCTGCACTTCTGTGATTCCCCATGCGGGATGCACCTGCAGGCGCAACCCCTCCAGGCCCATTTCGCCTGTCAGCCATTGCTGAATAGCCTCATCTTCTTCTGGCGAATACGAACAGGTGGAATAGATCAGCACACCGCCTTCTTTTAATGCCGGCAGTGCATCGGCCAGTATGCGTTGCTGCCGCTGTGCACACAAAGCCACATTAGCCATACTCCACTCCTGTACGGCTTCGGGATCGCGTCTGAACAATCCGCTTCCGCTACAGGGTGCATCGGTCACCATTACATCAAAAAAACCACTGAGTTTACCAATTTCCTTCGGATCACTGTTGCTGACTACTACATTTGAAGCCCCCCATTTCACGATATTATCCCGCAATACAGCTGCCCGGGCGCGTATCACTTCATTGCTTAATAAAAGGCTGTCGGGAGAAAGCAACGACTGCAAATGCGTGCTCTTGCCACCGGGAGCAGCACACAGATCAACAACGCGCAGAGGCTGGGAAATGTCTGTAGTCTGAAGCAGGGCCTGCTCCAGAAACATACTACTGGCTTCCTGCACATAATAACAGCCGGCATGAAAAAAAGGATCGAATGTAAAACTGGGGCGTTCTGCCAGGTAATGTCCGTACCGGCTCCAGGGCACCGGCTGCAAGGCAGTAGAAAAATGTGGTGCAAACTGGCGGGCAGGATTGAGCCGCACAGAAGTTATCTGCTGCTCATCGGCATGCGTCTGCACAAAAGCCGCTTCATCAAAGCCAGCCGTATCCTTAATGTTTTCCAGTAATGCGTTTGGAACCTGCACGAGCAAAGGTAAGTCTTAAGTTGTAAGTGAGGTATAGGGCAGAAGGTTAAAGGTTTATGCCCTCTACACCATTTCTATCCCTATTTTCCTACACCCTCTACCCTCCACCTTATACCTTACTACAGGTTCTTGATTTCACTGATCAGGTCCTGTAATACCTTTTTGGCATCGCCAAAAAGCATGGAGGTTTTGGGTTGAAAGAAAAGATCGTTTTCAATACCGGCATAACCGGGTTTCATACTACGCTTGTTCACGATACATGTTTTAGCCAGTTCCACATCCAGTATGGGCATGCCGTATATGGGAGAAGAAGGATCCGTTTTTGCAGCCGGATTCACTACATCATTGGCACCCAGCACCAGTACCACATCGGTAGTGGCAAACTCATCATTGGCCTGCTCCATCTCCAGGAGTTTGTCGTAGGGAACATCGGCCTCAGCCAGCAATACATTCATATGTCCCGGCATACGGCCGGCTACGGGGTGAATGGCATATTTTACATCAACGCCCTTGCTCTCGAGCAATTTCTCGAGCTCGTGACAGGCATGCTGTGCCTGTGCCACAGCGAGACCATAACCCGGTACAATAAATACTTTATTAGCATAACTCATCACCACCGCTGCATCGCTCAGTGTAATTTCTTTATAACTGCCCTGCTCTTTGGTACCTCCTCCTTTGGCTGCAGCACCACCTCCGAATGACCCGATCAGCACATTGGCCAGTGAACGGTTCATGGCCTTACACATGAGTATGGTAAGCAAGGTACCCGCAGCACCTACCAGTATACCACCGGTGAGCATTACTTTATTATCGTAGAGGAAACCACCACAGGCCGCTGCCACACCGGTAAAGGAGTTGAGCAGCGATATGACCACAGGCATATCGGCGCCTCCAATGGGAAACACAAAGAAAACACCATACAGAAGCGACAGGGCAAACAGGATGTAGAATACGAGCTGGCTGTTTGCAGGCATCCAGCCCACGAGGTAGGTAGCCAGCGCAACAATAACCAGCAACAAAAGAATATTAAAAATATGCTGCCCTTTAAATGCAAAGTCTTTGACTTTACCATTCAGTTTGCCCCACGCAATGACAGAGCCGGCAAAAGATACAGAACCGATAATGAGGCCCAGTACAATGATCAGCAGGTGGCCGGTGCCAAAATCGGGTGCATCATCAAATCCGAGTCCACTCAATGGAGGATACAGTGTCCATCCTGCAGTATGCACCCAGTGATCAAATTCTACTATAGAGATCAGTGCCGCACAGGCACCGCCCATACCATTAAACAAACTCACCATTTCGGGCATGGCAGTCATCTTTACTTTTTTGGCCGCCAGTGTGCCGATAATGCCGCCCACAATCAGGCCGCCGAAGATCCAGCCGTAGTTGCCCAGCTTTTGCCCTGCTTCATCTTCATACAGGAAAATAGTACCTATAATAGCCAGACCCATACCGGCCGCAGCCACCAGGTTGCCCCGGCGGGCAGTAGCCGGGTTTGACAGCATTTTGAGGCCAATAATAAATGTAACAGAACCTATCAGATAAATAAGCGTGAGTATGTTTAATTGCATAGTCCGGTATTTGTAACGAATAAAGCAATGCGGGAAGCGATGACCTGTGGCTGCAACTCTTTACCCTTTTTTCTTTTTCTTAAACATTTCCAGCATGCGGTCTGTAACCACAAAGCCGCCTACCACATTGAGTGTACCCAGTACCACAGCCAGGAAACCCAGTATCAGTGCGAGGTAATTATTTGTCTCCGCTTTACCCATTACGATTATTGCGCCAATGATCACCACACCATGTATAGCATTGGCGCCGCTCATGAGCGGCGTGTGCAGCACACTGGGCACATGTCCTATTACTTCGATACCCACAAAGATCATCAGGATCACGATGTAGATGATCTGCTGATTGGCGTGAATCCATTCCAGTATTGATCCCATACTTTATTATTTGATCGGTTAGAATATTTTATTATAAATCAGGTGGTGGCTTTTACACGTTCATGCACTACTGCGCCATCGTGCGTAATGCAGGCTCCCTTTACCAGTTCATCATCCCAGTTGAGTTGCAACTGACCATCCTTGCTGATAAGCAGTTGCAAAAAGTTGAGTACATTTTTACCATACAGCTTACTGGCATCCGAAGGCATGGTAGCGGGCAGGGCGGAATTGCCTACGATCGTCACCCCTCCGGCCTGTACTGTTTCGTTGTTGCGGGTAAAAGGCGTATTACCACCGGTAGCGGCGGCAATATCAATGATAACTGAACCATTCCGCATCGAGGCGATCATAGCTTCTGTGATCAGTATGGGTGCTTTTCTGCCCGGTATCTGTGCCGTTGTAATTACGATATCTGCTTTGGCAATACTTTCAGCAATGCGTTGCTGTTGTTTTTGTTTATACTCCTCAGTTTGCTCTACGGCATAACCGCCGGCTTTGGAGGCATCGGCGGCACCTTCTACTTCCACAAATTTGGCTCCCAGGCTCATCACTTCTTCTTTTACTGCGGGGCGGGTATCAAATACTTCTACTACTGCGCCAAGACGGCGTGCAGTAGCAATAGCCTGCAGACCGGCTACACCGGCTCCGAGTATCAGTATTTTGGCCGGGGCGATACTTCCGGCTGCGGTCATAAACATGGGAAAATATCGGCCATATACATTAGCAGCAGTCAATACCGCCTTATAACCGGCTATATTAGCCTGCGAGCTAAGCACATCCATGGCCTGTGCACGGGTGGTACGTGGCAGCATGTCGAGCGAAAACACGGTATGTCTCTGTGCCGCCCATTGCTGCATGTCTTCCACTGCGTATAATGGCTGATATACTCCTATAAAAACGATACCGGCACGTGCCGGTCTAAGAGCTGGTTGATGAATACCCAGGATAATATCAGCTTCGGCAGCTATTATTGATGCATCGGCCAGTTTTGCGCCCGCTTTTTCATATTCACTATCGCTGCAAAATGCTTTTTCACCGGCACCTTTTTCCACCAGCACGGTGATTCCTTTTTTGGTCAGCGTAGCCACCGCTTCTGCCAGCAGCGATACACGGGTTTCGGAAGATGGCTCTTTGAGAACAGCTATGATCATGCAGCGAGTGGATTTGAAATAGAATAATGTGAATTGATAAGTAAGATAGGGATTTTTTCGGCTTGGGCAGAATCTGTCTGGAGGCAGTGGAGAGATTGTGGAATATCAATAATACTGCTATCCGGGAAACCCTTATCCCCGGTTTAATACTTTATACTGAAGTGCGTTTTTTCGTGGAATTCCCTGCGAAAAAAAACGAGTCCGATAAAAAAGAGATCAATACTGCAGGTAACCGCTTCATGCCTGCTTATATGATTCCAGGCTCGTTCCATACCGGCGCTCCAGTGAATATCATCCAGCACCACCACGGTATCGTTATGTACAAAAGGCAATAAACTCTTAAAGTAATCGATCGTAGGCTCTTCGCGGTGGTTGCCATCCAGAAAAGCAAAATCGACCCGTTGCAGCTGCTGCAACAGTGGAGGCAAAATCTGTTCGAACTGACCGGTATAAAGCTTAATATTTGTTAAACCCAACTGATCAAAATTACGCTGTGCCATGGCCGCAATTGCGGGCGCGCCTTCGATCGTATGCAGACGACCTTCATCATATCCGAGTGCGAGGTAACTGCTGGTAATACCCAGCGAAGTACCCAGCTCCAGCAATTGCGCCGGAGTAAAATACTGTACCAGCCGGTACAGCAACTGGCCGTATTTACGCGGCTTGGCCGCATGGCGTGCTATGGAGGCGATGCTACGCTGCGGATGAGTACCTGTTACGGAACCGGCTCCGAAATCGGTTACCGGCAGCATTTCCTGATTTTGCAATAATTGTTTGCGCAATTGCTCTACCCGTGTATAGGCGTGATACTTTTCGCGGTCATTCAGCACATCGCGGATAAGCGCATATACAAAAGGAGAATGCATGCCATGGCCACGGCCATTATAAGCCGAAAGGCGGTATTTACCGTAACGCAGGGCCAGTTGCAGCGGGGAATACATTCTTTTAAAATAAAACGGTAGCAGTTAAAAAATACGCTCCCAAATCTGGAAGGAGTAATTATAGGCGTGCTGTGCATCGGCTTCATGATCCTGCTGACTGACCAGTTTCCAAACTTTAGGATCGATAGCAGGAAAGTAAGTATCGCCTTCGGGCTCTGCATCCACGCGGGTGAGGTAAATGCGTTTGGCTTTTTCAAAAGCCAGTTTATAGATCTCACCGCCACCAATTACCATCATTTCCTTTACATCCATTTGTTTTACGAGGAAAATGGCATCATCGAGGCTGTTAACCACCACCACATTTTCTCCGACCAGCCGCTGGCGGCTCAGTACAATATTCTTTCGGCCTTTTAAAGGCTCTTTTAACGATTCAAATGTTTTACGGCCCATCACTACAGGCATGCCCCAGGTTACGTTTTTAAAAAAACGCATATCATTAGGCAAACGCCATAGCAATTGATTGTCTTTTCCAATCACATTATTATTGGCGGCGGCCACTACCAGTGAGATAATCATGAGCAACAGGCTTTGATAGGCGGTAAAGATAAGCCAGCCATCTTATACAGCCACGGGTGCTTTAATAGCCGGATGACTCTGGTAATTTTCCAGTGTAAAATCTTCAAATGAAAAAGAGAAAATATCTTTTACGGCGGGGTTCAGCTTCATCACCGGCAGCGGATAAGGCTGGCGGCTGAGTTGTAATGCTACCTGCTCGCGGTGATTGTTATAAATATGCACATCACCGAACGTATGAATAAACTCACCCGGCTGCAGATCGCATACCTGTGCAATCATTAAGGTGAGCAGCGCATAAGAAGCAATATTAAAAGGAACGCCCAGAAATACATCGGCCGAGCGCTGGTAGAGCTGACAGCTAAGACGGCCATCGGCTACATAAAACTGAAACAGGGTATGGCAGGGCATTAAGGCCATTTCAGGCAGATCTGTTACATTCCACGCACTTACAATAAGGCGGCGGCTATCGGGATTTTTCCGGATCTGCGCTATCAGCTCACTGATCTGATCCACCACTTTATGGTCTTTTCCTTCCCAGCTGCGCCATTGTTTACCATAAACGGGACCTAACTCCCCATTTTCATCGGCCCATTCATTCCAGATACTCACGCCATGCTCTTTGAGGTAGGCGATATTAGTCTCCCCTTTCAAAAACCACAACAGTTCATGAATCACACTTTTGAGGTGAACCTTTTTAGTAGTTACCAGCGGAAAGCCCTTCTGCAGATCAAAACGCATCTGGTAACCAAAGCAACTTTGCGTACCTGTGCCGGTGCGGTCTGTTTTATGGGCACCATGGTCGAGTATATGTTGGAGCAAATCAAGATATTCCTGCATGGCCGCAAGTTACGCAAAAGCTGCCGCCCTGCCAGCCGGCCCCCTGCCGGGTGTGGGCAATCTGTTAATACTTGTTCCTGTAAAGCCCATCAGGACCTTTCATATTGAATTTCTGCCACATGAAGGGCTATGACGGGTGGCGTGGCATCGCCAGCATCGAGACAGGATAAAAAATCCTGATGAATGCGCCGTAACGATTGCTGATGGCGGGTGAGCCGGTCCTGGAGGTCGGCCATTTCTGCCCGTTCACGTGCAAGCACTGCCTCCTGCGATACCAGTTGCTCCCGGCTGTTTGACAGCTCTATCTGCATCTTTTCTGTATGTTCCGTGAGCAGTTTGCTTCTCTGCTCCCATGCCTGCAACTCTTCTTCACGTTCGCCAAGCAGCGTCAATAGCTGATCGGTTTTTCCCGTGCTCTCCTGCAATTGCTGCCGCAGGCCGGCTGCCTGTTCCTGCAAATTTTTCAGTTCCTGCTGCTGCTTTATTGCAGACTCTTCTACCATAACCCTGTGCCGGTCTGCTTCATGCTGCAACCGGACACGCTGCTCCAGCTGCTGCTGCAGGAAATCAATCTGCATTTTCTTTTCACTAAGCATATCCTGCAGGTAATCCTGCTCGGTCACCTGGCTGCGCAGGTAACTGATCTCTTCCTGCCAGCGACGGATCAATTGTGTCTTTTCATCGTCCGGAGATGCCTGTACATTAATAGTGGTACGTAGCAATTCATGTTCCTGCTCCAGCTGACGATAGGAACGGTTCAATTGCTCCAGTTCTTTTTCCAGCATTTCTTTTTCGGCCATGTGAGCAGCTGTAATGCGGGCAATATCCTGTTCCAGCTCCGGCGACAAAAGCGCACTTGCAGTTTCCATAGTTTGTTGATTTGTAGTTTGGGAATGTGTTGTTGTAGCCAGTGCCAGCTGGATGTAACGGCTGTTAAGCCGGGTATAATCCTGCTGCAGGGCGGCGAATCTTGCTTCATTGACGCTTAACCTCAATTTATAGCGACTGATAAGCGATGAATGGTCAAATAGAATGTACTCACCATTACCGGTGGTATATCCTATCTGTTCAGCTGTACCCTCCTGAAATGTATCGGCATCATCTTTCTTCGCGCGGCGACGATAATGAACGATGGCAATAATCAGGCTGCTCAGCAGTAATAACACTAAAACGATCCAGCCCAGTAGCTGCAGAAAAGGCAGAAACGCCTCTACGGTTTTGGCCAGTAACAACATATCGGATTACACATTAGCGTAAATCTCACTACATGCAGTTCAATTTTATTATTTAATATTCCCGTAGTCATCCATCAGTGGGACCTGCGGGCGGTGGAGGAAGAAGGCAACAGGTTGCCTGGGGGCTGTATCCGGTATTTTCAATAATGATACCAGAAGATGTTAAAGGGAGGAAATGTGGAAAGGTTTAAAGGTATAAAAGTATAAAGGGTATAAAGAGTTTAAAAGGTTTAAAGGGCTTCTACCATTTCGTCCAGCTATCCACTGTCATCTGTTAACTATCATCTGTTAACTGTTAACTGTCAACTGTCAACTAACCTAAAAACCGCCTTTCGGCGGTTTTTAGGTTTAAGGTTCCTGATATACTCGAATATAATCTACTATATACCATTGGGGAAAGTAGGTAGTGGCATCGGGATTACCGGGCCAGTTGCCTCCTACAGCCAGATTCAGGATAAGATAAAAGTATTCATTAAATGGCCAGGTCATATTGGCCGGAATATCTGATTTGCGAATCGTGGAAAAAGCAGTGCCATCAAGAAACCAGGTAATCTGATCCTGTTTCCATTCAATAGAATAGACATGAAACTGATCATTTAATGTACCTGATCCAAGTGTTACATTGCGGTTGATAGAGGTGCTGCCGGGACCGGGACCGAAATGAAGGGTCCCATGTGTACGTGCCGGATCATGTCCTACCATTTCCATAATATCAATCTCACCGCTGGTGGGCCATCCTCCATATATATTGTCTTGTGGCAGCATCCAGAATGCCGGCCAGATACCTTTACCAATCGGCAATTTGGCGCGCATATCTATACGGCCATATTTGAATTTCTTTTTACCCGATGTCAGTAATTTAGATGACGTGTAGTTGCGTGTGTTGTAGGTTTCTTTTTTGGCTTCGATAATGAGTTTACCGTCCTGAAAAAACAGGTTAGCCGGGCGATCGGTATAATACTCCAGTTCGTTATTGCCCCATCCGCATATGTTGAGAGAGCAGCCGTCGCCATTCTGATGACTCCAGGAGGCAGCATCCAGTGCACTTCCGTCAAATTCATCATTCCACACCAGGGCATAGCCCGGATAAGAAGTGGGTGCATCATAACCGGCGTTGGTAAAGGGTACTTTTGTATCATCATTACGAATGATCACTGTTGCAGAATTTTTACCGATAGTGGCATTTTGTGCAGCAGAGAGTTCTATGGTCAGTTCATCTTCGCCTTCTTTAATATCGTCAGCCACTACAACGAGGGCAATTGTTTTTTGTGTTTCGCCTGCGGCAAAAGTGATGGTTTGATTTTGCTGCGCCGTATAATCTGCTCCTGCTTTGGCCGTACCTGCCACGGTGCTGTATTGTACGGTCACCTGTTTGGTTGACTGGGCACTGAGACGCACTACAATATTAAACGTATTGGTTCCTCCATTGCCTTCAAACAGGGAAAGGTCATCGATAGTAATAGATGGGTCGGGTGTGTTAGGTGCGGGCGGGCCATCACCTCCTTTGCCGCCACAACTGAGCATACCCAGCAATAGCAGAGCTGCAAGTACAGATTTCATTTGCTTAAATTATTCAGCTGATGCTGTATGATAGTAATATAAAAAAGGGCGGGTTAGTTTAACCCTCTAAATACCCGCCCTACGCTAACTGCTTGCTTGCAACGATTGCCACGATTGCAAGATTTTTAGCGATTTTAATGACCGAAGAAAAAGGTATCAATAAGAGCGCAGGGTGAATGTCCACCAGCCTGCCCCACCTATATTGAGGCCAAGTTTAATGATATCATATCCCTGTCCGTTTACGTTGGTAGAACGTTCCAGCACATCATATACGATTGCGTTTCCGGAAGGGCCGCTGGTCGTTTCACCACCATTATGCACTTTTTGCAATCCGATATGAGCACCACGGCCTATCAACCGCAGTTGCCCCAGGCCACGTACGCCAGCGTTTTCGGTAACGGTGAAGCCGAAATCGCCTGAAGCCCAGGCGGCCTGCGCACCGCTCAGATTGCTATTGGGTTCGCAACCATAGGTAGCAGCACCGATATAACCATCGGCATAGTAATCACCTTTATTATCATATTTGAATATGGCCTCTGCACTAAAATAGAAAGTGTATTCATCATTAAACTCGCAGGCCCGACCGGTTACATCGCCAGCACCACTGGACCACCAGTTGCCCATATCAGGTCCTTCACCTACTTTATAAGTGCCGGCTTCCGGATTCAGTTTCCAGGTTTTTGAGGTACATCCTGCAATGAAGCCAAGCAGGGTAGTAGGCGCACAGGCTGTGGGATCGCTGGTAGCAATCGTTACGCTTTTTGTAATGGAATCTATCCCACCGCGGGCTGTAGTGATCAGCTGTACATCATATACGCCGGCAAATGGCAGATACAGTTTTGCTGAGTCACCTTTGAGCGTGCCACTGGCGTTACCGAGTTGCCATTTCCAGTAAGGAATCCCCCCCTGATCGGTTTTATTGACCAGGATGACGGTATTGGCATTAGGGCCTGGTGCTGTTTCAAAATTAGCCTTGGGAAGAGGCCCCAGTTCACCGTTTTTTGCATCCGGCGTACATCCTGCCACCGCCATCAACAGACTGGCCGCACAAACAAGGGTGCCCATTGTTGATTTGAATATATTCGATTTCATTTTACTTTTTTTTAAGTTGAGATGAATAATAAGAGTTACTAGTAATTCTTATTCTGCTCCAATACATTTTTGGTCACATCAATTTCGCTTTGAGGAATGGGCAGTACCTCATTCTTATTGGGGGTAAATCCGAGAGGGCCCAGTATTGCCGCAGCCTTTCCTGTACGTACCAGGTCAAAGAAACGATGGCCTTCTGTTGCCAGTTCCAGTCTGCGTTCGTTATACACATTCTCAAGTGTAACCGGCACCGGTGCAAGTCCTACCCGGTTGCGGACACCCACAAAACCAGCATCTCCGTTCAGCAGTTGTCCTGCACGTGCTGTGTTACCCCCTGAGCGAAGGATAGCTTCCGCCTCCAGCAGATAGGTATCGGCCAGTCGAATTTCTATCTCGTTATACGGCCAGTTCATTTCAGCTGTACCAACTGCCGAGCGAAATGCCTGCATGGGAGCATACTTTTTAATAAAGTAGTTGGTATTCTGATAGCGCTCATTATAAGTGGCACCGCCTGTACGCAGGGCAGCCCCATCAATAATGGTATACTGGAAGCGGGGATCGCCAGTCATAATGTTTACAAGATCAAGCGAAATAGGTGCAAAACCCCAGCCGGCTGAATAGGTAGGACCAGCATAATCGGCCATACCAATAAACTGCGGGGCAATAGTACCCTCACCACCGTTGATCCATCCCCAATCGCCCCAGGCTGAATTATTGCTGTGGGGGATTTCCCAGATAGACTCAGCACTAAACCGGTTGGCCGGGTTGAATACATCGCCGAAATTGGCCAGCAACTGATATACACCAGATGAGTTTACCTCATTGAGAAGCTGAGCAGCTTCAGTCATGCGGCTTTCATCATTTTGAAATATGATGGCTTTTGCCAACAGGGCTTTGGCCGCACCGCGGGCAATTCGGCCGTTTTCTCCTGCAGGTATGGTAAGTGGCAAATCTGGTATTGCCTCTTTCAGATCTTTTTCGATCTGAGCATATACAGCAGCAGGTTCTACCTGCTTCTGTGAATAGAGCTCAGCAGTGGGGATTGGTCCGGTAATAAGCGGTATCCGGCCAAACCATCTTACCAGATCGAAATAAAAATAGGCGCGCAGGGTTTTGGCTTCAGCAATCGTTCTCGATTTAAAAGTTGCATCAAGCCCCGGAACTCCTTCTGCTTTTTGCAGAAAAAGATTAGCCCGGTAGACCCCACTGTAATTTTTTTGCCACAAGCCTAATTGTGGGCCCAGGTTGGGATTGAGTTTAAAATTATCATAAGCTACCCAGCCCGGCTGATCTGAAGCATCGCTACCGCCTGCATGCGCTTCGTCTGAAGCCACGGTGAGCAGCGGCTGCTTCATCGTATAACCTCCTGAGGTTCCCCATTGAGTAACATCGTATACAGAAATGAGGCCCTGGAAAAGCTCTGTCTGATTCCGGTAAAAACTAGCCTCCAACTGTGAGCCTCGGGGAGACAATTCCAGAAAATCTTTATTACAGGCACCAAGTGCAACCGTAGTTGCCAGTACCAGAAATGAGTTTTTTATCTTATTGCGATTCATTGTAAACAGTTTTGAAATTAAAAACCAAGATTAATGCCTACCATGAATGAGCGGGGCTGGGGATAAATACCACGATCCACGCCCATATTTCCATCTCCACCAATCTCGGGATCATAGCCACTGTATTTTGTAAATGTGGCCAGGTTATTACTCATTACATAAATCCGCAATTTGCTAAGTCCGGCTTTGCGGATAATATTATCGGCAAATGTGTAACCGATCTGCAGTGTTTTAATACGGAAATAATCTCCTTTTTTCAGGAAAAACTCCGAGCTGCGGCTGAAGTTCTGATTGGGATCATCGGCTACGAGACGGGGAAAATAATTGCTGCTACCTTCACCTACCCAACGGCCCAGCGCTTCTTTAGTGTAATTGGCTTTGGGAAGATCAAAACGACGCAGCGCCTGAAAAACCTGATTGCCCCCTACACCCTGACCAAACAAAGTGATATCAAACCCTTTGTAAGCAGCAGTGGCTGTAAAGCCATAGGTCCAGGTGGGTGTGGGATCACCAATGATGGTGCGATCCTTCTCATCGATAACCCCATCATCATTTACATCTACATAACGAATATCACCCGGTGATGCCAAAGGCTGCAGTTTATCACCGTCATGATTTGTGTAATTGTTTACCTCATTCCAGTTTTGAAACAGGCCATTTGTCTTATAACCATAAAAAGAACCGATGGCATAACCAACAGCGATACGGGTCATCTCCACCCCCTGTGGTCCGAATCTCAATCCGGGCAGATACTCTTTATCCTCACCCAGATAAGTGACACGGTTGCGCAGATGAGATACATTACCCGAAACATTGAACGTAAGATCACCTACACGACCATTGTAACCCAACTCCAGTTCTACCCCTCTGTTTTCCATTGTGGCGATATTACCAACTGGTCCGCCATTACCCACATAAGCCGGTACAGCTATATCCAGCAGCATATCTTTTGTCTTTTTATTATACCAGTCAAGTGTAATGTTCAGTTTATTAAACAATACGGCATCGAGACCAAAATCAAGCTGTGAAGTACTTTCCCAGCGCAGATCCGGGTTTGCAATAGCATTGGGACTAAAACCATTGATGAGTTGGCCGTTGATAGTATAATTGCGTCCTCCACCAATGGTAGATACATAACGGAAGTCGCCGATACGGTCATTACCGTTTTCGCCATAAGAACCACGTACTTTCAGGAAAGTCACTTTATCGTTTGATGGCCAGAAATTCTCCCGGCTCACGATCCATCCGGCAGATACGGAAGGGAACACGCCGTATTTGTTGTTGGAACCAAAACGGGAAGAACCATCCCTGCGTACGGTAGCATTGATCAGATATTTCCCATCAAAATCGTACATGAGACGACCAAAGACGGATGCAAGTGTATTCAAATATTCACCTCCCCAGTAAAACTGGTTAGCGACCGGCACATCAAAGGCAAGTGAAGCGTCTTTGATATTGCTGACCGGAATCCCGCGCTTGGTACCTCCTTGTGTCTCGCCATAGTTGCGCTGTGCAGATGAACCTACCAGCACTGTAGCATTATGTTTGCCTATAGAGCGGGTATAGGATGCCGTATTATCCCAAATCCAGTTGAAACCGCGATTAATGTTGCGGGTATATCCGTTAAGATCGACGTTTTGATTGGTAGCATTGAGATAATAAAGTGGCTGAAAGCCCTCATCGCCCCAGAATGCCAGATCGGTACCAATGCTGGAGCGCAGTTTCAAACCACGAACAGGCTCTACTTCCAGAAATGCATTGGCTACAATCTTATCTGACCATCCGTTGCCCTGCGCCACTTTCAACGCAGCTACAGGATTGAGAATTTCTGATGTCACAATGGTAGAAATACCGTAGGGGTTTCCATTTGCATCGCGTATTACATAAGGGCTGTTGTTATAAGGCGCCTGATTTGCTTTTACAGGATCTGTTTCAATGAGAGGGGTAATGGGATCAATATTAATCGCTCTATTGAGTGGAGACCCCCATTCGCTATTTGTACCCACCCCTACTGATTTGGTACGGGTATAACCAATATTGGTACCAAAGGTCACTCCCTTTACTATTTTATGGGTGCTGTTGAAACGGGCGGTAAACCTTTTAAAATTAGAATTGGAGGTTGCTACTATCCCATCCTGATTAAGGTATCCGAAAGAGCTAAAGAAAGTGGAGCGATCATTTCCTCCGGAAATACTGAGCTCATGATTTTGCATCATGGCCGAGTTGTTGAATACAGCATCCTGCCAGTCGGTTCCTTTTCCATAAGAGGCGGGATTGGAAAAATATATGCCCTGACCTGCCGCCACATTGGCTTCATTCAGCAGCGTTGCATACTCTGTAGCATTCAGCAATTTCAGCTTACGCCAGGGAGCCTGCGTACCTACAAATCCGTTGTAATTTACTTTTACAGCCCCGACCTTACCCTTTTTGGTAGTAATGAGGATTACACCATTGGCACCCTGCGTACCATAAATGGCTGCAGAGGCTGCATCTTTCAGCACATCAATCGTCTCAACATCTGCCTGGTTTAGATATTCAATGCCTCCGCCTACCACAACACCATCCACAACATACAAAGGATTACTATTGCCGATTGTAGTTGTACCACGCACACGAACCGTGCTTCCATCGCCTGGCTGACCTGACACAGAAGTGATCGTCAAACCCGAAGTACGGCCCTGCAAGGATTGCTCTACGCGAAACACGGGCATGTTTTCCAGATCGCTTGATTTCACACTGGAGATGGCACCGGTTACATTCCGTTTCTTTTGTGTACCATACCCCACCACAATCACTTCTTCCATGTTCTTATTCTCTGCAATAAGCGTGAAGTTGATCACATTCTTATTTTCAACTTTTATTTCCTGTGTAAGAAATCCGATAGAACTTACAATAAGCACCGCATTACCATCGGTAACGCTGAGTACAAAAGTTCCATCTACATTGGTACTGGTACCGTTATTCGTACCCTTTTCCTGCACGCTTACGCCAGCCATGGGCTCCCCCTTATCGTTGGTCACCTTTCCGGTAACGGGCTGTGCAGCGGGTTGTCCAGTCTGACCACCGGTAGTTATTACCACCAGGCTGCCGGTTACTTTTTTATAGCTGAGCTCGGTGTCACGCAATACCTTTTTCAGCACTTCATCGAGCGAAGCATTGGCTACCGAAATACTGATTCGCTGGTCGCGGGGTAAAATGTCATCTTTATACACGAAGCGGCAAACACCTTGCTGCTCAATGGTTTTGAAAACTTTTTTCAGTGTGGCTTTCTCCAGGTTGAGGTTGATATGTTCCTGCCCGAAGCCCTTTGCAAAAGATTGTAGGGAAAAGGCAAGAACCAGGAGAAGGGAAAACTTCATCATAAGTAAGCATTTGATGAATGTACAGGACGCAAAGGACCATGCGCCTGGTGCATTTTTTTTCATACCTTAGTTTTGAATTGATGATAGAATTTTTGCTCAAGCCTGAGCAAACTTGCTGTCGCTAAAAAACGGGGGATGCCGCAAACATTCTCCGTTCTTTTTTGGGGTAATATCTAGGTGAGTTTTTTCATATATGCGTCGTTTAGAGGGTTAAGCAATCGTTTGCAGTTATTGAGAGTTATTTTAAACTACCGGGCCTGCTAACATATCCGCCTGTCAGGGCCTGATCGTTACTTCCTTTTTATTAATCGAATAATGGAATTTACCTGCCACTCGCAGGGCTTCCATGACCTGCTGCAGGCTTTCGTCTTCAATGATGATCGAGAACTCCGTTTTCTTCATCGCTTCATCGGCAATCACCACTTTCACATCGTACCAGCGCTCGATCTTAAGCGCAATTTCTTCTAGCGACTCCTTATCAAAAGCCAGCTTATTGCGTGTCCACATGGCCTCAGTAGCAACTGTATCCGCCTTGCTGGGATAATTGATTTTACCCCAGGTAAGAACTATCTGTTTACTGGTCGTACGTTCCGGATCTTTTTTAACGCTTTCAGCAACTGGTCCGGCCTGTTCGTTGTTGATAATGAGTTTATCGTTGGGTTTGAGGGTAAATTTCTTCTCGGGGTGATTGCGTAAGGTAACTTCTACCGATCCGCGTACCAGGCTTGTTTCCGTATTCTGCTCATCGGCATAGGATCGAACGTTGAATGCCGTGCCCAGCACTTTAATATCAATCACATTGGTATGAATCACAAAAGGGCGTTCTTCATCACGAACCACATCGAAATAAGCCTCTCCGCTCAGCTGCACTTCACGCAGGCTGCCCTGAAAATTTTCATTATAGGTGATCCGGCTGTCAGCATTCAGCCATACCTGAGTACCGTCAGGTAACTGTACCTTCGATTTTGATCCGCGTTTGGTTGAAATGGTATTTTGCGCAGCAGATGCAGACTTGTCCTTTCCTAAAAGCAATGGTCCGGCAAAAAACCAGCCTAACACCAGCGAAGCAGCAATACCCGCCACCCAGGCCATCCGCTTATACAGGCGGCGTACCGGCGCAGGAGGTGAAACCACTTCTTCCACAACCGGAGTTTCCGGCTGGATCTGTATGTCGGCTGACTCATACTGGAGCGTGTCTTCTGACAAATGATTGCTCAGCCGCTGCAGATGTTTATTAAAAGACAAAGACCGGGTACCGGAAGAGGCCGGCCGCTGCTGCCAGGTTGATTGCAACTGATTGAAGCGCAACCTCCAGACAGGATGATCAGCCAGAAAATGCTCCAGCTCAGCCCGCTCTTCGGGGCTTATTTCGCCGGATAATTCCAGGCTGGTCAGTAGCCAAAAACGCTCTTCGGTCATAAAGGTTCCTCTGTATCCAACCAGAGACACGAATCCTGAGCAGGATGTACCAAAGCCAGCGAAAGTTTTTTAAGATTTTTTTAGTGACCCGGCTGAAACGGCTGTAACAGCGCCGGCAGATTGAATCATGGGGAGGGCCTGACCCAGGCGACGCACCGCAATTGCCAGTTGATTGCGTACGGTTAGAGGCGATACCTGCAAAATGTCAGCGACTTCCTTATACCGGAGCCCCTCCTCTTTTACCAGCTGAAAAATAAGCCGGCATTGCGGAGGCAATTCCTGTATTACCTGCCGTAAAGAGCGTAGTGTTTCTGCCGAAATCAGCATTTCTTCGGGATTCCCCATTTCCACCACCGGCATTACATCCAGCTCATCGAGACTGACGGGAGGATGCTTATATATACGCTGAATATAGTTGAGTGAGAAGTTGCGCGCAATAGTATATAAATACACTTTCAGGTTTTCTACTTCAGAAAGCCTGTTGCGGATCTGCCATATCTTGATAAACACATCTGATACGATCTCTTCTGCTACTTCATTTGATTTTACAAATGAAAAAGCGAAGCGATGAAGCCCATCAAAAAAGCGGTTATACAGCTCTTCATAGGCCCGCATGTCTTCAAATAAAGCAATCCGTTGTTGCAGTTCCGTTATGGTCAGTAATTGTTGCAATCGTTGAGCAAAGTGACCCCAATGTTAGATAATTTTGCGGACAACTTCCAAGTTTTATTCTGCAACTTATGGTAAGAAACAGTGAATCAGGCTTTTTTCCGACGCTGCAATTCTCTTTTGATCAGCATTAATTCACGACCGGTTTGTCCTTTCACGCTGGTATTTTCCTGTGCACGACGCATCAGATAAGGAATCACATCGCGTATGGGACCAAAGGGCAGATACTTGCTTACCTGGCAGCCTGCATGTGCGAGGTTGAAAGTGATATTATCACTCATGCCATAGAGCTGACTGAAATGTATATGCGGATGATTGAGCGGCAAACCCCGCTGCTGCAACAATTGTGTGGCGAGTAAATTACTATCCTCGTTGTGCGATGCCACTATCAGTGCAATACGGTCAAGATGTTCGATACAGAAACGCAGACCATCGTTGTAATCGCGGTCGCTGCTGGCTTTATCGGGTTGTATGGGTGAAGGATAGCCCATTTCCTGTGCACGTTTCCGTTCCTTTTCCATATAAGCGCCCCTCACCAGTTTTGCACCGAGTACAAACTGACGCTCAGCAGCAGCCTGGTAAGAATCTTTCAGGAAAGCCAGCCGGTCGTGCCGGTAATGCTGAATGGTATTGTATACAACACATTTGTCTTTGTTATAACTATCCATCATGAGAATGGTAAGTGCATCTACGGGATCCTGTATCCATGTTTCTTCTGCATCTACCAGTACACCGATTTTCTTTTCTGCAGCACGGGTACAGATACGTTGCATACGCTGACCTACCCGCTCCCACTCTGCTTTTTCGTCTGCAGTCAGCCGTTCAATAGCTGTCATATAACGTTTCATCAATGAGCCATCGGCCTTATGCATGAGCTCATCCAGCTTTTCGAGCAGTGCAAAACGGGCCATACCGGTCACCTTAATGCTCATAAAAGGGATATTGGGCTGCGTAGCCGCATAATCGATCACACGGATAAATTCTTCGGTAGCATGATCAAAGCCCTGCTCGCCATCATCGCCCCCTTCTACACCATAATCAAGAATTACCTGTACCTGGTATTCGCCGAGTTTACGTGCTACCCCCGCAGTCTGATCCAGTGTTTCCCCACCTACGAACTGTGCAAATATGGTATTACGGATCAGTCCTTTTACCGGCAGGCCTGATTTCACCGCCCATGGCGTAAGCCGGGTACCCCATTTTACCAGCCATGGCCGGGCCATACAGGAAAACAGGAAACTGGCTTTTTTCAGTTCGCGATCAGATTTGTATTCAAAGGCGTATTGCGTATTGTCGAAAGAGATTCTTGGATCAGCAGGCATGGCAAATAGAAATTGTGCCGCAAATGTAGCCAGAAGCGGGCATGTGCAGAAAAGAAACTGCCTTATATCGCCTGATGGTTGAACGGCTGCAAAATCAGCTCACTCACCACTCCGCTTTCCGGTTGCTGGCACAGAAACCAAATAGCCCTGGCCGCATCTTCGGCAGTGATCATTTTTTCCCTTTGTACCCGCATATCGATCGAATCCCAAAAAGGTGTGTCCACACCTCCAAGTATTACATTCGTAAAGCGGATATTCGTACGCTTTACTTCTTCACGAACGCTTTGAAGCATGCCCATAAGTCCATACCGGGAGGCCGCATACGCCGCCGCGCCTGCCATTGGCACCTTACCCAACACTCCCGGAAGATGAATAACAAGACCCCTGCCTTCTTTTTTCATATAAGGAAGAAAAGCCTGCAACAAAGCGAATGCCCCAACCAGGTTGACCTGTATCACTTCCTGAAACTGCTGCAACGTAAGCTGCTCAGCCGGCTTCAAAATACCCATACCCAGTGCATTGATAAATATATCGACCCGGCCCTCCTGCTCTATAATCTGCCGGGCTATCGCAGACACATCCGCCAAATCGTGCATATCAAACCGATGAACCTGCTGCGAAGACAACCCTAACTGTTGCCCAAGACGCTCCAGCTTTTCTGTATTACGCCCGCACAGATGAAGCCTTGCACCACTTTGATGGAGTAATCGCGCGGCTGCACTACCAATGCCACCGGTAGCCCCTGCCAGAAAAACAATTTTTCCTTTTAAAGATTCCATAATGCCATCAAACAATGCCTCCTTCGGTTTTGTTTGAAAATTCATGACAGAAAAAACGCTGCTCCTTCTTTTTCCTCACCAGCTTTTTGAACAGGCTGATCTCCTGCAAGTAAATGACATCTGTATTGTTGAAGAATTTCTTTTCTTCCGGCAATATAAATTCCACAAACAGAAATTGATTTTTCATCGCGCATCCTGCCGGGCATTTGCTGATAAACTGCAGCAACAATCAAAAACAGTTATTTATATCGAAAGTCATATGCCCATATCGGATGTCAGAAAGCTCCCTCTGTGGCTGAAAGAGAAAGGATTTACCGTGCTGCATTATTTTGACCCGGCAGACGACTGGCTTGAACGCCGGCTTCTGGAAGCTGCTGCAAACGCCGGCCTGCAACTCATGCGCCATGCCAGTCCTGCGTTTTTAAATGAACCGGATCAATGCCATGCTTTTCAGGATCAGTCTGCTCCGTATTTTCAAACCGATTTTTATATTCAACAGCGAAAGCAACGAAAGATACTCACAGACCAGCACAACAAACCTATCGGCGGAAAATGGAGCTGGGATGCAGAAAACAGGAAAAAATATCCAGGAAAACAGCAGCCCCCTTCCATCGTATGGCCAGCACTTACTCCATGGCATACAGAAGCTATAAAATATGTGCAGACGCATTATGCCTCCAATCCCGGAGAAGGTTCGGCCAGTTATTATCCTGTGACGCATGAATCGGCCCGCCAGTGGCTGCTGCAGTTTCTGGAAAAACGATTTTATGGATTTGGCTTATATGAAGATGCCATGCTGCAGACAAATGTATTACTGCATCATTCCCTTTTATCTCCGCTAATCAATGCCGGCCTTTTATTGCCCGATCAGGTACTGCAACAGGCTATTGATCTGGCCGGTAAAGAGGGAATTCCACTCAATTCCCTTGAGGGATTTGTGCGACAGATCATGGGCTGGCGTGAATTTGTACGCCTCATATATGTGCGGGAAGGAAGAAAACAACGCTGTCGGAATTTCTGGAATTTCCACCGGCCTGTACCTGATTCTTTTTACAACGGCACTACCGGCATCCAGCCGGTAGATATTGTCATTAAACGTGTATTGCAGACCGGATACTGTCATCATATTGAAAGACTGATGGTACTGGGCAACTTCATGCTGCTTTGCGAGTTTGACCCTCACCAGGTCTATCAATGGTTTATGGAATTATTCATAGATGCTTATGACTGGGTAATGGTTCCTAATGTATACGGGATGAGCCAGTTTGCAGACGGTGGTATGATGACCACCAAACCCTATATCAGTGGCAGCAACTATCTATTAAAAATGGGCGACTGGCCCAAAGGCGAATGGCAAACAGTATGGGACGGTCTTTTCTGGAGGTTCATGCATACCCAACAGCAGTTTTTCAGCACTAACCCACGACTGGGAATGCTGCTGGCTACCTGGCAAAAAATGCCGGAAGCAAAACGTCAGCAACATCTCACTTCAGCCAATCAGTTTCTTGCACAATTATGAAATCGACCCTGAAACAAAACAGGCAAACAAAGACCTGTGCCGTCTGCAACCGTCCATTTCAATGGAGAAAAAAATGGGAAAAATGCTGGGAAGAAGTCAGGTATTGCAGTGACAGATGCCGGCAGAACCGTCCATCTGTTAAAGGGAATAAGCCGTAAACGCAGTAATCGCTGAACAAATAAAAAATTACCGGCTTATCGCTCAACCAAATATTTCCCGTCTTGTTGCATAAAAAAAGTACGTATGGAATTTCGGGTTGATTATGCAGGAATCCTCCATCAGGTAGAATCGATAAATCCTATTGAATACGGCCGATCACGCAACTATACTGATGGTGCCGTTACCCGCCTTTCGCCCTATATCTCTCGTGGTGCAATCTCTGCCAGACAGGTGCTGCAAACATTGCTTCGGAATGGATATTCCATTGACTCAATGGATAGACTGATACAGGAACTGGCCTGGCGGGAGTATTTTCAACGTGTGCATCAGCATCTCGAAAATGACCTGCTTGAAGATATCAGGCGCCGCTTCACCGGCATTCGCAACCGGCAGATACCACAAGCCGTTTTAATGGCAGAAACACAGATCGAGGCCATTGATGAAGGCGTAAAAAAACTTCTGCAGACCGGCTATCTGCATAATCATCTGCGAATGTATATCGCCAGTCTTATCTGTAATATTGCCCGCAGTCACTGGCAGGCACCAGCCGCGTGGATGTATTACCACCTGCTTGATGGTGATGTGGCCAGCAATCATTGCAACTGGCAATGGGTAGCCGGCACATTTTCTACCAAACAATATTTTTGTAATCAGGAAAATATTAACCGGTTTACGGGCACGGCTCAAAAGGGTAGCTATCTGGATGTGCCCTACGAAGTATTGCCTATCATGGCTATACCTGCACAACTTCGGGAAACCAGTTCATTTACTGCTGGCACTGTGCTTCCCGAAAAGAAGCCAGTCGCTATAGACACTTCGCTGCCTGTTTTTTTGTATAACAGTTATCAGTTGGATCCACTTTGGCATGCAGACAAACCAGGCAACAGAATACTCCTGCTGGAACCTTCGCATTTTAAAGAATTTCCTGTCAGCAAACGGGTCATCGAATTCATCCTGCAACTGGCGCAGAATATCGAAAATATCCAGGTGTTTGTGGGAGAGGTCACTGAAATCCCAGGTATAAGAGAAGTGCCTGCGATTTATCACAGAGAGCATCCGCTGTTTAAACATTACCCGGGCATCCGCGATGAGCGGGCATGGCTGTTTCCGGAAGTAAACGGCTATTATGATTCGTTTAGTAAATTCTGGAAAGCCTGCCAACCTTCACTCAGCAAATGGAAAACAGAACAACTGGTAAGCGTTACCCAATAAAAATGTTACTCATTAAAGAAAAGGGCTTTCAACTCGGCGGCATCATTCGGTTTCATTTTTCCACCAAGGATTAAGCGTAACTGTCTGCGACGGAGTGCTCCGTCAAATAATCTTTTCTCTTCTTCTGTTTCTACTTCAAGTCCTGGAACCTGCCGGGGCTTTCTATTAGGATCAAGTGCTACAAATGTATAGTAGGCTTCATTGCTTTTATACTTGTACTGATGTGTGAGATCTTCTCCCCATACTTTCATATGCACTTCCATAGACGAGTTAAATGCCCGGGTCACTTTTGCTTCAATATGCACCACATTCCCCAGCTTTATCGGGTTTTCGAAGGATATATTATCTACCGATGCAGTAACAACCGGCGCATTACAATGCTTTTGTGCGGCCAGTGCAGCAGCGATATCCATCCAGTACATGAGGCGCCCTCCCATCAGATTACCAAATAAATTGGTGTCATTGGGCAATACCAGTTCCGTCATAATCGTCAGGCTTTCGGCGGCCTTTTTTGCTTGCATATCTTCTTAAATTTTGGCAAAGATAAGGGTTGCTGACCTGCAGTTAACCCAGTCTTCGTCAAATTATCCCAGTTACTCATACCCCTGCCGTTTCCGTTAAAAACCAATGACAAATTCCATTATTTTCGATACATGAAATATTTCGTCCTTATCCTCATTGTCCTAAATATCGCGCTTCAAGGCAACGCACAATTTGGAATGCCTTCATTCAGAGACGTCGCTCATGCTTTTTTCGCTTCTTACACACACAATAGTAATGAAAGTATTATCAGATTTTACAGAAAAAAAGACGGCTGGCACGTTTGTAAGGACCGATATGCAAACCCGGAAAACTATTTTGACGACACTTTATTCTGGTCATCGGCAAAGCAATCTTATTTACAACTCTCATTTCCTGTCTTTACCGGTACCAGTACGGAAATCGAAGACAAAGTGCAGGCCTACCTGATTTCAATAAATTTTGATTATGATGAATACCAGTTTGAACGAACTGTTTATTATGGCTATCCCGGTTGGGACTGGGACATTATTCAGGAAAGCAACAATTTCAAAAACAAAGGAGACACACTGCTCGAAAGTTGTGCAAGGGCTTTTTCCAATTATGCAGCCGGCTTTATTACAGACCAGTTTGGCAAACCATTTCTCAATAACGACCCCGACCGTAAACCAGTTAATCCTAAATCTCCCACCAGCAACTCCAAAAAAGAAAAGTTCGTCCGATATTATCTAAAAGCGATTGATGCATATTCGAAATTGAGCATTCAAAATCCGGCTTATGAAACACGAGTAGGCAATATAAAGATCAAGCTCGCCAACGAATACATGTTTATGTATACAGAATTGCTGATGTCGGCAGATATGATAAAAGCACGGCAATATGCAGCAAAAGCCAGCTATAACGACAGCCTGCTCAATATGGGGAAACAATTTCTTGATTCGGTACCGCTTAACTCAATCCTGATTACGGGAGGGGATAATGACACTTACCCACTTTGGTATTTACAGGAAATAAAAGAATATCGCACAGATGTGCTGGTGCTTAATTATAATATGCTGGGGGCGAAAAGATACCTTCTGGCAATGAATCAGAAATCATCCACACCTCTTTTTAAAGTGAAGGATACCACATTTCTTCGAGCAAACTTTGACTATTTTCTTTTTGCAAATTCGACTGACAACCAACAAAAAATCCCCCTTTCCACATTTTTGGATGACATCGCCACCCAAAATAATCCATTCGGAAAAATAGATGTTCTTTACGAAAACGAAACACTACGCAGCTATTATTCAAAACAAATTTTCTTTCAGAAAAGTGAACATTCGGCCAGGATTTTTTTCCCGGTGGGACGTTTCCTGTTGCGGGCAGATTTTATGTTGCTGGACCTTCTGCTAACCAATCAAAACCGCCCCATCTACTCTACTACCCTACTCCCGATTATAGCAAATGCGCTTGATAAGACCGAGAGTGGCATATACCGTGTAGTATTTTAGTACATACCTTGAAGCCTATTCGCTTTTTGCTTCCTTCTTTTCCTGCACCACTATCAAGTCGGCCAGTTCTACCTGCATGGGTAATAAGCCTATTTTCACCACGGCCCTTTTGCCCCGCAATTCTATTACTTCTCCCACCTGGTGATTTCGTTTCATTTTTACCTTATCACCCACTTTTATATCACCACCCACCTCTTTATATTTCGAATCAAGTTTTTTCTGCATTTTGCTCACTGCCTTCTGCTCATTTTTCTTAAACAGCAGGGCTTCCATCAGCTTCACTACCTTATTCTTGTCTGTCTCTTTACGCCATTCGATCAGCATCTGCTTCAGTTTGCGTTCCATATCCCTGAGATAAGTGATACGCTCCTGTGCTACACGGTTCTGTTCTTTTTGCAGTTCCACCTGCTGCCGGTGCCGCTCTTTATTCATCACCTGCTCCATTTCCTTTTTCAGCTTCTCGTTTTCCTTCAGGAGTTGATTCAGTTCCCGTTCTTTTTTCTCTATATCGCGGAGATCCTGCTCCGTTCGATTGAGTAGTTTATCAAGACGATACTGATCCTGGTCTACCAGGTCGCGTGCCCTTTTAATAAGTCCTTTATCAAGCCCAATACGTTCGGCAATAGCAAATGTGTAAGAACTCCCCGGCTTACCAACGAGCAGTTTGTACTGCGGCAGCAGATTTTTTTCATCAAAAGCCATCGCCCCATTGATGATACCGGCTGTCTTGCCTGCCATTACTTTCAGGTTCAGATAGTGTGTGGTCACAATACCGTATGCATGCTTGCGTGCCAGCTCCTGCATGATCACTTCTGCAAAAGCGCCGCCGAGGCTGGGATCACTGCCGCTACCCAGCTCATCAATGAAGAAAAGCGTTTTACCATTTGCATTTTCCATGAAATGTTTCATGTGCAGCAAATGGCTGCTATAGGTGCTCAACTCAAACTCCAGGCTTTGTGTGTCGCCTATATGGATCATGAGTTGTTTGAAAATACCAAATTGTGAAGAAGGATGTACCGGTACCAGCAAGCCACTCTGCACCATCATCTGCAGCAGGCCCACTGTTTTCATAGTTACGGTTTTGCCGCCTGCATTGGGTCCGCTGATGACGAGTATACGACGGTTTTCATCGAGTGTAAGATTGACCGGAATAGTGGGTTTCTGTGTGCGTTGATTGTACAGATACAATAAGGGATGATAGGCATTTACCAGATGCACGTGCGCTTTATCTGTAACTGCCGGAAACTCGCCTCTGATCTCTACTGCCAGTCTCGCTTTGGCCCGTATGAAATCGTATTCACCCACAGCCTCATGCCACTGCTGCAGCAGACCGGCATGTGCCGACAGACGGCGTGTGAGCTCCTGTAATATACGATGCACTTCTTTCCGCTCGTCATTTTCAAGCTCATGCAGGAGATTATTGAGCTCTATCGTCTCTTCCGGCTCTACAAAGGCTGTTTTGCGGCTATCACTCTCCCCATGCAGAATACCTTTTACCGTACGTTTCTGTTCAGCAAATACAGCCAGTACCCGGCGGCCGTTCATAAAACTCTCCTCTATTTCTGCCAGGTATCCCTGCTTATTCAGTTTTGCAACAATCTTTTCAAAAACACGGCGCAATTCATTTCGCTTGCGATAAAGCTCCATTCGTATCTGGCGCAGGTCATCCGAAGCATTATCCTTTACCTGACCGCTCTCATCCAGCACTTCATCGATCAGGGCAATAATTGCTTTTTCATACCGGGTATCCGTAATAACCTGATACATGGCCCCATTGCTGCCCTTACGTTCGGCATCAAACCAGCGAAAGATTTTTTCCATACTCTCCGCCAGCTTGCGAATTTCCAGAAACTCTTCGCCCACCAGCAGGGCGCCGGGTATGCCCAGCAGTTTCAGCTCACGCGCCAGGTTGAGTACATAATCGTTCGGGAAATAAATGCCATTAACCAGCAACTGGTGATACTCATGGCTCTGACGCAAAGCCAGATCAATATATTCTTTTCGGGTATGGATACGCAGATCTGCTGCCCGCATACGGGCAAACTCAGACTGACAATAATTAATTAATAGTGACCGTACTTTATCAAACTCCAGTTGCTGTACGGCCGATTCAGGAAAAAGCTTCATAGATCCATCCCTCATTTGAAATGGGGGTTGCAAAGGTAGGTCAAATCAACAGACAGTGCTTAGCAGTAGAAAGGTATAAAAGTTTAAAGGCATAAAGGGTTCAAGGAGTTTAAAGTGAGGGAAGAAACGTCTATCACCGACAGTTCTCCCGTTACCTAATCAGCCGATAAGGCAATTCATATATTGCTGATAATCAATATAATTTTGGGCGAATGATGCGAAATCATAAAACCGCTTTGATCAAAGGTGCCAGGCGCTGAGCCCATTTTGCATATTCTTTTCCGGAAGGATGCAGGCCATCGGCCGCCAGCAAACTCCGGTCGCTGGCAGCTTCGCGGGTAGAAGCAGTGATGTCGAGATATTGTGCGCCACGCGACAGGGTTATTTCACGGTTGGCCAGATTGAAGGCATCTATTTCACGACGTATACGATCACGGTCGCTATACTGAGCAAAAGGCGTAACACTGTAATCGGGAATAGACAGCACGATAACGCGTGAACTGCGATTGCCAGCCAGCGAAATAGCTTTTGTAAGCAGTGCCTGAAAACGTTGTCTGTAGCCATCTATACTCAGGTGCTGATACTGGTCATTTACGCCAATCAGCAGAGTTACAATATCGAAAGTATCGGCTAATTGCTGTGCATCGATAGCAGATTGCAACTGGGCGGTTGTCCAACCCGTAACGGCAATGATATGTGGTGCGCGGAAATCAATTCCTTCTCCCTGCAGCAACACGCGGGTCTGATTGGGGTAACGCTCTGCCTCTGTCACACCCTGTCCGATAGTATAAGAATCACCCAGTGCCAGGTAATTTTTTCCCTGGCTGTTGCCTACCGGAGGTACAGGCGGTGGTGCCGGAATGGTTGGGGTTCTGACATCTGATACCGGCTGTTTGGCACAGGCCAACAGAATCGCCAGCAGACTGCCGATTAACAGGTTTTGACTCAGACGGTGCATGAGTTATTTAACACATGTACGGATAAAAGGGTTTGATGGATGGGGAGAAAGGTGAAGGATAAAAGGTAGGAGGTAAAGGGTAGATGTATTTTACCCCACTTAAAACATTTTACTTATAACTTAAAACAAAAAAAGTATAGTCTGCGGCCCCATCTCCTTTGACCCTCGAGAGTGTTACAAAAAGTGTGTCAGTTTGAAGTTTTGTAACTTTAAAACTAACACAAATGGAAATGAAAGACAAACAGTCATTTGACTTCGAAGCTTTCAAAAAGCAAGCGGCCAGCCGGATCAAAA
>Ga0209958_1000242_pt1 | contig 149867 bp, 148 predicted proteins | sample ThiBio_inoc_plan_FD_183942 | JGI IMG/M metagenome (GOLD analysis project Ga0209958, IMG submission 183942) | Wastewater bioreactor microbial communities from Cape Town, South Africa - Thiocy_inoc_plan (SPAdes) | ecosystem: Engineered > Bioremediation > Thiocyanate > Unclassified | place: South... | reverse complement strand
CCGCCAAGGCCGCGACGCAAGCAGGGCTGGGGCATGCCCCAGCCCTGCTTGCCATCACCGCCCGTTTCGGGCATCAAAACCAGACGGGACTCCACCCATAACCGGAGGAAACTTCGGTCTCAGGTCAGATATGCTGAATTATCGTCCCGCGCAGGTCGAGGAACTGAAGAAGTTCGCCAACACCAATTTCGACATGACTTCGATTCTTGAGACTGCCAGTGACCTGAAATATGGATCGCTGCTGATGCGTGAAATCGCCACAGAGGTCGAAACGCCCTCGGACGAATTCATGCGCATGCTGATCGGGCGGGTCTACGAAGGTAAAATTACCGCCAACGTGCTGAACAAGTTCACCCCGCTGGTGCAGAAGGCAATCAAGGATACGGTTCGGGAACTTGTCAACCAACGCCTGACTTCGGCGATGGATGATTCGTCGAAAAGCCCGCTTCCGGCGGTACGTGCCGACATGTCCGAAGTCGATGAAGCCGTCGAGGTGGCCGAAGATGACGGCACCTCGGGGTTAGAGGATATCGTCACCACCCAAGACGAAATCGATGGCTATCAGATTGTCAGGGCTATCGTCAGGGAGGTGGTCAAGGTTGACCGGATCCATATGCGAGACGCCAAAAGTTATTGCGCGGTTCTTCTGGACGACAACAATCGTAAACCCATATGCCGTCTGCATCTGAACAGAACCATCAGATATATCGGCCTCTTTGACGGCGATAAAAAAGAGACGAGGGTACAGATAGACTGCCTGGACGACATATTCACGTATGCCAACCAATTGAAGGCGACAGCGATGCAGTATGACAAATCGGCTGAATGATTTTTGAAAGCCCAGGCTATCAGGAACGGCCTGGGCTTTTCCTATTCACCCCAGCTTATCCTGCGTCTTCGTCTCGAAATCCGATGCGTCGTGGCGTTCGTGCAATTGGTCCGACAACTCACCAAAGGTGCGGTTGACCTTGCGGCCGCGCTGCACTGCCGGACGGGCCAGGATTTCGTCGGCCCAGCGGATGACGTTTTTATATTCGTGCACCGACAGGAACTCGGCGGCGTTGTACAAAAAGCCTTTGACCAGGCCGCCATACCACGGGAACACAGCGATGTCGGCGATGGTGTAGTCGTCGCCGGCCAAAAAGCGGCTTTCGGCTAGGCGACGGTCCAGCACGTCCAGCTGGCGTTTGGTTTCCATGGCGAAGCGGTCGATGGGGTATTCCTGCTTGAACGGCGCATAGGCGAAGAAATGGCCGAAGCCGCCACCCAGGTAAGGGGCGCTGCCCATCTGCCAGAACAGCCAGTTCAGGCATTCGGTGCGGCCGGCCAGATCCTTGGGCAGGAAGGCGCCGAACTTTTCCGCCAGATACAGCAGGATCGAGCCCGATTCGAACACCCGGATGGGTTCGGGGCCGGAACGGTCCACCAGGGCCGGGATCTTGGAATTGGGGTTCACCTGGACGAAGCCGCTGGAGAACTGGTCGCCGTCACCGATACGGATCAGCCAGGCGTCGTATTCGGCGCCCGTGTGTCCTGCGGCCAGCAGTTCTTCCAGCATGATGCCGATCTTCTGGCCGTTGGGGGTGCCCATGGAATAAAGCTGCAGCGGGTGCTTGCCCACCGGCAGGTCCTTGTCGTGGGTGGGGCCGGCGATGGGGCGGTTGATGCTGGCGAAGGTGCCGCCGCTGGGCTTGTTCCAGGTCCAGACCTTGGGGGGGACGTAAGCGTTCTGATCGGACATGCGTGCTGTCTCCGTGAAGGGCAAGCCCTGACATAGGGGGCCGGCGGTGGATCGGCAACCTCATCCGATGGTCATGGGTGACGCAAACGGCGATAAAGGGTGTTGCGGCTGACGCCCAATTGCTTGGCGGCACGGCTGACATTGCCGCCACACGCCGCCAGGGTCCGTTCCATCACCGCGTCGGATACCGCGCGCAAATCCCCCATCGCCCCCGGTTCGGGGCAAGGCGGGGCCCGCATTTCGTCCACTAGGTCCTCGGGCAGGTGCTGCCAACGGATGCGGGTCTCGCCCGGTTCCAAAAGCGCGGCGGCGGTGCGCAGCACATTGGCCAACTGACGGATGTTGCCGGGCCAGCAATGATCGGCGAAGGCCTGGGCCACCTGGGCCACCTGGGCCGACAGCGCCAGACCGCCCCCCGGCTCGATCGTGTCCAGGATGCGCGCCACCAGCGCCTGCAGGTCGGCGCGGCCGCGCAGCGGCGGCAGGGTCAGGGACAGGCCGTTCAGACGGTAATAAAGATCGGCACGGAAACGACCGTCGGCCACCGCCTGTTTCAGCGGCTGGTGGGTGGCGGCCATCAGGGCGAAATCCACCCGGACCGCCTTGCCGCCGCCAAGCGGGATCACTTCGCGGTCTTGCAGAACCCGCAACAGCCGAGTCTGCATCGACAGCGGCATGTCGCCGATTTCGTCCAGGAACAAGGTGCCGCCATGGGCTTGGCGAATGCGCCCCGGGCTGCCGTCACGGCGCGCCCCGGTGAAGGCGCCGGGCGCATAGCCGAACAGTTCCGCTTCGATCAGGTGTTCGGGCAGCGCCGCGCAGTTGACGGCGACGAAAGGCCCCGCCGCACGGGGACCGCTGGCATGGGCGGCGTGGGCGAACACTTCCTTGCCCACCCCGGATTCGCCCATCAGCAACAGCGCGATGTCCTTGCCCACCACCTTGCGGGCCTTGGCCACCGCCTGGGCCAGCACCGCGTCGCCGCTTTCCAGGGCGCTGAGCGCGTCGCGGCTCGCCGGCGTGGCGACGCTGACGCGGGGCTTGCGCGGCGGCGCCTCGACCCGCAGGAACAGGCGTTGTCCACGGGAGGAATCGGCCATGAACGGCGCCCCCGACCGCCCCTGCCCCCAATCCAGCAGACCGTCCAGGTCAACCGCCAAACGGTCCTGCACCCGCACCTGCCCCAAGGCGCCGGGGGCCAGCCCCAGCAGCGCGATGGCGGCGCGGTTGGCGCCGATGATGCGGCCGTCGCCGTCCAGGGCCAGCAGACCTTCCGCCAAGGTGCCGATGCCATCGGGCTGGGGATGCAGACGCAGGCGCAGACCGCCTTCGTGGCGGGCCTCGAACAGGCGGTTTTCGATCATATGGGCGGCGGCGCTGACCAGACCGGCGGTGTGCGGATGCCGCCCGCGACGATGCCCGGAAATGTCCAACACCCCCAGCAGACGGCCGTCGGGGCCGGCCACCGGGGCGGCGGCGCAGGTCAGGAAGGAATTGTGCTCCAGGAAGTGTTCGCCGCCATGGACGCTGACCGGCGCCGATTCGGCCAGGGCGGTGCCGATGGCGTTGGTGCCGCGATGGGCTTCGTGCCACGACGCCCCGGGCATCAGCGCCACCCGTTCCGCCCGGTTCAGGAAGTCGGCGTCGCCCAGGGTGTCCAGCAACACGCCGCCTTCGTCGGCCAGGATCACCATGGATCCCGAGCCCCGGGTCTGGGCATGCAGGTATTCCATCACCGGCCGCGCCCTGGTCACCAATTCGCGGCGGCGGTCGATGGCGCGGGTCAGGTCGGGCGCCGACAGATGCGCGCCATCCTGGCCCCGCCAGGGGGTCAGGCCGGCATCCATGCTGCGCCGCCAGGACTGCGCCACCACCGCCCCCACCAGATGGACGGGGGGCAATTGACCGCTTTCCAGCAGTTGCCGGGCGTGACGAAGCGTTTGGCCGGGGGCGCGGCCGTCGGAGGCGGTTTCCATGACGCGTTCTCCCTGGGCGCGGCCTTGGGCCGTCGCCTTATTCGTTGTCCACAGTGTCCAAGTTTGCCCCCCTTTGACGCAAGGGAAACATGGTTGTGCGCCGCAACTGTTCCATTTTGGCACAGTGTTGCGCCACGGCACACTTATGCTGCGCAGCAAAATCAATAATTCCAACAGATTAGCTTTGGCACACCGTGTGCGTTCCCTGATGTCCAGGCCGCAGCAAGCGGCATCGACACAATGGGAGGATCATCCATGCTTTACGCCGCCCCTGGTACCGCCGAAGCCCCGGTTCAGTTCAAGGCCCGCTATGACAACTTCATCGGCGGCAATTGGGTCGCCCCCGTCAAGGGCCAGTATTTCGACAACATCACGCCCATCACCGGCAAGGCGTTCTGCCAGGCCGCCCGTTCGTCGGCGGAAGACATCGAGCTGGCGCTGGACGCCGCCCACGCCGCCGCGCCGAAATGGGGCCACACCAGCGTGGCGCAGCGGGCTCTGATCATGACCCGCATCGCCGACCGCATGGAAGCCAACCTGGAAAAGCTGGCCTATGCGGAAACCGTGGACAACGGCAAGCCGATCCGCGAGACCGTGGCCGCCGACATCCCGCTGGCCATCGACCATTTCCGTTACTTCGCCAGTTGCATCCGTGCCCAGGAAGGATCGTTGGCCGAGCTGGATTCCGACACGGTGGCTTATCACCTGCACGAGCCTTTGGGCGTCGTCGGCCAGATCATCCCGTGGAACTTCCCCATCCTGATGGCGGCGTGGAAGCTGGCCCCGGCCATCGCCGCGGGCAACTGCGTGGTGCTGAAGCCGGCCGAACAGACCCCCATCGGCATTCTGGTGCTGATGGAACTGATCGCCGACATCCTGCCGCCCGGCGTCATCAACGTGGTCAACGGCTTCGGCGTCGAGGCCGGCAAGCCCCTGGCGTCGTCGCCTCGCATCGCCAAGATCGCCTTTACCGGTGAAACCACCACCGGCCGGCTGATCATGCAGTACGCCAGCCAGAACCTGATCCCGGTGACCTTGGAACTGGGCGGCAAGTCGCCCAACATCTTCTTCCCCGATGTCGCCGCCGAGGACGACGACTTCTTCGACAAGGCGCTGGAAGGCTTCACCATGTTCGCGCTGAATCAGGGTGAAGTCTGCACCTGTCCGTCGCGCGCCCTGATCCACGAATCGCTTTATGACCGCTTCATGGAACGCGCCATCGCCCGCGTCGGCGCCATCAAGCAGGGCAACCCGCTGGATGTTTCCACCATGATCGGCGCCCAGGCATCGTCCGAACAGCTGGAAAAGATCCTGTCCTACATCGACATCGGCAAGGGCGAAGGCGCCAAGCTGCTGACCGGCGGTGGCCGCGCCGACCTGGGCGGCGACCTGTCGGGCGGCTTCTACGTCAAGCCGACGGTGTTCCAGGGCAACAACAAGATGCGCATCTTCCAGGAAGAAATCTTCGGCCCCGTCGTCTCGGTGACCACCTTCAAGACCGAGGAAGAGGCGCTGTCCATCGCCAACGACACCCTTTACGGCCTGGGCTCGGGCGTGTGGACCCGCGACGGCAACCGGGCCTATCGCTTCGGTCGCGGCATCAAGGCCGGCCGCGTGTGGACCAACTGCTATCACCTGTACCCGGCCCACGCCGCCTTTGGCGGCTACAAGCAATCGGGTATCGGCCGCGAAACCCACGCCATGATGCTGGACCATTACCAGCAGACCAAGAACCTGTTGGTCAGCTACAGCCCCAAGGCCTTGGGCTTCTTCTGATCAGACGTGACCGGACAGGGGGGCGCAAGACCCCCCGTCCATCTTGGGGGACGGGTTTTACGAGAGGAACTTCCAATGACACAGACTGCTTTCTACATCCCTTCGGTCAATCTGATGGGAGCCGGATGCCTGGCCGACGCGGTGGCCCGGATCAAGTCCTTCGGCTTCACATCCGTGCTGGTGGTCACCGACAAGCCGCTGGTCAAGATCGGCATCGCCGGCCGGGTGGCCGACCTGCTGGCGGCCCAGGGATTGCGCACCACCATCTTCGACGGCGTCCAGCCCAACCCGACCATCGGCAACGTCGAGGCCGGGCTGTCCATGCTGCGTGCCAATGCCTGCGATTGCGTGGTGTCGCTGGGCGGCGGCTCGCCCCATGACTGCGCCAAGGGCATCGCGCTGTGCGCCGCCAATGGCGGGGCGATCAGCGATTACGAAGGGGTGGACCGGTCGGCCAAGCCGCAGCTGCCGCTGGTGGCCATCAACACCACCGCCGGCACAGCGTCGGAAATGACCCGCTTTTGCATCATCACCGACGAAGCCCGGCACGTGAAGATGGCCATCGTCGACAAGCACGTCACCCCCATCTTGTCGGTCAACGACCCGGAACTGATGGTGGCCAAGCCGCCGCCGCTGACCGCCGCCACCGGCATGGACGCCCTGACCCACGCCGTCGAGGCCTATGTCTCGGTGGCTGCCACGCCGATCACCGACGCCTGCGCCTTGAAGGCGGTGTCGCTGATCTCGGCCCATCTGCGCCAAGCGGTGGCCGATGGAAGCGACCTTGCGGCGCGTGAGGCCATGGCCTATGCCCAGTTCCTGGCCGGCATGGCCTTCAACAACGCGTCCTTGGGCTATGTCCACGCCATGGCCCATCAGTTGGGCGGCTTCTACGACCTGCCGCATGGCGTCTGCAACGCGGTGCTGCTGCCCCATGTGGAAGAATTCAACGTACAAACCAGCGCCGCCCGGCTGCGCGACGTGGCCGCCGCCCTGGGGATCGATGTGGCCGGCCTGGACGCGCAAGCCGGCGCCCAGGCGGCGCTGGCCGCCATCCGCAAGCTGTCCGCCGACATCGGCATCCCCAGCGGCTTGGCGCAGTTGGGCTTGAAAGACGCCGACATCCCCACCTTGGCCGCCAACGCCATGAAGGACGCCTGCGGCCTGACCAACCCGCGGCGGGCGACGCAAGCCGACATCGAAACCATCTTCCGCGCCGCCAAATAGCGTGCGGCCCCCTGGCGGGGACGGCCGCTGCCGTCCCCGTCCTTTTCACGGAGGCGAGTATGGTGCAACGGGTGCTGGCCACCGACGCGGCGCTGGATTTGATCAGGCTGTTGCAGGCCAAGCATGGCCCGCTGATGTTCCACCAATCGGGCGGCTGCTGCGACGGCAGCGCGCCGATGTGTTACGCCCTGGGCGAGTTCCTGGTGGGCGATTCCGACGTGCTGCTGGGCCAGATCGGCGACTGCCCGTTCTACATGGGCCGGGCCCAGTTCGAATACTGGCGCCACACCCAGCTGATCATCGACGTGGTGCCGGGACGCGGCGGCATGTTTTCCCTGGAAGGGCCGGAAGGGTTGCGCTTCCTGACCCGTTCACGGGTGTTCACCGACGCCGAGGCGGCGCTGCTGAGCGAGCCCTAACCCACCATCTTGGCGAAGTTGCGCACGTTGTTGATCAGGATGCCGATCAGCTTGATGACGAAGGGATCGACGCCCTCCAGCTTCCCTTCGAACACCGCACGCGGCAGGATGATGACGTTGATGTCGGTGCGCGCCTTGGCGGTGGCCATGCGCGGGGCGCCGTCGATCAGCGCCATTTCACCGAAGATGGCGTTTTCCCCAAGCTCGGCGATGCAGGTACGGCCGCACCACAGCTCGACCATGCCGCTTTGAACGATATAGGCGACGCTGCCGCTGTCGCCTTCCTTGAAGATGGTCTCGCCGGCAGCGATGAAGCGGCGTTCCAAGACGTTGTTCACGGCCATGCGTGGCACCTGTTCAGCGGGGAAACAACTGGCCGTAGCGTTCGGGCTTGAAGCCGATCTCGACGCCGCCATCATGTTCCAGAACCGGCCGCTTGACCAGGGACGGCGTTGCCATCATCAGGGTGATGGCCTTTTCCCGGTCCAGATCCTGCTTGTCCGCGTCGGACAGCTTGCGAAAGCTGGTTCCGGCGCGGTTGATCACCTTTTCCCAACCGCAGGCGTCGCACCATTTCTCCAAGGACTCGCGGGTTACCCCCAGCTTCTTGAAATCGTGGAAGTCATAAGCCACACCGTGGCCGTCCAGCCAGGTGAAGGCCTTCTTCATGGTATCGCAGGCCTTGATGCCGAATACGGTGGTCATGGGAATCCTTGTCCGTTCAAACCAGGTGGTCCAGCGGCAAAGGCGCGTTGTCCTTGACCGTCTGGATGGCGAAGTTGCTGCGAATATCGGTCACACCGGGCAGTTTCAGCAACACGTCCAGCAAAAACCTTTCATAGGCGGCCAGATCAGGCACCACCACCTGCAACAGGAAGTCCGATTCGCCGGACACCAGATGGCACGACACCACTTCGGGGCGGGCGAGGATGGCGGCGCGAAAGGCGGCGGCGGTGGCATCGTGGTGGCGTTCCACCTTGATGCCGACGAACACCGTCAACCCCAGGCCGATCCCCTGGCGGCTGAGTTCGGCGTGGTAACCCTTGATGATGCCGGCGTCCTCCAACTGACGGACACGACGCAGACACGGCGACGGCGACAGACCGGCCTGGGCCGCCACCTCCACATTGGCGGCTCGGCCGTCCCGCTGCAGGGTCGCCAAGATGCGACGATCGATGTCATCCAGCTTCATGCGCAATTTATTGCCATGTTTTGACCAAACACCGCAACAGGATGCCAATTTTCGGACTTTTGGCAACCATCTTCGCAAGGACATGCCCCGCCATCGCGGCCTAGCCTGGGGTCATGGACACGACGCTTTTCATCCTGGCCCTGCTGGCCGCTTACGCCATCCCCGGTCCCGACATGGTGCTGGTGCTGCAAGCCTGCGCCGCCGGCGGCAACCGCCCGGCGATCAGCGCCGCGCTGGGGCTGGCCTGTGCCCGCGCGGTGCACGTGACCCTGGCGGCCTTGGGGTTGGCGGCGCTGGTCCAAGCCTCGGAGACCGCCTTCCAAACCGTCCGGGTGGCGGGGGCCGTGTATCTGGCCTGGCTGGGTTGGAACCTGCTGCGCCATGCCGGCAAAGGCTCGCTTGGCGTTGACGCCACCGTAACGGCAGGCTTGGCCCCGTGGTGGCGTTACTGGCTGCGCGGGCTGCTCACCAATTTGTCCAACCCCAAGGCCCTGCTGTTCTGTTCCATGCTGCTGCCGCAATTCGTCCATCCGGCCCAAGGCGGGGTCGGTGGGCAGTTCGCCCTGCTGGGCGGCATCCTGGTGGCGGTGGGATTGGCTTGCGACGCCGTGATCATCGGCGCCGGAAGCCGCTTGGCGCGGGTTTCCACCACCCATCCGGCAGCCGAAACCGCGATGCATCGCGGCTTCGGCATCCTGATGCTGGGCTTCGCCCTGCGGCTGTTGCTGGCTTAAGCCTTGTACGACAGCGTGATCTTGGCCGCCGCCTTGCGCGCCGCGTCACGCGCCGTTTCCACGTCCGCCGCCTTGGCCAGGGTCACCCCCATGCGGCGATAGGGCCGGGTGGTGGGCTTGTTGAATATGCGCAGGTCCAGCGCGATGCCGGGGGCTTCGGGAACCAAGGCCTCGGCCAGCCCCGAGACGGTGAAGTCAGTGCTGTCGCGATCGGCCAGCACCACGGCGCTGGCGCTGGGGCCCAACTGTTCGATAGCCGGAATGGGCAGGCCCAGGATGGCCCGGGCATGCAGGTCGAATTCGGTCAGGTTCTGGGAAATCAGCGTCACCATGCCGGTGTCGTGCGGGCGCGGCGACAGTTCCGAGAAGATGACGCTGTCGCCCTTGACGAAGAATTCCACCCCGAACAGGCCATAGCCGCCCAGGTTGTCCACCACCGCCTTGGCCATGCGCTGCGCCTCGGCCACCGCCGCCGGGGTCATCGGGGTGGGCTGCCAGCTTTCCTGGTAATCGCCGCGTTCCTGGCGATGGCCGATAGGGTCGCAGAACACCACGCCCTGGCGGGTGCGGATGGTCAACAGGGTGATTTCGTAATCGAAGTCGATGAAGGCCTCGACGATGACCCGGCTGCGGTCGCCGCGCATGCCGGCCACGGCGTAATCCCAAGCCGCATCGACGCCGTCGGCCGATTTCACCGTGCTTTGCCCCTTGCCCGACGACGACATCACCGGCTTGACCACGCAGGGAACTCCCACCTTGGCCACCGCGTCACGCATTTCGGCCAAGCTTTCGGCGTACAGATATTTCGAGGTCAACAGGCCCAATTCGGCGGCGGCGACTTCGCGGATGCGGTCGCGGTTCATGGTCTGGATGGTGGCGCGCGCCGACGGCACCACGTTCATGCCCTTGTCCTCGTAATCCTTCAGCACTTCGGTGCGGATGGCTTCCACCTCGGGGACGATGAAGTCGGGCTTGTGCTTGTCGATGGCCGCCCCCAAGGCGGCGCCGTCCAGCATGGAAAACACTTCCGCTTCGTCCGCCACCTGCATGGCCGGCGCCCCGGCGTAAGAATCGCAGGCCACCACATGTGCGCCCAGGCGCTTGGCCGAGATGACGAATTCGCGGCCCAATTCGCCCGAACCCAGCAATAGAATCTTGGCGGTGGCGGCCATGCTTGTTCTCCTGGAGTGAATTTCGAGGATACTTAGCCGCAGCCTTCATCATGTGGCAAGCATTGCCGCGCTAGACTCGGACGCTTGCAGGTAGATCGGGACCCACACGCATGACCGCGGTTTTTTCCATCAACGGCCGGACCATCGGTCCCGGTCATCCGCCTTATGTGATCGCCGAATTGTCGGCCAACCACAACGGGTCGTTGGAACGGGCCAAGGACAGCATCCGCGCCGCCGCCGCCGCTGGCGCCCATGCGGTGAAATTGCAGACCTACACCGCCGACACCATGACCATCGACTGCGACCGTGACGACTTCGTCATCAAGGGCGGGTTGTGGGACGGCTACAAGCTTTACGACCTTTATGCCGAGGCCCACACCCCGTTCGAATGGCACGGCGAATTGTTCGCCCTGGCCCGGTCTTTGGGCATCGACATCTTTTCCAGCCCATTCGACGAAAGCGCCGTCGACCTGCTGCGCGGCCTGGACGCCCCGGCCTACAAGATCGCGTCCTTCGAGCTGACCGACCTGCCGCTGGTCGCCTGCGCCGCCGCCACCGGCAAACCACTGCTGATGTCCACCGGCATGGCCAGCGAAGCGGAAATCGCCGAAGCGGTGAAGACCGCCCGCGATGCCGGCGCCGGCGGTGTCTTGCTGTTTCACTGCATCAGCCAGTACCCCGCCCCCATGGAAGCGGCCAACCTGTCCAAGATCGTGTCGTTGCGCGAACATTTCGACGTGGTGGTCGGCCTGTCCGACCACACCATGGGCAATGTCGCCGCCATCGCCGCCACCGCCTTGGGGGCGGCGGCCATCGAAAAGCACTTCACCCTGTCGCGTGCCGACAAGGGCCCGGACAGCAGCTTTTCCCTGGAACCCGACGAATTGCGCCGACTGGTCGCCGACACAGCCGACGCCTGGGCCGCCCTGGGCCGGGCCGGGTTCGAGCGGCCATCGTCCGAGGATGCCAGCAAGGCGTTTCGCCGGTCGCTGTATTTCGTCGCCGACCTGCCGGCCGGCACGGTGTTGGACAGCAGCCATATCCGCCGCATCCGTCCCGGTTTCGGCTTGTCCCCCAAGCACTTGGACGAATTGCTGGGCCGAAAGCTGAGCAAGCCGGTGAAGCGCGGCGAAGCGGTCCGCTGGGACGCGATCTCGGTTTAACCGCGAACGCAGCGAACATAATTGTTGATGCGCAGCACGTCGCCTTGCGGGCCGGCCCCTTTCGGCAGCCGCGCTTCGTCGCCCGATTTCGGGCTGGACCGCTGGGCTCCGGCGCCATGGACATCGGTCAAGGTCATCCGGGCGCCGGACGCGCCGTAACCACCGCCCCCCATGCCTTGGGGCGGCCCCATGCCCATGCCAGGGGGGGTCATCCCCATGCCCGGTCCCATGCCTGGGCCAGGGGGACCGCCCATGCCGCCCATCCCCGGCCCCGGCCCCGGCCCCATGCCCTGACCTTGTCCGCCCAGATAGCCCAAGGCCCGGCCAAAGGCGACATAGACGGCGAAGTCGCCGGGTCGGCGGCCGTCCAGATGACTGGTCGATGTCCAGAAATAGGGCCAGTCCTGACCGCCTTCCTCGTCCCGGATCATGCTGACCTGGAAAATCGGGTCGATGGCCGCCGAATGGGACGAATCGGGCGAGCGGGAATAATCGACGATGCTGTGCAGTTCCTTGGCATTGGGCAGCCGCCAGTCGGCATGCCCACCCAGGGTCAAGCCTTCGCACCACGCCAAGGCCTGGGGCCAGTTCATGCCGCGCCCTGAATCGGCCTTGCCCCAGGTCAGGGCGGTGGCGCGATCCGTCACCGTGCCGTCGCCGTTGTCGTGGAAATCGTTCTTGCCGTAATCAGGATTGCCGCGCACCAGCCGCAGATACCATTGCCGTTTCCCCGGCCCGCCATCCTGGGGATAGCCCTTGATGCGGCCATCGGCGAAGTTGACTCCGAAAAACGCCCGGTCGCGCCCCATCACCGTGCCCAGATAGGCGGTCGAACTGATGTACTGCGCATCGATGAAACGCCCCACCGACGGATATTCGAAGCGGAACACCTTGGTGTTCACATAAGGCCGGGCGTCGGACGGCGCCCCGGTCTGCGACGGCGAAGCGCGCCCCGTCGCCCCGGAAAAATCCATCAGCGAATAAAGTTCCTTGATGGTGGGAACCCGCCAGTCGTCGTATCCGCCGGTCCGCGCCGCCCGCGCCTTGGTGGGTGCCTGCGGCCATTCGGCCCGGTCGAAATCGCGTTGCCACATCAGGCCGGTGTTCAGGTCGCTGACGGTGCCGTCGCCGTTGTCCCGATACGTGGGGACAAGGCCGCCATAAGCCGCGTCCTGCCCGGCCGGACCAGAAGCACATCCCGCACGCCCCTGGTCGTCATAGCATTGGGTCTGGTTGGTATCGACCACCGCATAGGGAAGCTGGGCCGCATGGGCCGGGGCCGCCGCCAACAAGCAACAGGCCAAGACACGCGTTTTCATGGCACGCTCCACCCCGGACGATTGTGTTGAGCGAATTACGCGCCTCTTCCCTGCATTTTTCAAATGGGTATTTTCTTGCCCCCTTTATATGCCTTAGGCATTGTATATGCACCGCAACCCGACACCGCCAGTCGACCAGTACGAGGATAAGAAGACATGGCTGTTCTAGAGTGGCACAAGGGCTTGAACGTCGGCGTCGACTTCATGGATGACGACCACGACGTGGCGGCCCGCCAGATCAACGCTCTGGCCGAAGCCGCCCTGCCCCAGCGCCTGGAACTGGCTCGGGAATTCCTGGACCATTGCCGCCACCATTTCGCCCGCGAAGAACAGATGATGCAGGCCACCGGCTTTTTCGCCTATGGCTGCCATCAGGGCGAACACGAACGCGTCCTGGCCGAACTGGCAGCGGTGGTCGCCAAGCTGGAAACCGGCGACCCGCAAGACCTTTATTTCGCCAAGAGCCTGCCGGAATGGCTGATGAACCATCGCAACACCATGGATTTCGTCACCGCCGAATTCGCCCGAAAGGCCGGCTGGCGCGCCGCCTGATCGACGTCGTCATAATTATCACCTAAGGGGCGGCGGCAACGCCGCCCTTGCGCGTTGCCGCTGCTGTGATTAGTTTTCCAGCAATCGCAACCAGATAAGGGCCGGCGCCCCATGGACATCATCCTGGAACCATTGCTGACGGTGATTTATTTCGCCCTCGAGTTCTATTGGTATGTGGTCCTGGCCACCGTCATCTTTTCCTGGCTGATGGCGTTCGGCGTCATCAACACCTACAACCACGCGGTCCGCACCATTGGCGACGTGCTGGCGCGGCTGACTGAACCGGCGCTGCGGCCGTTGCGCCGCTGGCTGCCCGACATCGGCCCGGTGGACCTGTCGCCCATCGCTTTGTGGCTGATCATCTTGTTCCTGCAGATGGTGGTCCGTAAGCTGTTGTTGGCGGTGCAGGGCTTTTGAGCCCGCCCCCTTATGTTTCAACGCCGGGCGGCATCAAGCTGTTCGTGCGGCTGACGCCCAAGGCGTCACGGGACAAGATCGACGGCCCGGCGCCCGAAGCCGATGGCGGCACTGTGCTGAAGGCCTCGGTCACCGCGGTTCCCGAGGACGGCAAGGCCAACGCCGCCCTGATCAAGATGCTGGCCAAGGAATGGCGCCTGCCCAAGTCGACGTTCGAAATCGTCGCCGGCGCCACCGACCGCCGCAAGACCTTGTTGATATCCGGCGACACGGCCGAACTGGCCCAATGCCTTGACCAATGGATGGCGAAACGACAATGACCCAGGCCAAGCTTATCGACGGCAACGCCTTTTCGGCCAATCTGCGCGACGAGATCACCAATCGCGTTCACGAAATCCGCGACTTCCACCATGTCACCCCGGGTCTGGCGGTGGTGCTGGTGGGCGAGGACCCGGCCAGCCAGGTCTATGTGCGCAACAAGAACAAGCGCGCCCTGGAATGCGGCATGAAGTCGTTCGAGCACGTGCTGCCGGTGGACACCACCGAAAAGCACCTGCTGAACCTGATCGAAGGTCTGAACGACGACCCCGAGGTGCACGGCATCCTGGTGCAGCTGCCGCTGCCGCGCCACATCGACGCCCAAAAGGTGATCGAGACCATCCGCCCCGACAAGGACGTGGACGGCTTCCATCCGTGGAACGTCGGCATGCTGGCCTCGGGCGGCGTCGGCATGATCCCGTGCACGCCCTTGGGCTCGATGATGATGCTGCGCGACCATCTGGGCTCCTTGACCGGCCTCAAGGCCATCGTCATCGGGCGCTCTAACATCGTCGGCAAGCCCATGGCCCACCTTTTGATCCGCGAAAGCTGCACCGTGACCGTCGCCCATTCGCAAACCCGCGATCTTCCCGCCGAAGTGCGCGCCGCCGACATCGTCGTCGCCGCCGTCGGCAAGGCCGAGATGGTGCGCGGCGACTGGATCAAGCCCGGCGCCACGGTGATCGACGTCGGCATCAACCGCATCACGCTTGCCGACGGCAAGACCAAGCTGGTGGGCGACGTGAAGTTCGACGAAGCGGTCAAGGTGGCGGGCGCCATCACCCCGGTTCCCGGCGGCGTCGGCCCGATGACCATCGCCTGTCTGCTGCGCAACACCCTGACGGCGGCGGCCCGCCTGCACCGTCTGGACATCCCCGAGGCCCATCCCTGGAACTAGGCCTGCTCCATCTGGGTCTGGCGGTGGGTTGCTTCCTGGTCAGCCACCGCCTGACCAATTCCCCTGGCTTCCGCCGCCGCGCCGAAGCCCTGACCGGCGGCGTGGCCGGCTTCAACATCGCCTATTCCATCGTCTCGCTGCTGTTGCTGGCCTGGATCATCCGGGCCTATCAACTGGCCCCCGCCGTGGTGATGTGGACCCAAGAACCGTGGATGCGCTGGGTGCCGCCCATCGTCATGCTTCCCGCCACCTTGTTGCTGACCATCGGCATGACCAGCCCCAACCCGTTTTCCATCGGTCCGGGGTCCAAGGGGTTCGACCCGGCGCGTCCCGGCATCCTGCGCCTGACCCGCCACCCCATCTTGTGGGGACTGGCCCTGTGGTCCGCCGCCCACATGGTGCCCAACGGCGACGTCGCCGCCTGGATGATCTTCGCGCCCTTGCTGGGCCTGGCGATGATCGGCCCCAAGCTGCTGGACGCCAAGCGCCGACGCACCCGTCCCGACTGGGCCGAACTGGCGGCGCAGACCCACCGCCCGACATTTTCCATGATTATCGAGATCGGCTGGTGGAAGCCGTTGCTGGCTTTGGCGATCTATGCATCCTTGATCTGGCTGCATGAACCGCTGATCGGGGCGTCGCCGTTGCCTTGACCGGCATTTACGCCTAATGTCCGCCCCATCATGACCGCCACCATCTATCACATGTGCCGCGCCGAGGAATGGCAGGCGGCGCAAGAGACAGGCCTCTATCCCGGATCAAGCCAGGACCGGGCTGACGGCTTCATCCATTTTTCCACCGCCGCCCAAGTCAAGGAAAGCGCCGCCAAACACCGCGCCGGCCAGGATGGCCTGCTGCTGCTGGAAGTGGACGCCGCCGCCCTGGGCGAGGCGCTGAAGTGGGAGCCGTCGCGTGGCGGTCAACTGTTCCCGCATCTTTATGGCGCGCTGCCGGTGGACGCCGTCCTGGGTGCCCACCCGCTGCCGCTGGGTGCCGACGGGCTGCACATCTTCCCTGATTTGAAGGACTGACATGGCCGATCTTTATTCCCTGGTGGGGCCGATCTTGCGCAAGCTGGACGCCGAACAGGCCCACGGCCTGACCATCCGCGCCCTGAAGAGCGGCCTGGTCCCCGGCCGCCGCGCGGTTTCCCATGCCAGCCTGGAACAGACCCTGTGGGGCCTGCGCTTCCCCAATCCGGTGGGGCTGGCCGCCGGCTTCGACAAGAACGCCGAAGTGCCCGACGCCATGCTGGGCCAGGGCTTCGGCTTCGTCGAAATCGGTTCGGTGACGCCGCGTCCGCAGCCCGGCAACCCCAAGCCGCGCATGTTCCGCCTGACCGAGGACAAGGCGGTGATCAACCGCATGGGCTTCAACAACGAAGGCCTGGAGCCGGTGGCGGCCCGCCTGAGCGCCCGCCCGCGCGTCGGCATCGTCGGCGCCAACCTGGGCAAGAACAAGGACACCGAGGACGCCGCCAGCGATTACGAAAAGGGCGCCGCCAAGCTGGCCGCCCTGTGCGATTACATGGTGATCAACGTGTCGTCACCCAACACGCCGGGCCTGCGCTCGTTGCAGGGCCGCGACCAGTTGGAAGGCTTGGTCGGCCGCACCCGCGCCGCCTTGGATCAAGCCTCCCAGGGGGCCAAGCGCCCACCTTTGCTGCTGAAGATCGCCCCCGACCTGAACGACGAGGATCTGACCGACATCGCCGCCGTCGCCGTGGCCGGCGCGCTGGACGGCTTGATCGTGTCGAACACCACCATCGCCCGCCCCCAGACCTTGCAGAGCCCGCACGCCAAGGAAACCGGCGGCCTGTCCGGTGCGCCGTTGATGGCGCCCTCCACCGCCGTGCTGTCGCGCATGTATGCGCTGACCGAAGGAAGACTGCCGCTGGTCGGCGCCGGCGGCATCGCCAGCGCGGCCGACGCCTATGCCAAGATCAAGGCCGGCGCCAGCCTGGTGCAGGTCTATTCCGCCCTGGTCTATCAGGGCACGGGACTGGTGGAAGCCATCAACAAGGGGCTGGTGGAGATGCTGGCCCGTGACGGCTTCAAGTCCATCGCCGACGCGGTGGGCGCCGCCCATCGGGGGAAGTAAGATGACCCTGCCGATCATTCCCGGCCTGTCGGCCGTCGTCGATCAGGCCGACGCCTTCATCCTGGATTTGTGGGGCGTCATCCACGACGGCGTCGAATCCTATGAAGGGGCGCGTGACACCCTGGTGGCGCTGCGTCAAGCCGGCAAGCAGACCTTGCTGCTGTCCAACGCGCCGCGCCGCGCCGACGCCCTGGTGGAACAGCTGGCCCGCATGGGTATCGGGCGAGAGCTTTACGACCACGTGCTGTCCTCGGGCGAGGCGGTGCATCTGGAACTGCAAAACCGCACCGATCCGTTCTATGCGTCCTTGGGCCGCAACCTGTACCACATGGGCCCCGAACGCGACGAAAACGTCTTCTTGGGCCTGGATTACGTGCCCGTTGACCTGGAACACGCCGATTTCATCTTGAACACCGGTCCCTGGGACGTGGACGAAACGGTGGAAGACTACGTGCCGGCCATGAAGACCGCGCTTCACCGCAACCTGCCCATGGTGTGCGCCAATCCTGATCTGGTGGTCATGCGCCAGGGCCAGCCCATCGTCTGCGCCGGCGCCTTGGCCGAACGCTATGCCCAGATGGGCGGCGCGGTTTCCATGCGCGGCAAGCCCGACCCGGCCATCTATGCCCAGGCGCTGGGCATTCTGAATTGCCCCCGCGATCGCGTCATCGCCGTCGGCGACGCCCTGCACACCGACGTCAAGGGCGCCAACGCCGCGGGCCTGGCCGGCGCGGTGTTCGTCACCCAAGGCATCCACGCCAAGGATCTGGGCATCAAGCCGGGGCAGGTGCCGGCGCAATCCCGTTTGGACCAATTGGTGGCGGAAGACGGCAATGTGCCGCTGGCCGCCATCCGCAGTTTTGTTTGGTAAGGATCATCCCATGAAGCACGAGACCGACGTTGTTGTGGTTGGCGCCGGCCCGGCCGGTCTGTTCGCCGTCTTCCAATGCGGCATGGTCCGTCTGAAATGCCACGTGGTGGACGCGCTTGACGCGGTGGGCGGCCAATGCGCCGCGCTGTATCCGGAAAAGCCCATCTATGACGTGCCGGCCCAGCCGTCGATCCTGGCCGCCGATCTGATCGAGCGTCTGAAGGAACAGGCCGAGCCGTTCTCCCCCACCTATCACCTGGGCCGCCAGATGCTCGGCCTGGACAAGACCGAAAGCGGTTTCACCTGCACGCTGTCCGACGGCACCCGGATCGACACCAAGGTGGTGCTGATCGCCGCCGGATCGGGTGCCTTCGGCCCCAACCGCCCGCCGCTGGACGGCCTGGAGGCTTACGAGGGCAAGGGCCAGGGCGCGGGCATCAATTACTTCGTCACCAAGCGCGAGGCGTTTCGCGGCAAGAAGGTGGTGATCGCCGGTGGCGGCGATTCCGCCGTCGATTGGGCCATCTCGCTGTCGGAACTGGCGGCCAGCGTCCAGGTGGTGCACCGCCGCCCCAAATTCCGCGCCGCCCCCGAATCGGAAGCCAAGCTGAAGGCGCTGTCGGATGCCGGCAAGATCGAATTGGTGGTGCCCTATCAGCTGCACGGCCTGGACGGCGACAACGGCAATCTGAACGCCGTCATCGTCGCCACCCTGGATGGCCAAGCCCGCCGCCTCGACGCCGACGTCATGCTGCCGTTCTTCGGCCTGGCCACCGAACTGGGCCCCATCGCCCAATGGGGCCTGGCCATGGACCGCAACGTCATCGCCGTCGACCCGGCCAATATGCAGACCAGCGTGCCCGGCATCTTCGCCGCCGGCGACATCTGCACCTATCCGGGCAAGCTGAAACTGATCCTGTCCGGCTTCGCCGAAGCGGCCCGCGCCGCCCATTCCGCCTATGAAGCCGCCCATCCGGGCGAGGCTTTGCACTTCGAACATTCCACGTCCATGGGTGTGCCGGGGGGCAAGTAAGCCCCCCTTTCCCGGCAAGGAGGCTTGCGGCATGATATCCGCAACCCTTCCTTGCCGAGGTCATCATGCGTCTATTCCCCGCCCCGCCCGAGATTGACGAACAGACCGGTTTCGACCAGGGCGATCTGTTCGGGCGCAAGGAATTCGGTGACCGCCTGACCCGCTTGGTCCTGGCCTTGGAACACCCGGCTGTGCTGTTGCTGGACGCGCCGTGGGGCGCCGGCAAGACCATTTTCGTCAAGATGTGGGAAGGCGAGTTGCGCAAGCAATCGGTCCCCGTCATCCATTTCGACGCCTTCGCCAGCGATTACATGGCCGACCCGTTCACCGCCCTGGCTGGTGAAGTGCTGGATTTGGCCAAGCGGCATGAAAGCGATGATGCCAAGGTCGATTCCTTCCGCGCCAAGTCGTTGGGGGTGTTGAAGGTCATCGCCAAGCATGGTGGCCGGGCGCTGGTCAAGGCGGCGACTTATGGGGTGATCGACCCCGGCAGCAGCGATGATTGGAAGAACATCGAAAAGGACATGGCGGCAGCGGCCGCCGAGATTTCCGACAAGGTGTTGCTGGACCGCCTGGACCACCACGCCGAGGAAAAAGCCACCTTCGCCGCCTTCCGCGAGGCGCTGAAGGAACTGGCCATCAGCCTGGGACCGGTGGAACTGGCCGAAGGCGAACGCCGCCCGCCCCTGGTCTTCGTCATCGACGAACTGGACCGCTGCCGCCCCACCTTCGCTTTATCCCTGCTGGAAACCGTCAAACACTTCTTCGACGTGGACGGCGTCGTCTTTCTGCTGGTGACCAATCTGGCGCAATTGGAAAAGTCGGTGGAATTCGCCTATGGGGCGGGGATCGATGCGCGGGGGTATTTGGATAAATTCTTTCACCTGCGCGCACTATTACCTACAAGATCAAAAAAATATATTTCTGGCCATAGTGGAACATACGCCCGCCACATCGCCATCTCAACGGGCATACGAAACAATTACCTCATTGAGGCCATCACAAACATAGCAAATGAAATGAAAATTGATTTTCGAACGACAGAACGCTTAGTTGCAAACATAATTCTATTTGAGACGTCTACAAACGGCATTATGAATGCATTTACAGATGTCATCGTCGGACTATCATTAATGAGGATAAAGCATCCACACTTATATGATCGAGCAAGAGCAAGGAACCTTAACTTGGAATGACGTCCAATCATGGAATCATAACATTACTGAAGATATTGAACGAGGTGACTATCGATATACAAAAGTTTGTGAGTGGAAATTCTGTACTAATGCACCGCTAAGCCAAGGCGACCCAGTCGCCGAAATGAGCTTCTACGCAGACAGAGACACAGCGTTAATTAGTTTTTGCAAGCAAATCGATGGCTTTGCTCTACCCGCCACACCACATTAAGTAACATCAACCACCAAGGTCATTTTCATGGATCCCCCCTGGTGCCATCCGGCGCGACATTTCTGTGCCTCTGTGTCTCTGTGGTGAATACCCCTCGTGCCCGTGCAACGGACACACCCGACACTGCCGCAACGCGTGGATCGCCGGGTCAAGCCCGGCGATGACGACAAGAACGAAACCCTATCCCGGCAGATCGAACCGGAACGTCGCGCCCTGGCCCAATTCCGACTCCACGGTGATTTCGCCGCCGTGGCGTTCGACGATGCGTTTGACCACCGAAAGCCCGATGCCGGTGCCGTCCACCTGGGTGGCGCCGACGCGCTGGAAGATCATGAAGATGCGTTGGTGGTGTTCGGCGGCGATGCCGATGCCGTTGTCGGCGACCCAGTATTCGCGCCGCCCGTCGTCACGCAGCCGGCCGCCGATGCGGATTTGCGGCGGGCGGTCGGGGCTGCGGAACTTCAGCGCGTTGCCCACCAGGTTCTGCATCAGCCGCACCAATTGCTCGCGGTCGCCCATGGCGGACGGCAGGTCGGGCTGCACCGCGATGACGGCGCCGGTTTCGTCGATGGACAGCGCCAAATTGGCCAGGCAATCCTCGACCACCTGCGTCATGTTCACCGGGGCGAAGGCGTGGCCCCGCGTCTCGACCCGCGAGAAGTCCACCAGATCGGCAATCATCCGCGACATACGTTTGGCGCCATCGACGGCGAAGGCGATGAAGTCGCGGCCGTCGTCGTCCAGTTTGTCGGCATAGCGCCGGTTCACCAGCCCCATGTAGGACGAGACCATGCGCAGCGGTTCCTGCAAGTCGTGCGACACCACATAGGCGAAATCCTGCAGGTCGTGATTGGATCGTTCCAGGCGTTCCAGCAATTCGTGGCGCCGGACCTCGCCCTCCAGGCGTTCGGAAATGTCGTGGAAGACCAGAACCGCGCCGGTCACCCGGCCGCCTTCCACCACCGGCGAAGACTGCACCTCGACCGGCAGCGGCGGCGCGTCCTTGCGGCGCAGCAACTCGCCGACGCTTTGCCGCCCTTGGCCGTGCATCAAGGTCGGGCAGCAGGAATTGACGCCGGGGCACGGCACCCCTTCGACCCGCGTCCCCGGCTCGATCAGGTCATGGAACTTCTTACCCATCAGTTCCGTCTCGGACCAGCCCAGGATGCGGGTGACCGAGGGAGAGGCGAAGATCACCGCGCAGGTGCCGTCGATGCCGACGATGCCTTCCCCCACCGAGTTCAAGATGGTCTGGTTGCGGTGGCTGAGTTCCATCAACAGACGCTGATCGGCCTGTTCGTCCTCGATGCGCTTGCGGTTGCGGCTGCCGCCGATGCCGATGCCGACAACCCCCACCATCCAGATGATTCCGTGGCTGACCGCCTGCAGGCGCAAGGCCGAAGACTGCAGGGTGCGAAAACCGTCCAACGGCACCGACACGCCGATGCCGCCGCGAATGTCCCCCACCTGATAGCCCTGTCCGGCGTGACATTTCAGACAGCCGATCTCGGTGATCATCGCCCGCATCAGGCGCAGGTGCGAACCGTCGGGGCCGTCCACCACCTCGCTGACCTCGCGCACGTCGCTGGTGGCGAAGCGCTGCAGCACCGACGCTTCCCATTCGTCCGCCGCGTTGTTGGGATTAAGCGGATTAAGGCTGGTGATGCGGCCGCGCACCGAATATTCGGCGGCGTATTCCTCCATCATCTGGCGCAGCATGTAGGCGGGATTCATCAAGGTCAGCGGCTGACCGCTGTCGGTGACCACGTCGCGGTCGGGGATGTGGGCCATCCACGGGCTGGGCGGCGTGCGCTCGTCCACGGGCACGTAGACGCCGCCATGCCGGGTCGCCCAGCGTCGGAAGGCGATGTCTTTATTGAAGTGGATCCGCGCTTCGCGGGTGGCCAACTGCTCGGTCTGGCGCATCTCGTTCTGGATGTTCCAGACCAACGATCCCCCCACCAGGACCGACCAGCCCATCAGGGCCAGGACCACGTGTCGGCGCAATCGCGCTTGCGCCCGGCCCAATCTTTCCGCGAGTGCGTCTTGCATGGCACCCCCGATATTCATGCCAAAGCAATGATACACCACTTTGGCTCGGGGACATCACAACCTTTCGGCTGTCCGGTCAGGACTTGACCCCCATCAGCATGTAATTGACGTCCAGGTTCATGGTTTCCACCCATTCGTCGGACAGCGGCTTGAATTCCATGCCCCGGAACGCCTTGGTCTCGATCCCGGCGTCCCGCAGGAAAGCGGCGAATTCCGAAGGACGGACGAACTTCTTCCAGTCATGGGTGCCGCGCGGCAACCAGCGCAGCACATATTCGGCGCCGATCACCGCCATCAGGTAGGACTTGGCGGTGCGGTTCAGAGTGGCGCCCAGGAACACGCCGCCCGGCTTCAAGGCCCCGGCGGCCAGGGCGATGAAGCGCGCCGGGTCGGGCACATGCTCGATGACTTCCATGGACAGCACCACGTCGAAGCTTTCGGCGCTGACGTCCTCGGGACCGCCGACCCGGTACTCCACCGCCGCGCCGGACTTTTCGGCATGGATGCGGGCCACGGCGATGTTACGCTCGCCGGCGTCGATGCCGGTGACGGCGAAGCCCATGCGGGCCAGCGGTTCCGACAGCAGGCCGCCGCCACAGCCCACGTCCAGCAGGGTCAGCCCTTCGAAGGGGCGCGCCGCCTGCGGGTCACGGCCGAAATGGGCGGCCATCTCGCGGCGGATGAAGCCCAGGCGCACCGGGTTGAAACGGTGCAGGGGGCGGAACTTGCCGGTCGGATCCCACCACTCGTCGGCCATGGCGGTGAAACGGGCGACCTCTTCCGCCGAGGCGGTTCCCTGGCGAGATTCGGTGGCGGCAGAGGTCATAGGATGCTCCTGGAATAAAGGCATGTTCGGGCAGGGGACCGGACTTGCGTCCCGATGGGGGACAGAGTATGAAGGGGCGCCCTTCGGGCGGCAACCGGGCAGACGAAGAAATTTGAACCGGCGGCCCAGACGGCCCCGGTGCTGAAGGAAGTTTTCATGGCTCGTATCGTGATGAAATTCGGCGGAACCTCCGTCGGCGACATCGACCGTATCAAGAATGTGGCGCGCCGCGTCAAGCGCGAGGTCGAAGCCGGCAACCAGGTCGCCGTGGTGGTGTCGGCCATGTCGGGCGCCACCAACCAGTTGGTGGATTGGTGCAAGCAGATGGCGCCGCTGCATGACCAGCGCGAATACGACGCCGTCGTCGCCACCGGCGAGCAGGTGACCACCGGACTGTTGGCCATCGGCCTGCAGGAACTGGGCATTTCGGCACGGTCGTGGACCGGCTGGCAAGTCCCCATCCGCACCGACGACGTGCACGGCAAGGCCCGCATCGACAGCATCGACACCACCGACATGGTGGCCGGCATGGAACGCGGCGAAGTGGCCGTGGTCGCCGGCTTCCAGGGCATCGCCCCGGGCAACCGCATCTCGACCTTGGGCCGTGGCGGCTCGGATACCTCGGCGGTGGCTTTGGCCGCCGCGCTTAACGCCGATCGTTGCGACATCTACACCGACGTGGACGGGGTCTACACCACCGACCCGCGGATCGTGACCAAGGCGAAGAAGCTCGATAAGATCACCTACGAAGAAATGCTGGAACTGGCGTCCGTCGGCGCCAAGGTGCTGCAGACCCGCTCGGTCGAGATGGCCATGAAGCACCATGTGCGCGTGCAGGTTCTGTCCAGCTTCGAGGACAAGCCCGGAACTCTGGTTTGCGATGAGGATGAGATCGTGGAAAAGGAACTGTTGAGCGGCATCGCCTATAGCCGTGACGAAGCCAAGATCACCTTGGTCAAGGTCGCCGACCGCCCCGGCGTCGCCGCCGCCATCTTCGGCCCGCTGGCCGATGCCGCGGTCAATGTCGACATGATCGTCCAGAACGTGTCGGAAGACGGCAAGTCCACCGACCTGACCTTCACCGTCGGCAAGGCCGACCTGGACCGCGCCAAGAAGGTGATCGAAGACAACAAGACCACCTTGGCCTATGAAGGTCTGATCGCTGATTCCAACGTGGTCAAGGTCTCGGTCATCGGCGTCGGCATGCGCAGCCACGCCGGCATCGCCCAGAAGATGTTCCAGACCCTGGCGGCCGAAGGCATCAACATCCAGGTCATCTCGACCTCGGAAATCAAGATCAGCGTGCTGATCGAAGAAAAGTACACCGAATTGGCGTTGCGTGCCCTGCACACCGCCTACGGTTTGGACGCGGCGTAACCTCGGGTGATCGGATGACGGCGATGGCTAGCCTGGGACGGCTGGACCGGCTGTGGCAACGGGGACGCGAGTTCCTGGGCACGGATTACGCCATCATGGGCGGCGCCATGTCCTGGGTCTCGGAACGTCACCTTGTGGCAGCCATCTCGAACGCCGGCGGCTTTGGCGTCATCGCCTGCGGCTCGATGGAGCCTGCCCGCTTGGCGGAAGAGATCATCGCCACCCAGGCTCTGACCGCCAAGCCCTTCGGCGTCAACCTGATCACCATGCATCCGCAATTGGACGAGCTGATCGACGTCTGCGGCGCCAACCACGTCAGCCATATCGTGCTGGCCGGCGGGCTGCCCAGCGCCGCCGCCATCAAGCGGGCCAAGGACACCGGCGCCAAAGTGGTGTGCTTCGCCCCCGCCTTGGTGCTGGCCAAGAAATTGGCGCGCTCGGGCGTCGACGCCCTGGTCATCGAGGGCGCCGAGGCCGGCGGCCATATCGGCCCGGTTTCCACCAGCGTTCTGGCCCAGGAAATCCTGCCGGTGATGGCCGAGCAGTTGCCGATCTTCGTCGCCGGCGGCATCGGTCGCGGCGAAGCCATCGTCGGCTATCTGGAAATGGGTGCCGCCGGGGTGCAGTTGGGGACACGCTTCGTCTGCGCCGAGGAATGCGTGGCGCACCCCAATTTCAAGCAGGCCTTCATCAAGGCCGCCGCCCGCGACGCGGTCCCCACCACCCAGGTGGACCCGGCTTTCCCGGTGATCCCGGTGCGCGCCCTTGCCAACGAAGGCACCAAGCGCTTCATCGAGTTCCAGCACGAAATCATCACCCGCTATCGGACCGGCGAGCTGGAGCAAAAGGACGCCCAGCTTGAAATCGAGCACTACTGGGCCGGCGCGCTGCGCCGTGCCGTCATCGACGGCGACGTGGAACTGGGATCGGTGATGGCCGGTCAAAGCGTCGGCATGGTTAGCAAGATTCAGCCCTGTGCGGAAATTTTCGTCGAATTGCTGGACCAGGCGCAAAGCGCCCTGGCCGCCCGACAGGGATTGTCGTGATGAGCCCGGCGGCGCCTTCGGTTTCGCGCCGCCTGCTGGCACGGCTGCGCGACGTCATGGCCGGTGGCGGCAGCGCCGAGGAACGCCTAAGCCGCGTCGTCGGCCTGATCGCCGCCGACATGGTCGCCGAAGTGTGCTCGTGCTATGTCATGCGCGCCGGCGAAGTGCTGGAACTGTTCGCCACCGAAGGCCTGAAAAAGGGCGCCATCCACAACACCCGCCTGCGGGTGGGCGAAGGTCTGGTGGGCGACATCGCCGCCCATGCCCGGCCGTTGGCCCTGGCCGACGCCCAAAGCCATCCCAATTTCGCCTATCGCCCGGAAACCGGTGAAGAGATTTTCCACTCGCTGATGGGCGTGCCCATCATCCGGGGCGGCCGCGTCGTCGGCGTGCTGGTGGTCCAAAACCGCACCATGCGCCATTACACCGACGAAGAAATCGAGACCATGGAAACGGTGGCCATGGTGCTGGCCGAACTGGTGGCCTCGGGCGAGCTGGTCAGCCGCGAGGAACTGACGCCGGTGGACGGCAACGCCCTGCTGCCGCTGCGTCTGGAAGGCATCCGCCTGAACGGCGGCGTCGGCATCGGCACCGCCATCTTGCACAATCCGCGCATCATCATCCGTCGCCTGGTGGCCGAAGACCCCGATGTCGAGCACGACCGGCTGAAGACGGCGCTGGCCAACATCAAGAAGGCGTTGGACGATTTGTTCTCGCGCCCCGAAATGCGTGACGGCGAACACCGCGACGTGCTTGAAACCTATCGCATGTTCACCGAGGACAAGGGCTGGCTGGGCAAGATCGGCGAAGCCATCAAGACCGGCCTGACCGCGGAAGCCGCGGTGCAGAAGGTGCACGAGGACATGCGTGCCCGCATGAGCCAGATCACCGACCCGTACCTGCGCGAACGCCTGCACGATTTCGAGGATCTGGCCAACCGTCTGCTGCAGAATCTGTCGGGCGAAAGCGGCTCGGCGGCGCGGGGCGAGTTGCCGGCCGACGCCATCTTGTTCGCCCGCTCCATGGGGCCGATGGAATTGTTCGACTATGACCCCAAGCGCCTGCGCGGCCTGGTCATGGAAGAAGGCAGCCCGACCATGCACGTGGCCATCGTCGCCCGCGCGCTCGACATTCCGGTGGTCGGCCGCTGCAAGGAGGCGCTGGACAAGGTCGAGTCCCTGGACCCGGTGGTCATCGACGGCGACAACGGCCAAGTGTTCCTGCGGCCCAGCGACGACATCCGCGACATCTTTTCCGACGCGCTGTCGGTGCGCCAGCGCCGCGCCGCCCATTACGCCAAGCTGAAAGACCTGCCGGCCATCACCCGGGACGGCATCGCCGTACGGCTGATGATGAACGCCGGCCTGCTGCTGGACCTGCAGCATCTGGCCGACAGCGGCGCCGACGGCATCGGCCTTTACCGCACCGAATTGCCGTTCATGGCCCGCAACGCCCTGCCCGACGTCGAGGCGCAGACCATCCTTTACAAGAAGATCATCGATCAGGCCTCGGGCAAGCAGGTGGTGTTCCGTACCCTGGATGTGGGCGGTGACAAGGTGCTGCCCTATTGGAACCCCTATGAAGAGGACAACCCGGCCCTGGGCTGGCGGTCCATCCGCATCACCCTTGACCGGCCGGCGGTGATGCGCCACCAGTTGCGCGCCCTGTTACGCGCCGCCCAAGGGCGCGAGTTGTCCATCATGTTCCCCATGGTCGCCGAGGTCGCCGAACTGGTTCAGGCCCGGCGTCTGCTGGACATGGAAATCGCCCACGAGGCGGAACACGGCCACCCGCTACCCAGCAAGCTTAGGGTCGGCACCATGCTGGAAGTCCCGGCTTTGGCTTTCCAGATGGATTCGCTGCTGCCGCTGGTGGATTTCATTTCCATCGGGTCCAACGACCTGACCCAGTTCCTTTATGCGGTGGACCGGGGCAACCCGCGCATCGCCGACCGCTACGACCCGCTGTCGCCCGGCCTGTTGACCTTCATGCGCTATGTGGCGGCCAAGTGCGACGCCGCCGGCGTCAGCCTGTCGGTCTGCGGCGAAATGGCCGGACGTCCCCTGGAAGCCATGGCGCTGCTGGCCTGTGGCGTCCGCGTGCTGTCGGTGTCGGCCCCCAGCGTCGGCCCGGTCAAGACCATGATCCGGTCGCTGTCGGTAACCCCGGTGCGGGCTTATCTGGACCACCTGCTGAAGCTGCCCGACCGTTCGCTGCGCGACCGCCTGCGGGCCTTCGCCCTGGATCACCAAGTGATCCTTTAGGGATACTCACGAAGTTATCCCGTACTGCGCACACATTGACGGCAGTCCCGGTTTCGGCCAGCCTGTTCGCGGGGTCGAATCACCGGGAGACCGTCATGCAAACCGTCGCCGCCATTTCCTTTCGCGACAATCATTCCCTGTCCATGGACGTGGAGAACGTTTCGCGCGTCGAGATTTCCACCCCGCGCGAAGTCGACACCGGCGTTTGGTTCTGTGAACTGATGGTCCGCAACGAATCTGGCACCGTGGTGCTGAACCTGCTTGCCGATTCGCCGGACAAGCTGCAAGTGGTGACGCAAAGCCTGGAATAGCCCCCGCCTTCCATCCGTCACGGAATGGCGTAGGTGGCGGTGGCATGGGCCACCAGATCATCGGTGTCGGCACGGATCAGCTCGATGGCGGATACCGCCAGACGCCGTCCCATCTTCAGAATCTTCGCCTCGGCGACGATATCCGCCGATCCCGGCATACGCAGGAAATTCATGGTCAGGCTGGTGGTCACCGCCATTTCCTGACGCCCGATCACCGTCAACACCACCGCCCAAGCGGCGACGTCGGCCAAAGTCATCAAGGCCGGACCGCTGACCGTGTTCACCGGCCGCGCCAAGGCGTCGGAAAACGGCATTAGCAGCCGGGCCTCGTTCTTCACCAATTCGGTGGCCCGGATACCGATATTGGCGGCCATGGGAACCTTGGGCAGGAAGTCGGCATTGAATTCTGCAACCGAAATGGCGGCCATGGCGTCCTCTGGGTTATTGAACGATCGATCGTTTCCTGGGCACACTGTGCCCTGAACTTGAAGCCCATGACAAGGGAGGCCAGATGTCCACCGAACCTATCGTTCTCACCGCCATCGTCGACGGCGTCGCCACGCTGACCCTGAACCGGCCCCAGGCCCGCAACGCGCTGTCGATGGCGATGATGACGGAAATCGAGGCGGCCCTGGCCCGATTGGCCGCCGACCCGTCGGTGAAAGCGCTGGTTCTGGCCGCCAACGGTCCGGCTTTCTGCGCCGGCCACGATCTGAAGGAAATGCGGTCGCTGGAAAGCCGCGACCAGATCGGTGCGGTGTTTTCCCAATGCTCGCGCATGATGAAGGCCATCGTCCGCTTTCCCCGCCCGGTGATCGCCCGCGTCCACGCCATGGCCACCGCCGCCGGCTGCCAGATCGTCGCGTCCTGCGACTTGGCGGTGGCCGCCGACGACGCCAAGTTCGCCACGCCCGGTGTCAACATCGGCTTGTTCTGTTCCACCCCCATGGTGGCGCTGTCGCGGAACGTGGGCCGGAAGCAGGCCATGGAAATGCTGCTGACCGGCCATGCCGTCGACGCCGCCACCGCCTGCGCCTGGGGCTTGGTCAACCGCGCCGTCCCCGCCCACGACCTGGACCGCGAGGTCGCCCATTTCACCGGCCTGATCGCGTCGAAATCGTCGCACACCCTGAAAGTGGGCAAGGAAGCGTTCTATCGACAGGCCGAAATGGGCCTGGACGATGCCTATGATTACGCCGCCCAGGTGATGACCGAGAACATGATGGCCCGTGATGCCGCCGAGGGCATCGACGCCTTCCTGGGCAAGCGCAATCCCGTCTGGCAAGGGTGCTGATCACCTGCAAAAGGTTGCCTGCCCGGCCCAGTCTTTGTAAAACAATCCCGTCCGCAGGGTCTTGCGGACGGGAGATCCCCTCGCCGGCGACCTTCCCCTGCGCCCTTTGCGGCGCCCCATCAAGGTAACAGGAACGACGCCCGTGTCCGACACCACCCCTGACGAGCCCCTGGCCGCGCCGACGCCTTCTCCGCTCAGCGTCGGCACCAGCTTGCGCAACGCCCGAGGCAAGACCGGCAAGTCGTTAAGCGAAGTCGCAACGATGCTGCGTATCCGTCAGCCTTATCTGCTGGCCCTGGAAGAAGGCCGCCATCGCGACCTGCCGGGCGGCGCCTATGCCATTGGCTTTTTGCGCACTTATGCCGAGTTCCTGGCGCTGGATGGCGAGGAAATGGTGCGCCGCTTCCGCGCCGAAGCCTCTGGCGACCTGAATTCCCGTTCCGAACTGGTTTTCCCGTCGCCGGTCTCGGAGGGCCGCATCCCCGGTGGCGCCGTGCTGTTCGTCGGCCTGCTGCTCGCCGGTCTGGCCTATGGCGGCTGGTATCTGCTGTCGTCGCGCGATTCCTCGGTGGCCGAGATGGTGCCGGCCCTGCCCGAACGCCTCAGTTCCGTGCTGAACCGCCCGGCCAGCGTCACCGGCGAAACCCAACCACCGGCCGCCGAAGCCCCCAAGCCGGCCGAAGGCGAAGCCGTCAAGCCCCAGGAGGCCGCCCCCGCCGACACGGCCTCCGCGGCCCCCACCACCAGCAAGGACACCGAAGTGGTGCCGCCGGCGGAAGAGGACGACGGCAAGGCCGCCAAGACCGAGCCCGTCAAGCCCGAAACGCCGAAGGCCGAGCCGGCAAAGACGGAAACCGCCAAAGCCGAGCCGGTCAAGCCGGAACCGGCCAAGACCGCCCCCCCCAAGGTCGAACCGACCAAAACCGAAGCGCCGAAGGCCGAACCGGCCAAGGTCGAACCCGCCAAGACCGAGCCTGCCAAGACCGAGCCGGCCAAGCCCGCCGCCACGGAAAACGCGGATTCTCGGGTTCAGCTCAGTGCCGCCGGCGACGATTGCTGGATTCAGGTGCGCGAGATGGATGGCCAGTTGGTGATGAGCAAACTGCTGCGCAAGGGTGACAGCTATGCGGTTCCCAACCGCTCGGGCCTGACCCTGATGGTGGGCAACGCCGGAGCCCTGGACGTGCTGGTCGACGGCAAGAAGGTGCCCTCGTTGGGGGCTGCCGGTCAGGTTCGCCGCGACATCCGCCTGGACCCCGACAAGCTGGTCACCGGCGGCTGATCGGCCCCATCCCCTTTTGAGAAAGCCGCCCCTGACGGGCGGCTTTTTCGTTTTTACGGAACCAGAACCACCTTGCCGGTGCTGGCGCGGGACTTCAAAAGTCCGATGGCCTCTGCCGCCTGCGACAGCTTCAGCACCTGGCTGACATGGGGCCGCAGCTTGCCCTGCGCCCACAGATCCAGGGCGGCGGCCATGCTGTCACGTACCAGCATGGGATTGATCTTGCGATATGCCCCCCACCAATAGCCGATCACCGTGACGTTCTTGACCAGCAGGTGGTTGGCGGGGATCTGCGGGACGGTGCCCGAAGCGAAGCCGATGACCAGGATACGGCCGTCAGGGGCGACGCATCGCAGGGACGCGTCGAAGACGTCACCGCCGACGGGATCATAGATCACGTCGGCGCCGCGCCCGTCGGTCAGCGCCTTGACGGTTTCGCGGATATCCTGGGACTTGTAGTCGATACCGTGATGGGCACCGTGATCCAGGGCCACCTGAACTTTTTCCGGGCCGCCCGCCGTGGCGATCACCCTTGCCCCCATGGCAACGCCGATTTCCACCGCCGTCAGCCCGACGCCGCCGGCGGCACCATGGACGACCAGGGTCTCGCCGGCCTTCAGCCCGGCTTTCAGCAGCCCCAGATGCGAGGTTCCATAGGCCACCGGAAAGCCGGCGGCGGCAACGAAATCAAGACTGTCGGGCAATTTGTGCACGTCGGTCCAATGGGCGACGCAATGGCTGGCGAAGGCGCCGCCGCTGACATTGGCCATCACCCGGTCGCCCACCCGCAGATCGGGCACGTTTTCCGCCACTTCCACCACGGTTCCCGCCAATTCCAGGCCGGGGGTGAAGGGAGGTTCCATCTTTTCCTGGTACTTGCCGGCAATGGCCAGGGAATCGGCGAAATTCACCCCGGCGGCGGCAACCTGGATACGCACTTGGCCAGCGGACAAAGGTACGGGTTCGACGTCGCGCCATTCCAACGCGGCGCCGAAGGCGGGACAAACCACGGCTTGCATGAAAAATCCTTGGGCTTTTATCAGGCGGTGCGCGGGCGGTCCTTTTGCGCCGCCCAGGCAAGCTTCAAGGTGGTGAACAGGAAGATTTCCGTCAACTGCTCGCGGGTCAAAACATTGGCCACTTCCTGGCGGGCATAGCGCACCAATTCCGGATCGGCCTGGGGCGAGGACAGCAGGTTGGTCACCAGTTCCTTGCGGATCAACGGCGGATAGGCGCAGATTTCACGCAGCAGCGACGCCTTGACCATCACCGGAATGCGTTCGGAAACGAACAGCCGGTCCACGCACATGGAATAAATGCCGAAATCCAGCTTGCCCGCCACCGCCCGGGTGAAGTCCATGAATTCGTCCAGGAACAGGGCTTCGGAAATCTTCTTTTCGGTCAGCAGTTTGACCACGTCCAAAAAGGCCTTGTACCGCTGACGCGCCGGCCCCACGGTGCCGCCCAGTTCGGCCGCCAGTTCCTTGATCTGGTTTTCGCGGAACTTGGCATGGATCAGGCTTTCCGCCGATTCGCGCACGCCCGAATCAAAGGCGGTTTCTTCGATCAGCGCGAACAGGCGTTCATATTTAGCCCGTTCCGACGCCTTCAGCTTGCTGGCCGCCAGCCCCAAAGGCAGAATCGCCGCCTTGGCCACCATGCCATCCCGCGCCACGATGGCGGCCATGGAAATGGCCGCCAGATCGGCGACCTGGCCGCCCAGGAAGTCGTCGGTGATGACCATGCGGGCGCCGGGCGCCAGGGTCAGATTGGTGTTCAGCGCCCCACATTCCATGAAATGGGTGGCGAGGTCTCGGGGCTGACCCAGGCCCGCGGCGGGGCTATTGATCTGGCTGTCCATGCCAGCCATTTAGCCCCAACCGCCAATCCTCTTCAAGCACAAGTGATCACGAACATCCTTTAGGACGTGGCAAACCGGCGATTTTATTGCCCTGTTTCAACGGTCCGTGGGGAAACAATTGGTAAAGATATTGTTGAGACGACCGTTCCGCCCCGTATTTTTCCTTCATCAGCTTCATGAATACCCGCTGTTCGGCCACCGTTCCGTATTCGTCGAAATAGGCCCGCGCTTCGCGGATCACGTCCCAATGTTCGTCGGTCAACTCCACCCCTTCGGCGGCGGCGATGGCGCGGGCGATGTCGTCGTTCCACACTTGGCAGTTTTCCAGCCAGCCGGCCTCGCTGACTTCCACCGCCTGGCCATTGACCATCAATTCGGGCATGTCCTGTCCTCCCAATTTATTAGTTAGTTCTGATATATTGGGGATCGGCCACTCTGTCGTCAATGCCCACACCTTCATTGAAAGCCCGGCATTCATGGAATGGTAAGGGGTCGTCGTGCTATACTGGCCCCAACGCGCGGGAAGATGACATGGCCGACGATCTTCGCATTCCACCTTCGGGATCCGGACTGGATTCCATCAAGCAAGCCCTGGGATTGGGCGTGGGCAGCCGTGAAGTGCCCATGGCCGGCAGCACCAGCGACGCCAGTTCGCGCGGCGCCATCGGCGGCAAGCCCGGCAACCGCATCCTGCCCCCCGATTTCCCGCTGGACCAGCTGGACCGCAAGGCGCGGCGCGGCACCTATCTGGATATCCTGGTTTAAGCACTCTGCCCTTGCCTGAAACGGCGGGCTTGTTCAGACTGCCAAGCATGCGACTGCAAGGCCCAAATCTTCGTATGATCCCGGAAGGCGACGACCGCGAACGCTTGGTTTGCGGCGATTGCGGCTTCATCGCCTATGAAAACCCCAAGGTGATCGTCGGCGCCGTCTGCACCTGGGAAGACAAATACCTGCTGTGCCGACGCGGCATCGAGCCACGGGTGGGCTATTGGACCATGCCGGTGGGCTATATGGAACTGCACGAGACCACCGAACAGGGCGCGCTGCGCGAAGTGTGGGAAGAAGCCCGCGCCCGGGCGGAAATCGATGCGCTTTTGGCGATCTATTCCATCCCCGAGATCAGCCAGGTCCACATGATCTATCGGGCCCGCATGCTGAGCCCGGATTTCGCCGCCGGACCGGAAAGCCAGGACGTCGTGCTGGTGTCCTGGGAAGACATCCCGTGGGACGACCTGGCCTATCCCAATGTGCGCTGGTCGCTGGAATACGAACGTCAGATGCGGGGCCAGAGCGGCTTTCCGCCACGTGGTCGGCCGGTCGAAGGTTGACAGCGACCATTGGCCTGGGCTTAAACCGTTTCGCACATGCGAAACTTAAAAGGTTGCCCGACATGCTTGGCCGTTCCATCGCCACCCTTGCCCTGATCGTCGCCTCCCTGCCGGCCATGGCCGCCGACGCCCCAAAGCGTCTGGGCCGCACCGGGGCGTGGGAAGCCTATGTCTATCCCGAAAACGGCGGCAAGGTGTGCTATATGGCGGCCCAGGCCGACCGCATCCAGGGGGGCGAGAAAGGCCGCATCGGCACCGTCATCGCCGTCACCCATCGCGGCAAGAGCGAGGGCGAGGTCAGCCTGACCGCCGGCTACGGCCTGAAGAAGGATTCGGAAGCGGAAATCCAGATCGGCGGCATGAAGCACAGCTTCATGACGGCCGGCAAATCGGCCTGGGCCAAGGATGCCAAGGCCGATCCCTCCATCATCGCCGCCATGATCAAGGGGCGCGACGTCACAGTGCGTGCCGTCCCCAACAAGGGGGGCAGCATCACCGACGTGGTGCCGCTGTCGGGCTTCGCCGATGCGCTTGCCGCCATCGACAAGGCTTGCGGCGTCAAGCGCTAGAGAGACAGGCCCCGTAAGCCCATCACAAACATGAAAAAGGCGCGGCTTATCGCCGCGCCTTTTTCATGCCTTCGCATCAGACGGCGCACCGGAATCCTGATCCCAAAAAGCAAAAAACCACCCACCAGCCAGTCACTGTGACGGCCGGTGGGTGGCTTTTCAAGCGATCCGGATCAGATCAGGGCGACGGTGTCGGCCTGCGGACCCTTCTGACCCTGGGTGGTGGTGCAGCGGACGCGCTGACCGGTTTCCAGAGCCTTGATGCCCGAGCGTTCCAGGGCCTTGATGTGCACGAACACATCCTTGCCGCCCACGTCGGTCTGAACGAAGCCGAAGCCCTTTTCAGCCGAGAAGAACTTGACCACGCCTTCGACGGTTTCGGTCGGGCCGCGCTCGAAGCGCGGAGCGCGCGGAGCGGCGGTGGCGGTCGAAGCATCGACTTCGTGGACCACGACCACCTGCGGGCCGCGATTGCCCTGGCCCAGATCCACCACCAGGGTGGTGCCTTCGGCAACCTGGGTCAGACCAGCGCGTTCCAAGGCAGAGATGTGCAGGAAAGCGTCGGGGGTGCCATCGGACGGAGCGACGAAACCGAAACCCTTCGAGGCGTTGAACCACTTCACGGTGGCGCTCACGTTGGTTTGGGTGACCGCCTGACGGTCGAAGCTGCTGGGGGCAGCCATGCGCGGGGCGCGCGGCTCGTAACCGCCCATATCGCCACCAAAATCGTCCCGCCGACCACGATCGCGGGAGCGACCACCATGATTATCTCGGTTCCATGCCATGTGTCGTTACTCGTCCTAGAACAAAATCGACCCCGCGTGAGCGCGAGGTGGCCTCACTCGTCCCCTTCATTGAGGTCCGAGTACGGCCTGAAACTATATCATTACCCGAGAAATGCCCCGCCGCATAGGCCCTTGCGAGGACTCGGGGCGATTCAGTCGATTATTTTTCCGTGACTCGGCACGGTGGAACCGATCAGCCGCTTGTACAGCCACAGATTCACCCCGACCACGATCACCGCCGAGAACACCGTGTCCGAGAAAAAATGCCCGCCCTGGGCAATGCGGACGAAGCCGACCATGGCACCAAAGGCCAAAGCCGCCGCCATGGCATAGGACCGCCAAGCCGCCGGCGCCAGAAGCGCCACCGCCACCGGCCAGAACCCCAAGGCCCCATGGCCGGACGAGAACGAACAATTCCCCGAACATTGGTCGGAAAACACCAAGGGCGGAACGAAATAGTTGTCGCCGCCGAAATCCCGCAGGGTGCTGGGACGCGGACGCCCCCAGTTTTCCTTCAAGATCAGATTGACGATCACGCCCGGCCCCAGGGCCAGGCTCAACAGCAGATAGGCGGCGACCCGCCGGGTGATCCCCAGGAAAACCTGATGCAGGAACTCGCCCGCCACCCACAGCACCGCCACATAGCCGGCACCGGCGAACATGAAATAGGGCATGACCTTGCGCACCCATTCGTACATGGGCGACGAGCGGGCGGGGAACACGTCGCGCGCCTTGTCATAGAACTGGGCGGAAATGCCCAGATCGATCTGCGGGAACAAGATCAGCGGCGCCAGCAGGCAGGCCGTCCAGCACCAGGGGTGGCGCTCCATCGAGGCCCACAGGGCTTTCACCGCGCTCATTCCCCATACCCTTTGAAACCGGACACCCACCACACCGACAACGGTCGGCCATAGGTGCCGCTGAGATGGTCCTCGATCCGCGCCAGCAGGCGCCCTTCCTGGAAGCGCGCCAGAACCGTCACCGGCGGGTTGGGATTCTCGGTGACATAGATGTACTCGCCCGCCCCCGCCACCAGTTCGGTGGTCTGGTCGAAATGGTCGTGGATACGGCCACTGGGATTCCACTTCACCGCGTCAAACGGATGGGGATGGACGTAGTAGATCAGGGTTGCCAGAACCTTGCGCTCGTCGGCCAGCAGACGGGCTTGGGGATGTTCGGCCATCAGCGCCGACACCCGTTCGCCCACCACGTCCCAGCCGCGAATGCGCTTCATGGGGTCCAGGCGGCTGTTTTCCGTCAGCCCCAGACCGTGACGCACGGCGTCCAGATTATAAAGACCCCCCATGGCCACCACGTGCAGGACCAGCGACGCCACCAGCAGACGCGGCGCCCGCTGGGCCAGAACGGCGCTGGCCAGCACCACGCCGGCGACGAAGGCCGGCGCCGTCCAGTTGGCGTTGGCCCGCGACAGAAAGGCTTCAACGGTCATCACCGCCAGAACCGGCACGGTGAAGGACGCCAGCAGCTTCAGCCGCGAATCGGCGCCGCGGCGCAACCCCAGCCACAACCCGAACACGATGGCCGCCATCATGACGGGACCGGCGACACCAAACTGCCCGCCGACGAATTCCGCCAGCTTGCCGAAATTGAACATGTCGCCGTGCAGGTTGGCGTTGTCGCGGGTATGGGCGTAGGAAACGAAGCCGTTCAACGCGTTCCAGATGCCGTTGGGGGCATAGATCAGCACCCCCAGAGCCAGGCCCGCCCACAAGCCGCCGCCGCGCAACAAGCGTCGGGCTTCCGGCTGCAGCACCATCCACACGGCCAGCCCCAGCAGGAAGAAGGCCATCGCGTATTTGGACAGCAACCCCAGGCCGAAAGCCAGGCCAAAGGCCACCCACCAACCATGGATGCCAGCACCCCGCTTCTCGGCCTTGACCAGAAAGAACAACGCCGCCGCCCACGCCGCCAGCAGGAAGGGGTCGGTGGTGATCATCAAGGACGACAGCGACACCGCCGGCAAGGTGATCCAGCCCGCCGCCGCCCAGGCGCCGACCCGGCGATCGACCAGTTCACGGCCCAGGGCGAACAGGAACAAGGCGGTGACCAGATGAGCCAGGGTCGAGGACAGCTTCACCGCCCCCTCGCCTTCGCCGAAAACCGCGGTGGTGGCGGCGATGGCCCAGGCCACCATGGGCGGCTTCGAGTAATAGCCCAGTTGGATGGTCTGCGCCCAGGCCCAATACTGGGCCTCGTCGAAGGACAGATTGGGCGGGTCGAACGCCAACAGCGCCAGACGCCACAAGGTGACCACGGCCACCAGCGCCAAGGCCGCCATCGGCCAGCGTCGCGAACAGGTCATCAGGATCAACCGTCTTCCAGATGCAACAGACCGGACACCCCGATCAGGCCGGCCACCAAGGCCGGGCTCCATGCCGCCAAGCCCTGCGGCAGGGTGGCTGAAAGGCCGAAGGCATAGACGATCTTGTTGAAGAAATAAATGCCGAAACCAGCCGCCACGCCGCCGCCCACCCGCAGCATCAACCCGCCGGCCCGCATGTTGGGGCGCAGGGAAAACACCGCCGCCACCAGCACCATGGCGCAATAAAGCAAGGGCGAGGACAACAGCGACTGGAAATGCATGCGATGCTTGACGGCGGCGAAACCGGCCTTTTCGAAAAAGCTGATGAAGGCCGGCAATTGCCAGAAGCTCATGGTCTCGGGGGCGGCGAAATTGTCGTGCACCCGTTCCAGGGTCAGTTCGGTGGGCAGGCGCAGACGGTCCTTGTGCTCGGACGACTTGCCGCCTTCCATCTCCCACACGTCCCCCAGGTCCAGCCAGCCGTCGGCAAGCTGGCCCGACACCGCCGACACCCGGCGGGTGAAGTGCTCGTTCTCGTCCATGAAGAAGACATGGACACCGCGAAGATTCAGGGTCAGGCCCTGCTGGGTGACCTGATCGGCGTGCAGCACCATTTGGCGTTCGGCATTGCCTTCGCGCAGCCACAGCCCCACTTCCGACACGTCCAAAGCACTGGTGCGGCCCAGCAGAACCTCGTCTTCCAGCTTCTGGTAGCGGGCGTAAAGCGACGCCGCCAACGGATTGAACGCCGTCAGCTCGATCACTCCCAGGCCGAAGACGATGACCAGCACCGGGGTCAGGAACTGCCAGGCGGAAATGCCCGCCGACCGCGCCACCACCAGCTCGTGCGAACGGGTCAGCCGCCAGAACGCCACCATGGCGCCGATCAGCACCGCGAAAGGCAAAACCGTGTGCAGCATCTGCGGCAGCTTCAAAATCGCCATCAGCATCAGGCTGCCGACGCCGACCTCGGGACGGCCGGCGGCGCGGCGGATCAGCTCGATGACGTCGAACAGCACCACCACGCCCAGGATGACCGCCAAGACCGAAACAAAGGCCAGCAGGAACTGACGGCCGATATAGGCGCTAAGGGTTGGGGAAAGGCGCATGATGTCGTCCTGGTGAAAGTCGGGCGGATTATAGTGCGATTCCGGCCCAGGGGAAGGCTCGCATCGCAGGCGGCGCCATGGCATAACTTTCGCCCACGCCATCAACCGAGGTGAACCATGGTCCGTCTGACCCGCATCTACACCAAAAGCGGCGACAAGGGGGCGACGTCTTTGGGCGACGGCAGCCGCGTCCCCAAGCAAAGCCTGCGGGTCGAAGCCTATGGCACGGTGGACGAAGCCAATGCCGTCATCGGCTTGGTGCGCCTGCACACCGGGGGCGAGCCCTCCGACGCGATGCTGGCCCGCATCCAGAACGACCTGTTCGATTTGGGCGCCGACCTGTGCACGCCGCCGGCCCCGGAGGAAGCACCCGGCGCCGCGCTCCGCGTCACCGCGTCCCAGGTCGAGCGCCTGGAAACGGAAATCGACGCCATGAACGCCGAATTGGCGCCGTTGAATTCCTTCATCCTGCCCGGCGGCACGCCGGCCAGCGCGTACCTGCACATGGCGCGCACGGTCACGCGGCGCGCCGAGCGCCTGATCTGCGCCCTGGCCCAGGAAGAAAACGTCGGCCCCCAGGCCATCGCCTACGCCAACCGATTGTCCGACCACCTGTTCGTCATGGCCCGTTGGTTGAACGCCAAAGGCAGTGCCGACGTGCTGTGGATTCCGGGCGGAAACCGCTAATTTATGTGTAAGGTGGGTGTCGTTGACATCCATACCCACACGTCTTATGGTGCAATGCAATACTGAAATACGCAACGCTATGCCTATTTCAATTCGGGCAGCGTGCGTCTGATCAAGGGATCGGGAAGACCATGAAAGTCCTCGTCGCGGTCAAGCGCGTCATTGATTACAACGTGAAGATCCGGGTGAAGTCGGACCACACGGGTGTTGAAACCGCCAACGTGAAGTTTTCCATGAACCCGTTCGACGAGATCGCGGTGGAAGAAGCGGTGCGTCTGAAGGAAGCGGGCAAGGCTTCGGAAGTGGTGGTGGTGTCCATCGGGCCGGCGACGGCGCAGGAAACCTTGCGCACCGCGCTTGCCATGGGCGCCGATCGCGGCATCCTGGTGCAGACCGATGACGAGGTTCAGCCGTTGGGTGTCGCCAAGGCTTTGGCGGCGGTTGTCGCCAAGGAAGCGCCGTCCCTGGTGATCCTGGGCAAGCAGGCCATCGACGACGACAGCAACCAGACCGGCCAGATGCTGGCGGCGCTGCTGGGCTGGAGCCAGGGCACCTTCGCCAGCAAGGTCGAGGTCGGCGACAAGCTGACGGTGACCCGTGAAATCGACGGCGGCCTGCAGACCATTTCCATTTCGCTGCCGGCCATCGTCACCACCGACTTGCGCCTGAACGAGCCGCGCTATGCGTCGCTGCCCAACATCATGAAGGCGAAGAAGAAGCCCATCGACATGACCAGTCCGGCCGATCTGGGCGTCGACGTGGCGCCCCGTCTGGTGACGCTCTCGGTGGAAGAGCCGCCGAAGCGTTCCGCCGGCATCAAGGTGCCCGACGTCGCCGCCCTGGTGGACAAGCTGAAGAACGAAGCGAAGGTGATCTGACCATGGCCATTCTCGTCATCGCCGAACACGAAGCCGGCAGCCTGAAGGCCGCCACGCTGAACACCGTCGCCGCCGCCGCCAAGATTGGTGGCGACATCCATGTGCTGGTGGCCGCCGCCGCCGTCGGCCCCATCGCCGCCGAGGCCGCCAAGATCGCCGGCGTCGCCAAGGTGCTGTGCGCCGAAGCGGCCTGCTATGCCCATCATCTGGCCGAGCCCTTGGCCGCCCTGGTGGTTAGCCTGGCCGGCGGCTACAGCCACATCCTGGCGCCGGCCACCACTGCGGGCAAGAACGTGGCGCCTCGCGTCGCGGCACTGCTGGACGTGGCGCAGATTTCCGAGATCGTCAGCGTGGTGTCGGCCGACACCTTCGTGCGTCCCATCTATGCCGGCAACGCGCTGGCCACCGTGCAAAGCAAGGACGCGGTCAAGGTGATCACCGTGCGCGCCACCGGCTTCGAAGCTGCCGCCACCACCGGTGCGGCCGTCATCGAAGCGGTGCCCGTCGCCGCCGATCCTGCCCTGTCCAGCTTCGTCGGCCAGGAACTGTCCAAGTCGGAACGCCCCGAGTTGACCAGCGCCCGGATCATCATCAGTGGTGGTCGCGGCATGCAGTCGGGCGACAATTTCAAGCTGCTGGAAGCCGTCGCCGACAAATTGGGCGCCGCCGTCGGCGCATCCCGCGCCGCCGTCGACGCCGGCTTCGTCCCCAACGACCTGCAGGTCGGCCAGACCGGCAAGATCGTGGCGCCGGACCTTTACATCGCCGTCGGCATCTCGGGCGCCATCCAGCACCTGGCCGGCATGAAGGACAGCAAGGTCATCGTCGCCATCAACAAGGACGAAGAGGCCCCCATCTTCCAGGTCGCCGATTACGGACTGGTCGCCGACCTGTTCAAGGCGGTGCCTGAACTGACTGATGCGCTGTAAGACGAAGTGTGGGACGGGGCGGAACAATCCGCCCCGTTCGTTTATGTGACCAAGCCAACACCAAGATGGAAGGGAAGCATCCCATGAGTGCCATTCAGAAAATCGGTGTCATCGGCGCCGGCCAAATGGGCAACGGCATCGCCCATGTCGCCGCCGCTTCCGGCTTCGACGTGGTCTTGCTGGACATCACCGAGGAAGCCCTGAAGAAGGGCATGGCCACCATCGAAAAGAATCTGAACCGCCAGATTCAGAAGGGCAAGCTGAGCGAGGAAGACAAGGCCTCGACCCTGTCTCGTATCAAGACCACCACGGCTTACGCCGATTTCGGCGACAGCGACCTGGTGATCGAAGCGGCCACCGAGGATGAATCGGTCAAGCGCAAGATTTTCTCGTCGCTGTGTCCGGTTCTGAAGCCCGAGGCCTATATCGCGTCCAACACCTCGTCCATTTCCATCACCCGCCTGGGGGCCGCCACCGACCGCCCCGGCAAGTTCATGGGCATGCACTTCATGAACCCGGTGCCGGTGATGCAGCTGGTGGAGCTGATCCGCGGCATCGCCACCGACGAGGAAACCTTCTCGCTGGTTCGCGAGATGGTGATGAAGCTGGGCAAGAAGCCGGTTTCCGCCGAAGACTTCCCGGCCTTCATCGTCAACCGCATCCTGCTGCCGATGATCAACGAAGCGGTCTACACCCTGTATGAAGGCGTCGGCAGCGTCGAAAGCATCGACACCGCCATGAAATTGGGCGCCAACCACCCCATGGGGCCGCTGGAACTGGCCGACTTCATCGGTCTGGACACCTGTCTGGCCATCATGCATGTGCTGCATGACGGCCTGGCCGACACCAAGTACCGTCCCTGCCCGCTGCTGGTGAAGTACGTGGAAGCCGGCTGGCTGGGCCGCAAGACCGGTCGCGGCTTCTATGATTACAGCGGCGAAAAGCCGGTGCCGACCCGCTGAGTCCCCTCATTTCTGCAAGGCCCCTTTTCGGAGACGAAAAGGGGCCTTGTTTTTTCCTGTGGCATTCTGATGTAGATATGCCCAGCCCAAGAACTGACCAAGGACACATCTCGTGGAACGACTGACCGGCGGCTTGCGCCCCTTTGCCCTGCTGTCCCTGTTCTGCCTGATGCTGTACCTGCCCGGCCTGGCCAGCCTGCCGCCCATGGACCGCGACGAATCGCGCTTCATGCAGGCGACCCGGCAGATGCTGGAAAGCAACGACTTCATCCGCATTCAGTTCCAGGACGAAATGCGGGCGAAAAAGCCGGCCGGCGCCTATTGGCTGCAAGCCGCCAGCGTCGAGGCGCTGTCGCACCCGGCCTCGACCCAGGCTTGGCCCTATCGCCTGCCGTCCATGCTGGCGGCGTGGGCGGCGGTGATCCTGACCTTCGCCTTCGGCCGCACCATCCTGGGGCCGCGCCCGGCATTGCTGGGCGCCGGTCTGCTGGCCGCCACGCTGATGACCGTGTCGGAAGCCCATCAGGCCAAGACCGACGCGCTGTTGCTGTTGTGCACGGTGACCGCCCAGTTCATCCTGGCCCGGTTCTACATTCTGGGCCGTGCCCGCGAAGCCGCCAGCGGCGGCGGTTCGGGTGGCGGTTGCTCCACTGGAACGCCCGCCCCCCAGATCAAAGGCCCCGGCCTGGCGGAAGCGCTGATTTTCTGGCTGATCCAAGGTGTGGCCATTCTGGTCAAGGGACCGGTGGTGCCGGTGATCAGCCTGTTGACCATCGCCGCCCTGGGCATCGCCGACCGCAATCTGCGCTGGCTGAATTCCATGAAGCCCATGCTGGGCACCGTGGTGGCGGCGGCGGTGGCGGCGCCGTGGTTCGTCGCCATTTCCCAGGCTACCGGCGGCGCCTTCGTCGGCGAAGCGGTCAAGGGCGACCTGCTGCCCAAGCTGCTGGGGGCCCAGGAAAGCCATGGCGGTTTCCCCGGCCTGTATCTGGTGCTGGCGCCGGTGCTGTTCTGGCCCGGATCGCTGTTGCTGGCGCCGGTGGCGGTCAAGCTGTGGTCGCAACGCCATCGCTTCGCCTTCCGGGTCCTGCTGGCCTGGGCGGCCCCCACCTGGATCATGTTCGAGCTGATTCCCACCAAACTGCCCCATTACGTGCTGCCGGCCTTTCCCGCCTTGGCGCTGATGACCGCCGCCCTGACCCTGGAAGGCTTGGAAGCGTTCCGCGCCAAAGCCGCCAAGGCCTGGTACGCGGTCTGGACGCTGGTCGGGCTGATCCTGGCCGGTGCCGTGCTGGGCCTGCCCATGGTTTTCGGCAACGGTTTCTCGTTGGTCAACGCGGTGGCGGCGCTGGCCATCGTCGCCGCCACCATTATCCCGGCGGTGCTGGCGTGGCGCGGCCAAATGGTCAACGCCGCCCTGGCGCTGGCGCTGACCGCCGCCGCCACCTATCCGGCGGTGTTCCAGGGCACGCTTCCCCTGTTGGACAAGATGTTCCTGTCGCGCGCCGCCGCCCAGGTGGTGAACACCATCGGATCGGACGTTCCCGTCGCCGCTGCCGGTTATTCCGAGCCGTCCCTGGTGTTCCTGCTGGGCACCCAGACCCAGTTCACCGACGGGAGCGGCGCCGCCGACTACCTGAAGGCCCATCCCCGCGCCCTGGTCCTGGTGGAAAGCCGCCAGCAGGCCGCCTTCGACGCCCGCGCCGCCGCGAACGGCACCAAGATCGAGGCCTTCGCCATCCTGGACGGCTTCAACTATTCCCGCGGCAAGAAGGCCAGTCTGGCGGTGCTGGGGGCGATGGCGCCATGAACCGGGGCTTTTTGTCCCTGATGGAACGCCTGGGCTTGGCCTGGGAGGGCTTGGCCCTGTGGGCCGAGCAATCCTGGCGCAAGGCCCAGCCCCTGCGCCAGCGTCTGGCCGCCCATGGCGCCACCATCCAGGCCCACCCGCTCAGTTGGGGAACCGGATACGTGGCGGTGTTCTGCACGCTTTCCATGCTGGCTCTGGACCGACCGGTGGCCGCCGCCTTCAAAGCCCATATGGGCGGCGAATGGGAAGGTTTCTTCAAGACCGTCACCAAATTGGGCGAGGCCCAGCTTTACCTGGTGCCGGCGGGCGTATTGTTCCTGGCCCTGATGATCCTGGCCTGGCGGGCGCCGTCGCTGCAGCGTCGTGATCATTGGCGCCGGCTGGCCATCAAGCCCGGGTTCCTGTTCCTGTCCATGGCGACATCCGGGCTGACCAGCAACGCCATCAAGACCGCCATCGGCCGCATGCGCCCGCGCTATTGGTTCGACCAGGGGCTTTACGGCTTCGAGCCGTTCAACACCCATTGGGGGATGAATTCCTTCCCGTCGGGCCATTCCCAGGCCGCTTTCGCCGCCATGTCGGCCTTGATGGTGCTGTATCCGCGCCATTGGGCGCTGTGGCTGTCCATCGCGTTGCTGGTGGTGTCCAGCCGTGTCGCCACCACCGTGCACTGGATGTCGGACACGGTGGCCGGATCCTGGCTGGCCATCTGCGTCACCGTGCTGCTGGCCCGCTGGTTCCGATCCAAGGGATGGTTAAACACCCAAGCCGTCTGACGGCTTGGGTTAGGCGCGACTGCGCCGCGCGGCTTGTGCCGCGGGAGGCGGCCTGCCGAAGGCGGGTTCCACCCGCAAGGGTTTCGGAGAAACCCGCCCGCCGCCTGAGGGGCAATAATACCCCAACTCTTACTCCAACCATTCGCCCTTATAGACACCCCACAGGTAATCGCGCTTCAGCCAGCCTTGGGAATGCCCGATCTCGACCCGGCAGAAATCGCGATTGCGCGGGCATTGCAGGATGCGACCCAGCACGCCGGGGGTCACCTGGGCCACCGGGTCCGAGGATTCGGAATCGGACGTGCGCAGCACGCGGCCTTCGCGGCCGATGACCACCATCATGCGGCGCCCCGACAGCATGGACTGATGCACCCAGCCTTCGGCGCCTTCCCAATCGCGGATCTTTCGCCAGGCTTCGAACTCGGCGACGATTTCCACCGGCAAGTCCTTGCGGGTATAGATCCAGTCGATGGGATAGCGCACACCGGGACCGGTGCGCAGGTTGACCTCGTCCGATTTCAACGAGACGAAGCGCGGCAAGGGCAGGCCGCTGGTTTCGCCGGCCATGCCGGACGCAGGCCCCCAAAGCCATAGCGCCAGGACGGTGACCGCCCCCCGAACCCAAGACATGCGAAATTCCACTCCTTGAAGCGCAGCATCTTGGGCATTATAGGGTCTTTGATGCCCGCCCGGTCAAGCGACGGGGTGCGGCACGAAACCATCGCTGGACAAGATCGTCCGGTCTTGATAGGTCGTGGAGTGAACTGGGGTCTCGGGAGGAGAACAAAGAATGCCACAGAAAAAGCCCCTCGTCGTCGTCACCCGCAAGCTTCCCGACGTCATCGAGACGCGGATGATGGAGTTGTTCGACACGCGGCTGAACCTTGAAGACAAGCCGATGAACAAGGCCGAGCTGATCGAAGCGGTCAAGACCGCCGACGTCCTGGTGCCCACCATCACCGACCGCATCGATTCCGCCATCCTGTCCCAGGCCGGCCCCAACCTGAAGTTGATCGCCAATTTCGGCACCGGCGTCGATCACATCGACTTGGCCAGCGCCCGTCAGCGTTCGGTCACCGTCACCAACACACCGGGCGTGCTGACCGAAGACACCGCCGACATGACCATGGCGCTGATCCTGGCGGTGCCGCGCCGTCTGGCCGAGGGCGAGCGCCTGCTGCGTTCCGACAAGTGGAACGGCTGGAGCCCCACCTTCATGCTGGGTCACCGCATTTGGGGCAAGCGTTTGGGCATCATCGGCATGGGCCGCATCGGTCAGGCGGTGGCGCGGCGCGCCAAGGCCTTCGGCATGTCCATCCACTACCACAACCGCAAGCGCCTGCATCCCGAGGTGGAAGCCGAACTGGAAGCCACCTATTGGGAAAGCCTGGACCAGATGCTGGCCCGCATGGACGTGGTCACCGTCCATTGCCCGCACACCCCGGCCACTTTCCATCTGCTGTCGGCCCGTCGTCTGGCCCTGCTGCAGCCGCACGCCTATGTGATCAACACCTCGCGCGGCGAAATCGTCGACGAAAACGCGCTTACCCGCATGCTGGGCCGCGGCGAACTGGCCGGTGCCGGCCTGGACGTGTTCGAACACGAACCCGCCGTGAACCCCAAGCTGCTGGGCCTGGACAACGTGGTGCTGCTGCCCCATCTGGGCTCGGCCACCATCGAAGGCCGCATCGACATGGGCGAGAAGGTCATCATCAACATCAAGACCTTCGCCGACGGCCACAACCCGCCGGACCGCGTGCTCGCCAGCATGCTGTAAACTTGGCGCGGACGGTTCTTGAGCTGCCGGCGGCCGATCCGGTCGCCATCTTCGCGCCCTTGGCCGACGATCCCCTGGCGGTGCTGCTGGACAGCGCCGCCCAGGGCGATCCCCGATCCCGTTATTCTTACATCGCCGCCGATCCGGTGGATGTCCTGGTGGGCGACGGCACATCGCCGTTCCCCCATCTGGCGGCGCGCTTGGCCGCCCGGCACCATGCGACGATCGATGGCCTGCCGCCGTTTCAGGGCGGCTTCGCCGGTTGGCTGTCCTATGATCTGGGCCGCCATCTGGAACGGCTGCCGCCGCCGCCCCCCGCCCAGCCCCGCTTTCCCGATTGCGTGCTGGGCGAATTCAACGCGGTGGCCGCTTTCGACCACCAAAGCGGTCAGGCCTGGGTGATCGGCGAGGACAAGGCCGCCCGCCACCTGCGCGACCGCCTGATGGCGGCGCCGGCCTTGCCGCCGATAAAGTGGCGGCCGGGGACCCAAGCCCGCCCCGACCTGCCCCGCCAGCAATATCAGATGCGGGTGGCGCAAGTGGTGGACTACATCCGCGCCGGCGACGTGTTCCAGGCCAACCTGGCCCAGCGCTTCACCGCCACCGCGCCCGCCGGGTTAAGCCCCTTCACCCTGTATCGCCGCATGCGGCAATTGGCGCCGGGGCCGTTTTCCGCCTTCGTCGCCGGGAGCGGCTGCGCCCTGGCCGCCGTGTCGCCGGAACGCTTCTTGTCGGTGGACAGCCACGGGCAGGTTGAGACCCGCCCCATCAAGGGGACACGGCCGCGCCATTCTGATTCGGCCCGTGACCGGGAACTGGCCGCAGAACTGACTGGCAGCGCCAAGGATCGGGCGGAAAACCTGATGATCTTGGACCTGATGCGCAACGACCTGTCCCGGGTCTGCGCCGTGGGCAGCGTCCACGCCCCGCAACGCATGGCGCTGGAAAGCTTTCCAGCCATCCACCATCTGGTCTCGGTGGTCGCCGGCCGGTTGCGGCCCGATCAGAACGCAGTGGACTTGTTGCAAGCGGCGTTCCCCCCCGGATCGATCACCGGCGCGCCAAAAATCCGCGCCATGGAAATCATCGCCCAACTGGAAACCGCCCCCCGAGGCCCCTATTGTGGGGCCTATGGCTGGATCGGCGACGACGGGGCCATGGATCTGGCGGTGGCCATCCGCGTCGCCGCCTGGCGCGACGGACAGGTCGCCATCCATGCCGGGGGCGGCATCACCGCCGATTCCGACCCTGTGGCGGAATACGACGAAACCCTGGTCAAGGCCGGCCCCATCCTGCGGGCGCTGGCAGGAGAAGCCTCATGAAGCTGATGCTGAACGGCCAGTTGGTTGACTCCGGCGCGCCGGCCCTGCAGGCCCATGATCGCGGCTTCACCCTGGGCGACGGATTGTTCGAGACCATCAAGATCCGCCATGGCCACCCCCTGCGCCTGGACCTGCATCTGGCCCGCCTGCAACAAGGCGCCGCCATCCTGCGCCTGCCCTTGCCCCCGGGCGAAGACTGGCTGGGACGCGCCATCCACGACGTGTTGCAGGCCAACAACATGCACGACGCGGCCCTGCGCCTGACCGTCAGCCGCGGCCCCGGTCAGCGCGGCTTGCTGCCGCCCGATCCGAGCACGCCGACCATTTTGCTGACACCGGCCCCTTTGCCACCGCCCCTGGGGCCGGCACGGGCAGTCACCGCCCGCAACATGCGCCGCAACCAGATGTCGCCGTTGTCACGAGTCAAGGCGCTGTCCTATCTGGACAACGTCCTGGCCCGCATGGAAGCCCAGGATCAAGGAGCCGACGACGCGGTATTGCTGAACACCCTGGGCCGGGTGGCCGAAACCACTATCGCCAACATCTTCGTGGTGGGCAATGATGGCATCCTGGTTACCCCGCCGGTTGCCGACGGCGCCCTGCCGGGGGTGCGCCGTGCCGAAATGCTGCGCAGCATGGTGGCCATCGAACGCAGCATCAGCCGCGAAGACTTGCTGACCGCCCGTGAAGTTTTCCTGACCAACGCCCTGTCCGTGCGTCCCCTGATCATCATCGACGGCCATATGGTCGGCGATGGCCAACCCGGCCCGCTGGGACGCCGCCTTAGCCAAGAAGCCGAGAATGAGTAAAGCCTTCACCAAAGAAACCGACCACGACGACGACGACCTGCCGGAAGGTGCCACGCCCATTCCCAAGGGCTCGCCCAACTACATCACGCCGAAAGGGTTGGACCGCCTGCGGACCGAGTTGAACCTTTTGGCCCGCGTCGAACGTCCCAAGGTGGTGGAAACCGTGTCCTGGGCGGCCGGCAACGGCGACCGTTCGGAAAACGGCGACTACATCTATGGCAAGAAGCGCCTGCGCGAAATCGACCGCCGCCTGCGTTTCCTGACCAAGCGCATCGAGGCGGCGCGCGTGGTCGACCCCACCGCCCAGACCAACAAGGATCAGGTGTTCTTCGGCGCCACCGTCACCTATGCCAACTCACGGGACGAGGAAAAGACGGTGACCATCGTCGGCATTGACGAAGCCGATCTGGAAAAGGGGCGGATTTCCTGGATCGCCCCCATCGCCCGGGCCTTGATGAAGGCGTACGAAGGCGACACCGTCCAGCTTCGCATCCCCGGCGGCATCGAGACGCTGGAGATCATCGAGATCGCTTATATCGCCGTGGATTGACCGGTCAGTTGCCGCCCTTTTCGGCGCCGAAGCGGTCCTTGATGTCCTTGACCAGCTGGGCGTTGTCCTTCATCCAGCCGTCGAACTCGGCGACGACGTCGGCGTGCTTGACCGACGACAGGTAATAGAAATCGCGCGAATGCGGCAGCATGGGATTGAACACCAGGGCGCCGGGCATGTTCAGGATCGAGTTCAGCACGTGGTGGGCCACCGCCACGTTGACATAGGCGCCTTCCACGTGGCCGACCACGGTCTGGCGTAGCAGCAGTTCCATGCGCGGGTTTTCCTTCAGCGCCACGGTGCCGTTTTTCACCCGATCCAGCCAGGCATAGGGGGTGAAGCCAGCCACCGTCCCCAGGGTGGCGAACTGCTCGACCGGCTTTGCCACCGAACCGGGGCGCACCAGGACACCGTCGATGTAGGACACCATCGGTTTGGAATAGGCCACCTTCAGCCCCGCCTTGACGTCGGTTCCCCAATTGGGGTTGTCGGGCATCTTCAGGTCGATGCCACCGCCCACCAGTTCGGCGTACAGACGTTTGATGGGCAACGGGCGATAGGTCACCTTGTAGCCCTTGGCCCGGGCGAAGGCATCGACGATTTCGCGCATGGCGCCCACATATTCGCCGTCACGCATGGCATAAAGCGGATAATATTCAAGGTCCTCGACGCCGATGACCAGCTCGCGCTGGGCAGCGTGTGCCTGGGTCTGGGCCTGGCAGACCAATCCCGCCATCATCGCCAACGCCAGCAACAGCCGCCTTTTCATCTCGTCACTCCTTGAATTGTGCACACCCTGTCAATGAACACCAAGCGCGGCCCCGCCACAAGGGGCTAAACGCTTTCGTGGCGTTCCACCCGCCCGTCACGCAGCAGGTAGAAAGCGTCCTGCGGGCTGTCTTGGGCCAGGGCGAAATCCGGGTCCCAGCCGGCATAGATGCCGCGCAAAATCTTGCCGGCGATGCCGTGGCTGACCGCCAGAACGTGTTCGTCGGCCCCCAGGGAATTCAGCCATGCGGTCAGCCGGTCCACCATGTGCTGGTGCGATTCGCCGCCCGGACACTGGAAGAACCACGACTGCCGGCCGCTGCCGCCCAAATCGCCGGGGGCGAACTCGGATTTCAGGCGGCCGGAATACTCGCCGGTGGACACTTCCTTGATGCGGGCGTCGCGTTCCACCTGGGCGAAATCCAGACGGGCGGTTTCGCACAGGATAGCCATGGTCTGCATGCAGCGCGACAACGGCGACGACACCAGCCGCCACTGCGCCGCCCCCAGCAACGGCGACACCGCCCGCCCATAGGCGCGGGCCTGGTCGATCCCCTTGAGCGTCAAAGGGGAATCGCCATGGCCCTGAATACGCTTCTGACGATTCCAATGGGTCTCGCCATGGCGGAACAGGATGATGGTGGCCATGTCAGCCGCGCAGCACACCGCCGGTGGCCTTGACCACCGCTTCGACGATCTTGGTCCCCACCGCCTCGATTTCCTCGTCGGTCAGGGTCTTGTCGAAGGGTTGGAGGGTCACCGAGATGGCCAGGGACTTCTTGCCTTCGCCGACATTGGGGCCTTCGTAAAGGTCGAAGACGGAAACGTCGGTGACCAGGGCCTTGTCGGCGTTCCTGGCGGCGCGCAGCACCGCATCGGCCGACACAGCGCTGTCCAGCACGAAGGCGAAATCGCGTTCCAACGGCTGGAAGGCCGACAATTTCACCAGCGGCTTGGCCTTGGTCGCCTTGGCCTTTTGCGGCGGCAGGGCTTCCAGGAACAATTCGAAGGCGACCATGGGCCCCTTGACGTCGAGCGCACTCAGCACCGCCGGGTGCAACTCGCCGAAGAAAGCCACTGGCTTGTTGCCCAGCTTCAGCACGCCGGAACGACCGGGATGATACCAGCCCGGCGCGTCGGTGGTGGTCTGGAACGAATCCGGGTTGGCGCCGGCGGCGACAATGGCGGCCAGCACGTCGGCCTTGGCGTCGAACACGTCCACCGGACGGGTCTTTTCGTTCCAGTGCCGCGGCACGGCACGGCCCGAACGGATACCGGCGGCGACAGCCCGTTGCTGGCCCGGTTCCGGGCCGTCGAACTGGGCGCCGATTTCGAACAGGCAGACATCCTTGAAACCGCGATCGGCATTGCGGCCGGCGGCGGTCACCAGATTGGGCAGCGCGCTGGGGCGCATGCAATCCAGATCGGCCGAGATGGGGTTGGCCAGATGCATTTCCGCCGCCCCGCCACCGAACAGCTTGGCCTGGGCCGAGGCCAAGAACGACCAGGTGACGGTTTCCACCAGACCACGGCTGGCCAACTGACGCCGCACCCAGGCGGCGCGGCGCTGGGCCGGGGTCAGCACCGGCTTGGACATGGTGGGACGCGGCAAGGGCGTGGCCGGCAGCAGGTCGTAGCCGTTGACGCGGATGACTTCTTCCACCAGGTCGTGTTCGGCGGTGATGTCGCCGCGCCAGGACGGCGGCACCACCAGCAGACCGTCGCCATGTTCGGACACCGTGCAGCCCAGACCGGTCAGGATGTCCACCTGACGCGGGGTGTCCACTGCCACGCCACCCAGGGCTTCCACCCGTTGGGGACGCAGCGCGATGGATTGCCGCCAATCGGGCTCGGCCCCGGCGATCACCAGATCGGACGCCTCGCCGCCGCACAATTCCAAGATCATGGCGGTCGCCAGTTCGGCGCCGTCGATCAGGAAGGCCGGATCGACGCCGCGTTCGAAACGGAAGCGGGCGTCGGACAGGATTTCCAACTTGCGGCCGGTGGTGGCAGTGCGGATGGGATCGAACAGCGCCACTTCCAGGAACACCTCGGTGGTGTCCTCGGTGCAGCCCGAATGTTCGCCGCCCATGACGCCGCCCAGACCTTCCGGCCCGGCTTCGTCGGCGATCACCGTCATCTCTGAAGACAAGGAATATTCCTTGCCGTTCAAGGCCAGCAGCGTCTCACCGGGCTTGGCCAGACGGGCGGTGATCTTGCCGCCCTTGACCTTGGCGGCGTCGAAGACGTGCAGCGGACGACCCAAATCGAAGGTGAAGTAGTTGGTGATGTCCACCAGCGCCGAAATGGGACGCAGGCCGATGGCGGTCAGACGATCCTTCAGCCAGGCCGGGCTTTCGCCGTTCTTCACGCCCTTGAAATGGCGGCCGACGAACATCGGGCAGGCGCTCTGGGCGTCTTCCGGGAAGTCCAAAGACACCGTGATCGGGCTGACATGGGTGCCCTTGACCGGGGTGACCACCAGCGGCTTCAAGGTTCCCAGGCCGGACGCCGCCAGATCGCGGGCGACGCCGCGCACACCCAGGCAGTCAGCACGGTTCGGCGTGATGGAGATCTCAATCAGCGGATCGAAGCTGATGACGTCGACCAGCTTGGCGCCGACCGGGGAATCGACGGCCAACTCAGCGATGCCTTCATGGTCCTCGCCCAGTTTCAGCTCGCGCCAGGAACACATCATGCCCTGGCTTTCGACGCCGCGCACATTGCCCTTCTTCAGCTTGTCGCCGGTGATGGGAATGAAGCAGCCGGGCTGGGCCAGGATGACCTTGATGCCGGCGCGCGCGTTAGGCGCCCCGCACACCACCTGAATGATCCCGTTGCCGGTGTCCACCTTGCACACCCGCAGGCGATCGGCGTTGGGGTGCTGCTCGGCCTCGACGATGTGGGCGATGGTGAAGCCGCCCAGATCCTTGGCGGGATCGACGATTTCTTCGACTTCCAGGCCCAGCATGGTCAGGCGGGAGTCGATTTCGGCCAGGGACGCGTCAGTGTCCAGATGGGCCTTCAGCCAGGACAGGGTGAATTTCATCGGGTCAGCCCTCCGGACAGGGTCGGCACGTCAAGCGGCACGAAGCCGTAATGCTTGAGCCAGCGCAGATCGGAATCAAAGAAGGTGCGCAGATCGGGGATGCCGTATTTCAGCATGGCCATGCGTTCCACGCCCATGCCGAAGGCGAAGCCCTGATATTCGTCGGGATCGATGCCGCAGGCCTTCAAGACGTTGGGGTGGACCATCCCGGAACCGCCGATTTCCAGCCAGCTGGCGCCCTTGCCGATGCGCAATTCGCCGCCTTCGCGCGAACAGCCGATATCCACTTCCGCCGACGGCTCGGTGAAGGGGAAGAAGCTGGGGCGGAAACGCACCGGCACCTCGTCCACCTCGAAGAAGGTGGTGACGAATTCCAAAAGACAGCCCTTCAGGTGCCCCATGTTGGTGGTCTTGTCGATCACCAGACCCTCGATCTGATGGAACATGGGCGTGTGCGTCATGTCCGAATCGCAGCGATAGGTGCGGCCCGGGGCGATGATGCGGATGGGGGGCTTCTTCGACACCATGGTGCGGATCTGCACCGGGCTGGTGTGGGTGCGCAGCAGATGGCGCGAGCCGTCCTGGCGTTCGCCGAAATAGAAGGTGTCGTGCATCTGCCGGGCCGGATGTTCGGCCGGGATGTTGAGCGCGGTGAAGTTGTGGAAGTCGTCCTCGATATCGGGACCTTCGGCCACGTCAAAGCCCATCTGGGCGAAGATGGCGGCCATTTCCTCCATCACCTGGGAAATGGGGTGGACGCGGCCGGACAGGGTGTCGGGACGCACCGGCAGGGTGACGTCGACACGCTCGCGGGCCAGACGTTCGTCCAAAGCCTTGGCTTCCAGTTGGGCCTTGGCCTCGGCGATGGCGGCGGCGACCTGATCCTTGGCTTCGTTCATGGCGGCGCCGGCGGCCTTGCGGGCTTCCGGGTCCATCTTGCCCAACGACGCCATCAGGCCCGAGATGCTGCCCTTCTTGCCCAAGGCGGCGACGCGGGCGGCTTCCAGGGCCTCGAGGTTGCCGGCGGCGGCAACCGAGGCCAGCGCCTCGTCACGGATCTTCTTCAACTCGTCCATGTTCCATCCCCATAAGGAATAAGTACACCCGGGACGCAAAAGGGGGCCGCCCACTGGGCAGCCCCCTTAAGCAAACTAGACTGCCAGTCGCAGTCGCCTCAGCCCAGGGCCGCCTCGGCCTTTTGCACCAGCGACTTGAAGGCGTCGGGTTCGCGCGCGGCGATGTCGGCCAGCACCTTGCGGTCCAGCACGATACCGGCCTTCTTCAGGCCGTTCATGAAGCGCGAATAGGGCATGCCGTACTGGCGGGTACCGGCGTTGATGCGCTGGATCCACAAAGCGCGGAAGTTACGCTTCTTGGCGCGACGGTCGCGATAGGCGTAACGCAGCGCCTTTTCGACCTTTTCGATCGCAACACGGAAGCAGGTGGAAGCGCGGCCGCGATAGCCCTTGGCCAGCTTCAGAATCTTCTTGTGACGGGCGTGAGTGGTCACGCCCCGCTTGACGCGCGCCATTACTTAGCTCCGTTCGGCAGGTAGAACTTCTTGACGTTTTCACCATCGGTCTTGAACAGAACGAAGGTGCCACGAGACTGGCGCTTCATGTCGTTCGGCTTGGCGGACAAGCAGTGGCGCTTGTTGGCGGCGCCGGCCTTGACCTTGCCGGTGCCGGTGAGCTTGAACCGCTTCTTGGCGGCGCTCTTGGTCTTCATCTTGGGCATTTTCGCTTCCTTCGCGAAAAGGGTTACGTGCGTGTACAAGCGGCGGGGCATGCCCTAATCAGGCCCGCGCGCGCTTGAAGGAGGAAGCTTATAAACGCGGCGCAAACGAAAAGCAAGCCCAGCGGCACATCTCGACACTGGCGGCGGCGGCGTCACCCATGTCATATTTTCCGCACATACTAAGCACAACCCGGGCGGGGGACCATGGCGGCCGGAGATATCGCCACATCACGCGAAGTATACGTGGCCTTCGCTTTCGCCGCCGCCGACCTGCTGGTCGAAGTGGATGGCGACGGCGCCATCGTCTTCGCCGTCGGCGCCGCCATGGCGCTGACCAGCAAGCCGGCCCGCGTGCTGACCGGGCTGAAGGTGGCCTCGGTGTTCATTCCCCAGGACGCGGAGCGGGTCGACCGGGCGCTGTCCCGCATGGATGAAGGCGAGCGGGTGCGCCTGCTGCTGCTGCACACCCCCGGGGTGCATGGCGGCCCGTCCAAGCCGGTGGCCCTGGCGGGCTATCGCCACCCCGACAAGCCCGGCCACCGCCTGCTGGCCCTGACCCACGCCTCGGCCCTGGACGTGCCGGCGGAAAACCGCACCCCCATCGGCCAACTGCTGAACCGCGAGGATTTTTCCACCCTGGCGCGCCGCATGATGGATGAAGGATCCATGGGCGGCGAGGAGGACCAATCCTATCAACTGACCATGCTGGAACTGCCGGCGGTGGAACAGGTGCGCGCCGCCGCCGGCCCGGTCAAGGCCGACGAGTTCATGGCCGAACTGGGCGACCGCCTGAAAGCGGTGTCCATGGGCGGCGACGCCGCCGGTGAATTGGGGGAAAACCGCTATGGCGTCATCCATTCCCCCAACGTCACCACCACCGCCATCGAAGGGGCGCTGAACGAACTGGTCAAGGCCTTCCTGCCCGACGTCCAACCCGGCCCGGTCAAATCGACGACCATCGCCCTGGACGCCGGCGGCATTTCGCCGGAAGAGGCCACCAACGCCTTGCTTTATTCGCTGAACCGCTTCTCGCAAGGCGAGGACGTCCACATCAACAACCTGGCCAAGGAAGTCAGTTCGCGCCTGTCCGACACGGTGGGCCAAATTCGCGACATCAAGGAGGTCATCGACCAAGGCCGTTTCGAGCTGGTGTTCCAGCCCATCGTCGACCTGTGGAACGACGCCGTGCACCATTTCGAATGCCTGGTGCGTTTCCCCGGCACCAATTCACCGTTCGAGACCGTCACCTTCGCCGAAAACGTCGGCATCGTCGGCAACCTGGACATGGCCATCTTGAACCGGGCCATCAACTTCATGCGTTCGCCGGTGGGCAACAACCCGGCCCTGCGCTTCGCCGTCAATCTGTCGGGGCGATCCTTGTCGCACGCGCCGACCGCCCGCAAGCTGCTGTCCATGGTCGCCGGCTGCCCCGACCTGCGCGGCCGCATGTTGTTCGAACTGACCGAATCGGCGGAAGTGGACGACCTGCCTTCGGTCAACGCCATCCTGCAATCCTTGCGCAAGTCGGGCTTCGCCGTCTGCCTGGACGATTTCGGCGCCGGTTCCGCCGCCTTCCACTATCTGCGCGCCTTGGAAGTGGACCACGTCAAGATCGACGGCGCCTATATCCGCGAGGTCGCCGGCTCGGACCAGCCCACCCCCTATTTGCGGGCCATCGCCCAATTGTGTTCCGACCTGAAGGTGGGGACCATCGCCGAATTCGTCGAAACCCCGGAAACCGCCAACCTGCTGAAGCTGTTGAAGGTCCGGCTGGGCCAGGGCTACCTGTACGGCAAGCCCATGCAGCCGGCGGCGGTGGAAAAGGAACCCCTGCGCGGCTGGGGGGTCAACGGGCTTTACTGGAGCAACGGCATCCTCTGCTATCGCAACAAGGCGCCGCAGCCCAAGCCCATCCGCTTTCCCACCATAAGCAACGGCTGACAGGGCCGGCCTTCAGCCCGAGCGGCGCCTGAGCAGCCCGGCACGGGCCAGCCTTCAGCAACAAGACAGTTTCCGCTTCAGTGGAAACTGGTCTAGGCTGCGGCCCATGAGCCAAAGCCCCACCCTTGACGGCGACATTCCCGTCGGCAACTGGATCGACCGTCTGGTGCCGTCACCGGCCCGCCCCTATTTACGGCTGATGCGGCTGGACCGCCCTATCGGCACCTGGCTGCTGTTGTTCCCCTGTTGGTGGAGCGCGGCGCTGGCCGCGCCAAGCTGGCCCGATTTCGGCTTGATGGCGCTGTTCGCCGTCGGCGCCCTGGTCATGCGCGGCGCCGGCTGCACCGTCAACGACATGGCCGACCACAAATTCGACGCCATGGTCGAACGCACCAAGGGCCGCCCCATTCCGTCGGGTGCCGTCAGCCTGACCCGGGCCGGACTGTTCCTGGCCGTTCAATTGCTGGTCGGACTGATGGTTCTGGTGCAATTGAACACCGCCGCCATCTGGTGGGGGGTGGCGTCCCTGGCCCTGGTTTTCCCCTATCCGCTGATGAAGCGCATCACCTGGTGGCCGCAGGCCTGGCTGGGCCTGACCTTCAATTGGGGGGCGCTGCTGGGCTGGGTGGCGGTAACCGACCACATGGCCCTGGCCCCGGTTCTGCTGTACGCCGCCGGCATCCTGTGGACCTTGGGCTACGACACCATCTACGCCCACCAGGACAAGGACGACGACCAGCTGATCGGCGTCAAGTCCACCGCGCTGCGACTGGGCGACAAGACGCGGCCGGCCTTGATCGCCTTTTATGCCGGCGCGGTGGCGCTGATCGCCGCATCCGGCTGGGCCGCCGGCCTGTCCTGGCTGTTTTATCCGTTGCTGCTGGTGGCCGCCGCCCAGCTGGTCTGGCAGGTGGCGACGCTGGACCAGGACGATTCCGCCGACTGCCTGGCCAAGTTCAAATCCAACCGCCTGTTCGGATGGGGTCTGCTGGCCGCCATCGTCGCCGGCAAGGTGCTGCAATGATCGACGATCCCGCCGGCTTCATCAAAGCCAATACCGAAATCGCCCAGCCCCCGGCCTGCCCGGAAATTTCCATGTGGACCGCCACCGAGGTGACGCCGCTGTGGGAAGCCACCGAGGCGGCGTTGCTGCGCGTCAACCTGCCGCCGCCCTATTGGGCGTTTTGCTGGGCCGGCGGTCAGGCGCTGACCCGCTATGTGCTGGACAACCCGGGCATGGTGCGGGGCAAGCGCGTGCTGGACTTCGCCGCCGGCTGCGGCGCCTCGGCCATCGCCGCCGCCAAAAACGGCGCCGCCCATGTGCAAGCGGTGGAAATCGATGCCATGGCCGCCACCGCCATCGGCTTGAACGCCGAACTGAACGATGTGGACGTGGAGATTCTGTGCCAAGACATCGTCGGCCAACCCTGCCGGTGGGACGTGGTGGTGGCCGGCGACGTCTGCTACGAACGGCCGATGACCGAATACATCTATCCGTGGCTGAAAAAATTGGCCGCCGACGGTGCCCTGGTCTTGATGGCGGATCCCGGCCGCGCCTATCTGCCCAAGCACGGCCTGTTGGAAGTGACCAAAATGAGCGTCGCCACCAGCCTGGAACTGGAAGACCGCACCAGCCGCGACGTGGTGATCTACAAGATCGTCGGATAAGGGAGGCCAGCATGGCCCATGTCGTCGTCCATCAGATCCCGGTTCTGTCCGATAATTACGTCTATCTGGTCCATGAAGAGGAAAGTGGCGCCACCGCGGTGGTCGATCCGGCGGTGGCCGAACCGGTTGTGGACGCCTTGGCCGAAAAGGGCTGGCGGCTGACCCACATCCTCAACACCCACCATCACGGCGACCATACCGGCGGCAACCTGGAGCTGAAGGCGGCGACCAACGCCCAGGTGGTGGGCGCCCGCAAGGATTCGCAGCGCATCCCCGGCATCGACGTGGAAGTGGGTGACGGCGACACCTTCCTGCTGGGCCACGCCGCCGCCATGGTGTTCGAGACGCCAGGCCACACCAGCGGCCACATCGCCTTTTGGTTCCCCGACAGCCATGCGCTGTTCTGCGGCGACACGCTGTTTTCCCTGGGCTGCGGCCGCATGTTCGAAGGCACCGCCCCCCAGATGTGGGCCAGCTTGTCCAGGCTGCGCGACCTGCCCGGCGAGACCCTGGTCTATTGCGCCCACGAATACACCGCCGCCAACAGCCGCTTCGCCCGGCTGGTGGAACGCGACAATCCGGCCATGCAGGCCCGTGTCGAGGCGGTCGCCGCCCTGCGTGCGCAAGGCCGCCCCACCGTACCCAGCACCTTGACCCAGGAACGCGCCGCCAATCCGTTCCTGCGCGCCGACGTGGCCTCGGTGGCCCGTGCCGTCGGGCTTGACCCCGGCACCGAACCCTCGTTGGTGTTCGCTGAATTGCGTCGCCGCAAGGATGTGTTTTAATCAGTCCGGCAGAGGGAATTGAACAAGCCGGGTCAACCCGGCCTTTCCCGCAATCCCAGGAGAACGTCTTGCCATGAAACTGCGCTATTCCCATACCTCGCCCTATGCCCGCAAGGCCTGGATGACCGCCATCGAATGCGGCGTGGACGACCAGCTGGAAATGATCAAGACCAACGCCTGGGCGTCGGAAGCCGATTTCGTCCCCGAGAACCCGCTGTCGAAGATCCCCGCCTTGACCCTGGACAACGGCACTGTCCTTTATGATTCCCCGGTGATCTGCGAATACCTGGATTCCTTGCATTCCGGCCACAAGCTGTTTCCCGACCATCCGGTGGAACGTTGGCGTCAGCTGACCTTGCAGGCCCTGGCCGACGGCATCCTGGACGCCGCCGTCGCCATCCGCGTCGAGCAGACCATGCGCCCCGAGGACAAGCGCTGGGACGGCTGGCTGGATCGTCAGCAAGCCGCCATCACCCGCGCCCTCGACGAGTTGGAAAAGGAAGTCGGCCACTGGGGCGGCGTGTTCCTGATCGGTCCGATCAGCGTCGCCTGCGCACTCGGTTACCTGGACTTCCGCAAGGCGGTCGCCGACTGGCGCACCGGCCGCCCGCATCTGGCCCACTGGTTCACCACCATCCACAACCGCCGCTCGGTGCGCGACACCGAACCGCAGGACTAAGCATGAGCGCCACCAGCGCCAAGGCCATCATCCACCGGTTGGGGCTGCGGCCCCACCCGGAAGGCGGCCATTACGCCGAAACCTATCGCCATGCGGCCCAAGATGGCGGACGCGGCGCCTGCACCGCCATCCATTACCTGCTGCAAGCCGGCGAACGGTCCCACTGGCACAAGGTGGACGCGGTGGAAATCTGGCTGTGGCACGGCGGCGAGCCGCTGAAGCTGTCCATCGCCCAAGCCCCCGGCAGCACCGTGACCGAGATCACCCTGGGCGGCGACGTGCTGGCCGGACAAGTCCCGCAAGCGGTGGTCCCCGCCCATTTCTGGCAAGCGGCGGAACCCTTGGGGGAATGGACCCTGGTGTCCTGCGTGGTCGCCCCGGCCTTCGACTTCGCCGGTTTCGAAATGGCGGCGCCGGGCTGGACGCCCTAGGGGGTAGAAACACCGTCACCCCCGGACTTGATCCGGGGGTCCATGGCGGCAACATGGATTGCCGGGTCAGGCCCGGCAATGACGATACAGCCCGTCTATTCCAACACCACATCGAAGCCTTCGAACTGCGGCGGACCAAGATAAAGCCCGGCCGAACGCGCCGTGCCGCCATGGGATTTGCGGAAGGCTTCCGACCGGGTCCAATCCTCGAAATGCTGGCGGCTTTCCCACACCACGTGGGACGCGAACAAGGTGTGCTCGTCGCCGCTGGGACCGCGCAGCAACTTGAACGACACGAAGCCGGGCATGCCGGGCAGGTTGCTTTCGCGGTTGGCCCAGATGTCCTCGAACTCGGCCTCGCGGCCCTTGGCAATGCGGAAACGGTTCATGGCGATGAAGGTCATGGGTCAGTCCTTGTCCAAGGGGGCGGTGGCGGTTCTCAGCCACGCCTTGGTCGTCTCGTCCACCAGTGGCGCGATGTCGTCCCAGACACGGGCGTGATAGGCATCCAGCCAAGCCCGTTCCGCCGCGTCCAACAATCCGGTCTCGACCAGCTTGCGGTCGATGGGCACCAGGGTCAGGGTCTCGAAGCCCAAAAGCGGCCGTTCGCCGCCTTGGGGCAGCGGCCGTTCCTCCACCGCCACCAGGGCCTCGATGCGGATGCCATAGGCGCCGGCCTTGTAATAGCCCGGCTCGTTGGAGACGATCATTCCGGCCCGCAACGGCACCGCCCCGGTTCCCAGCTTGGATATGCGCTGCGGCCCTTCATGCACCGACAGGTACGAGCCGACGCCGTGCCCGGTGCCGTGGTCGTAATCCAGACCGTTTTCCCACAAGGCGCGCCGTGCCAGGACGTCCAGCTGGCTGCCGGTGGTGCCTTCGGGAAAGACGGCCCGGGCGATGGCGATATGGCCTTTCAGCACCAGGGTGAAGCGGCGGCGCATTTCCGCCGACGGCGTGCGGATGGCCAGGGTGCGGGTGACGTCGGTGGTGCCGTCCAGATACTGCGCCCCCGAATCCAGCAGGAACAGCTGGCCGGGTAGCAATTTGCGATTGGTCCGTTCGCTGGAGCGGTAATGGACGATGGCGCCGTTAGGGCCGGCCCCGGCGATGGTGGGAAAGGACAGCCCACGGAAATGCTGGCCTTCGGCACGCAACGCGTACAACTGGTCGGCGGCCGTCAATTCATCCAAGCCGTCCTGGCGTTCCAGCCAAGCCAGGAAACGCACCATGGCGGCGCCGTCACGGCGATGGGCGGCACGCGCCCCGGCCAGTTCCACCGGGTTCTTGCACGCCTTGGCCTGGGTGCAGGGATCGGCGCCCTGGTCGACGGCGACACCCGCCACGGTCAAGGCCTGGACCACCGCCATGGGCGCCGTCGTCTTGTCCACCCGCACCCGCCCCTTCATCTGTCCCAGGGCGGCCAGGAAGTGGTCGGGGTGGCGCAGGGTGACACCGCCCCCCAAATGTTCGACCAAGGCCGGACTGGACTTGGCCGGATCCAGGAACCAGTCGACCGAACCGTCGCCGTGGATGATGGCGAAAGACAACGGCAGCGGCACATAGGCCACATCGTCGCCACGCACGTTCAGCAGCCAGGCCAGCGACGCCGGATCAGTCAGCACCGCCCCGTCCAGACGTTCTGCCCTCAGCGTGTCGGACAGCGCCAGACGCTTTTCCGCCGAGGTCCGGCCGGCGAAAACCAAGGGATGCGGCAAAGCCGGCCGGCAAGGCGGGGCCGGTCGGTCGGTCCACACCGCGTCCACCGGGTTGGTGTCGCAGGCGACCAATTCCGCCCCCGCCCGCTCGCAGGCCGCTTTCAGCGCCTGGGTCTGGTCGGCGGTGTGCAACCACGGGTCATAGCCCAGGCGGTCGCCGGTCCGCAGCGTTTCGTCCAGCCAGCGGGTCAAGGGCTGGTCCACCATGTGGCGGATCTCGAACAACGTTCCATCCACTTCCTGGGCCACCTGGATGGTGTAGCGGCCGTCGACGAAGATGGCGGCGCGGCTCCGCAGCACCGTGGCCATGCCGGCCGAACCGGTGAAACCGGTCAGCCAGGCCAGACGCTGGGCCGAAGCCGGCACGTATTCGCCCTGGTGTTCGTCGGCGCGCGGCACCACGAAGCCGGCCAAATCCCGTCTCGTCAACTCGTCGCGCAAAGCGCCGATGCGATCCGCCCCGGCCGGGCCTTGCACCCGTTCCTCGCTCATGCCTTTTGCCTTCCTACAATTCCACCACTTCCGCCACGTGGCCGGTATGGGCCAGGAAACGGCGCAGCCCGTCATTGGCGATGCTGGTGGTCATATGGTTACGCAAGGGGTGATAATTCAAAACCGGCTGCGCCATCATCCAGGCGTCCAACACCGGGGTGACCCGGCGCTGATGGTCGTTGATCAGGGCGAAGGGGGTGACCGATCCGGGTTCGACGCCCAGCACCTCGCCCAGCAATTGGGCCGATCCAAACGACAGCCGGGCCGAACCGATCCGGCCGGGCAGGGTCTTCAGGTCGACACGGGTATGGGCGGGGGCGACCACCAGCCACAGTTTGCCCTTGGCGTCCTTCAGGAACAGGTTCTTGCAGTGGATGCCGGGAATGGCGCCCCACACTTCGTTGCCTTGCTCGACGGTGAAGGCGGGGGCGTGATGGTGGGTTTCGACGCTGATCCCCAGGTGGTCGAAACAGGCGAACAGGTCTTCGGGGGAAGCTGGCACGGCGGGACAGGTCCGATGGTGGTTTCCTGCCCCGCTTTCTACCACGTGCTTGCTCCAAATCCCAACAAGGGGAACTTGTTGGGATTTGACTAGGCCCCTTCTGCCGAAGGCGGACTTCGTCCGCGATGGGCCGCGCGGCTTATGTCGCGGGAGGCAAGGGTTTCGAAGAAACCCGCCCGCCGCATGAGGGCTCCGGTGATCGAAGCCGATCACCGGAATGAATACTAAGCCGCCCGCACCTCTGACAGGAAGCGATCGACGGCGTCGGTCAGTTGGCCGGCTTCTTCCGACAGATGCTGGGCCTGATCCAGCAGGTTGCCGGCGGAACGGCCGGTTTCCCCCGCCACCTGCCGCACGCCGACGACGTTTTCGGAAACGTGCTGGGTGCCTTGGGCGGCCTGCTGGGTATTGCGCGAGATTTCCTGGGTGGCGGCGCCCTGTTCCTCGATGGCGGCGGCGATGGAGCCGGAAATCTCGTTGATCTCGGCGATCACATGGCTGATCTCGCCGATGGCCTTGACCGCGTCGTTGGTGGCCGATTGCACCGAGCCGACCTGGCTGACGATTTCCTCGGTGGCCTTGGCGGTCTGGTTGGCCAGGTTCTTCACCTCGCCGGCGACCACGGCGAAGCCCTTGCCGGCGTCACCGGCCCGCGCCGCCTCGATGGTGGCGTTCAGGGCCAAAAGATTGGTCTGGCTGGCGATGGTGTTGATCATGCCCACCACTTCGCCGATGCGGGCAGCGGCATCGGCCAGACCGCGCACGATGGTGTTGGTGCGCTCGGCCGCGTCCACCGCGCTTTGGGCAATGGAGGCCGAACGATGCACCTGACCCGAGATTTCCTGGATCGACGCCGACAGTTGCTCGGTGGCCACCGCCACGGTCTGGACGTTGGCGGTCGCCTGTTCGGCGGCGGCGGCCACCGCCTGGGACTTCTCGGCGGTGTCGTCGGCGTTGTGGCTCATGGCGGTGGCGGTGCCCTTCAGTGCCTGGGCCGATTCCCCCACCATGCTGACCACATGCTTGACCGAAGATTCGAAGTCGCTGGCCATCTTCAGGCGCAATTGCCGACGCTGTTCCTCGGCGCGGGCTTCCGCCTGGGCCCGTTCGCCTTCCATCTGGCGCATGGAAGCCGCGTTTTCCTTGAACACCTGGATGGCCCTGGCCATGGCGCCGATCTCGGCCCCCTTGTCGACGTCGGGCACGGCGATGTCCAACTGCCCGTGGGTCAGCTTGTCCATGGTACCGGTCAGACGCTTCAAGGGCGCACTGATGGAACGTGCGATGACCACCACCACCAAGGTCAGGACCACCACCCCGATGGCGGTCTGGATGCCACGGGCTATGGCGCGTTCCCGCACGGTCGCGGCGACGTCGTCCACATAGATGCCCGAACCGAGCAGCCAGTTCCAGCCCGGAACGCCCTTGACGTAGGACACCTTGGGAACCGGCACCTCGGAACCCGGCTTGGGCCACATGTATTCGACCACGCCTTCGCCCTTGGCACGCACCACGTCGACCATTTCCTTGAAGAACAACTTGCCGGTGGGGTCCTTCAGCCCGAACAGTTCCTTGCCGTCCAGCTTGGGATTGGTCGGGTGCATGACCATCAGGCCGTCCAAGGAATTGATCCAGATGTATTCGGTGCCGTCATAGCGCATGGCCTTGATGGCGCTCATGGCGGCGGCCTGCGCCTGCTCACGCGTCAGCTCGCCCTTTTCCACCTGGGCGATGTAATTGCCCACCATGCCGGCAGCGGCTTCGATGACGTTGCGCACCTTAGCCTGCCGGGCCTCCATGGTGTCTTTCGACAGCATCTGAACTTCGGTGACAAAGGCGATGGCCAAGCCGACGACCGCCAGGACGACGATGGCCCACAGACGGACGGCGATGGTGAGCGAGTGCAGCAGCCTGGACATGATAACCCCCAAAACACATACCTCAGCATTACTTCCCCATACCATACTCGCCGGTCAGAATTTTGCCACATCACCAAGGGATACCAGCCATGATCACTTGGCTAAGCAAGCTCATCCGAAGGACGCAAACGCCTTTCGCCGGATAAGGGCTTGCGATAGCATCACTCTTCCTTGGCTTGGGAGTTTCCATGGGCGGCTGGCAGTTCTGGATCGACCGCGGCGGCACTTTCACCGACATCGTCGCCCGGAAACCGGACGGTGTTCTGGCGACGCTGAAGCTGTTGTCGGAAAACCCGGAACAGTACCAAGACGCGGCCCTGGCCGGCATCCGCCGCTTCCTGGGGCTGACGCCCACCGATCCGATTGCGCCCGAACAGGTGACGGCGGTGAAGATGGGCACCACGGTGGCCACCAACGCCCTGTTGGAACGTAACGGCGAACCCACTTTGCTGGTGGTCACCGCCGGTTTCGCCGATTGTCTGCGCATCGGCCAGCAGCACCGCCCGGATTTGTTCGCCCGCACCATCACCTTGCCGGAAATGCTGTATTCCCAGGTCGTCGAAGTGGACGAACGGGTGGGGCCGCAGGGCGACGTTCTGCGCGCCTTGGACGAAGACGCGGCCCGGGCGGCGCTGTCGGCCGCCTATGACCGGGGATTGCGGGCGGTGGCCGTGGTGTTGATGCACGGCTACCGTTTCGCCGAGCATGAGAAGATCCTGGGCCGCATGGCCCGCGACATCGGCTTCACCCAGATCAGCCTGTCCCATGAAGCGAGCCCGCTGATGAAGCTGGTGGGCCGCGGCGACACCACCGTGGTGGACGCCTATCTGTCGCCCATCCTGCGCCGCTACGTGGATCGGGTGGCCGCCGATCTGGGCGGATCACGCTTGATGTTCATGCAAAGCTCGGGCGGGCTGACCGACGCGCGGCGCTTCCAGGGCAAGGATTCCATCCTGTCGGGGCCGGCCGGCGGCGTGGTCGGCGGCGTCGCCACCAGCCTGCAGGCCGGCTTTGGCGCCATCATCGGCTTCGACATGGGCGGCACCTCCACCGATGTCTGGCACTATGACGGCGCCTTTGAACGCAGCTTCGACACCATGGTCGCCGGCATCCGGGTGCGCGCCCCCATCATGGACATCCACACGGTGGCGGCCGGCGGCGGCTCGGTGCTGAGCTATGACGGGGCGCGGTTCCGGGTCGGCCCCCATTCGGCCGGCGCCAATCCCGGCCCCGCCTGCTATCGGCGCGGCGGCCCCTTGGCGGTCACCGATTGCAACGTCGCCCTGGGCAAGATTCATCCGGACCACTTCCCCAAGGTGTTCGGCCCCGGGGCCGACCAGCCCCTGGACGTGGCGGCGGCCCGGGCCGGCTTTGCCCGATTGGCCGAACGGACCGGCCGCAGCCCGGAACAGGTGGCCGAAGGCTTCCTGGCCATCGCGGTGATGAACATGGCCAACGCCATCAAGCAGGTCAGCGTCGCCCGCGGCCACGACGTCGCCCGCCACGCCTTGGCCTGCTTCGGCGGTGCCGGCGGTCAGCACGCCTGTCTGGTGGCCGACCAACTGGCCATGGACGTGGTGATCCTGCATCCCTTGGCCGGGGTGCTGTCGGCCTATGGCATGGGTCTGGCCGACCTGCGGGTGCTGAAGGAAACAGGGCTGGAAGCCCCCCTGACCACCGACGGCATGGCGGCGGTCAACCGCGCCATGGCCGACATCGAAGCCGTCGCCCGCTGCGAGTTGGAACGCCAGGGCGTCGAGCGCCCGGACATGAGCGCCAGCCGTACGCTGAAAGTCAAATACCAAGGCTCGGACACTGCCCTGGACGTCGCCTTCGGTCCGCTGGACAGCGTCGCCCAATCCTTTGCCGCCGCCCATCGCGCCCGCTTCGGCTTCATCATGGATGGCCGGGCCCTGGTGGTGGAATCCGCCGCCATCGAAGTGTCGGGCGGCGGCGAACCGGCGGCCCTGCCCGCCCTGGAACCGGCCCAAGGCACCGCCCAACCCCTGGGCCACACCCGCATGTTCTGCGCCGGCACCTGGCGCGATTCCCCCATCCATGCCCGCGCCATGCTGCGCCCCGGCCATCAGGTGGACGGCCCGGCCATGGTGATCGAGGACAACGCCACCACGGTGATCGAACCGGGCTGGCGGGCCGAGATCCTGCCCCAGGGCCATCTGATCCTGCGCCGCGTCGCCCCGCGCCCCACCAGCCGGGCCGCTGGCACCAGCGCCGACCCGGTGATGCTGGAAATCTTCAACAACCTGTTCATGAGCGTGGCCGAACAGATGGGGGCGGTGCTGGCCAACACGGCGCACTCGGTCAACATCAAGGAACGGCTGGACTTTTCCTGCGCCATCTTCGACGCCGACGGCGGACTGATCGCCAACGCGCCCCACATTCCGGTGCATCTGGGGTCCATGGGCGAATCGGTGCGGGTGGTGCTGAACGCCCGGCGCGACACCATGCGGCCGGGTGATTCCTATGTGCTGAACTCGCCCTATAACGGCGGCACCCATCTGCCCGACGTCACCGTGGTCACCCCGGTCTTCGTCGCCGGCGAACCCATGTTCTTCGTGGCGTCGCGCGGCCACCACGCCGATATCGGCGGTATCACGCCGGGTTCCATGCCGCCCGATTCCACCCTGATCGACCAGGAAGGGGTGCTGCTGGACGACGTCACCCTGGTCGAGGCCGGCCACTTCCGGCAGGCCGAGATCGAAGACTTGCTGCGTTCCGGCCCCTTCCCGGCCCGCAACATCGCCCAGAACATCGCCGACCTTCAGGCCCAGCTGGCGGCCAACGAAAAGGGTGCGGTGGAACTGCTCCGCCTGTGCGACCAATACGGCGTCGACATCGTCCGCGCCTATATGGGCCACGTTCAGGACAACGCCGAGGAATCGGTGCGCCGCGCCATCGCCGGCCTGAAGGGCGGCGCCTTCGCCGTCGAAATGGACGACGGCGCCGTCATCCGGGTCGCCATCACGGTGAACCGGGCCGAACGGTCGGCCCGCATCGACTTCACCGGAACCAGCGCGCAACGGCCGGGCAACGCCAATGCCCCCAAATCCATCACCCGGGCCGCCGTTCTGTATGTCTTCCGCTGCATCGTCGACGACGCCATCCCGTTGAACGAAGGCTGCATGAAACCCTTGGAACTGATCATCCCCGAAGGCTCCATGCTGGCCCCCCTGCCGCCAGCGGCGGTGGTGGCCGGCAACGTGGAAACCAGCCAGGCGGTGGTTGACTGCCTGATGGCGGCGCTGGGGGTGATGGCGGCCAGCCAGGGCACCATGAACAACCTGACCTTCGGCGACGAACGCCGCCAATATTACGAAACCATCTGCGGCGGCGCAGGCGCCGGACCGGGCTTTGCCGGGGCCAGCGCCGTGCAGACCCACATGACCAATTCGCGCCTGACCGACCCGGAAGTTCTGGAATGGCGTTACCCGGTGCTGGTGGACGGCTTTTCCATCCGCCGCAACTCGGGCGGGGCGGGGCGATGGAACGGCGGCGACGGCGTCGTCCGGCGGCTGAAATTCCTGGAACCGATGACCGCCGCCATCCTGTCCAACCGCCGCCGTGTCGCCCCCTTCGGGCTGGCGGGCGGCGGTGACGGCCGGCCCGGCGACAACCGGGTGGAACGGGCCGACGGCACGGTCGAACGCTTGGCCGGCACCGCCCGCGTGCAGGTCGAGACCGGCGACGTGCTGGTGGTGGAAACCCCCGGCGGCGGCGGATACGGAAACTAATCCACGGTGATGGCGGCGGCCTGGTCCACGTCGCCCACCCGCAGGAACAGGTCGTGGGCATGCTTGCGGTGGGCGCGGGCCTTGCCCGGGTCGGACGGCGCCAGGTCCTCGGCCAGTTCCAGGCGGGTTTCCGCCTCGGCCTTCAGGTGCCCCATGGCGGCATAAAGATGGCGGGCGGCGTCCAAGGCGCTGACGGCGCCGTCATGATCGCCCACTTGCCGCAGCAAATGGCCCAGGCCGCGACAGGCCGCCGCCTCGCCCAGGACGTCGCCGGCTTCGGCGTAAAGGTCGCGGGCGCTTTCGAAATCCTGATGGGCCTTGTCGGCATGGCCCAGGCGACGATGCAGCGACGCCAGACCCTTCAGGGTATTGGCGCGACCCAAGGTGTCGCCGGCCCGCCGATACAGTTCCAGCGCCTGATGATAATGATCCAGCGCCGCGTCGTGACGGCCCTGGTCGCGGGCCAGATGGCCGCGGCGCTTGGTCACGTGGGCCATGCCCGACATGTCGCCGGCCGCCGAGAACACCTCTTGCGCCGACTGGTAATATTGCTCGGCCTCGGCGATGCGGGCGCGGGACTGGGACAGACGCCCCAAACGCACCAGGGTGTTGCCCTGGCCGTGCTGGTCGCCCAGGCGGGTATACAGTTGACGCGCTTCGGCATAAGCCAGCCCGGCTTCATCCCAATGATCATGGTCGGCTTCGAAATCGCCCAACAAGATCAAGGCATTGGCCTCGCCCTCGGCATTGGCGGCCTGATGGTACAGCATGCGGGCGCGGCGGAACGCCTCCCTGGCCTGCTGGGCCTCGCCCGACATCCAATGTGCTTCGGCCTGAGCCAGAATGGCGTCGGCGGAGTGATCGCTCATGCTTCGCCCCATCGCTTCACGGAAACGTCTTCACAGACTACGCCTGTGACAGGCGCAGGTAAACCATGCAGGACAACAGCCAAATAGTGCTTTCGCCCAGGACGCGCCGCGTCTAAAAAAGAAAGATGCGACAAGCAATTCCAGTTTCCGCCGTGATTACCATGTTGCTGTGCGTTTCCGCCGCCCGTGCCGCCGATTGCACCCTGCCGGCCGCCCCCAAGGTGGATTGGCAGCGTTGCTATGTGGATGAACGCGACCTGTCCGGACACGACCTGAGCGGGGCGCGCCTGCGCGAAACCAGCTTCCAGCGCGCCAAACTGGCGGGAACCACGCTGACCGGCAGCGATTCGTATCGCGCCCGCTTCATCAGCGCCGAGATGAAGGGCGCCCGGCTGGACGGCGGCATTTTCGCCGAGGCCGACTTCACCAAGGCCGACCTGGCCGGGGCGTCGCTGAAGCAGACCGACCTGCGCCGCGCCCGGTTTTTCCGCGCCAACTTGCGCGGGGCCGATTTGACCGGCGCCCGCCTGACCGGCGCCGACCTTTTGAACGCCGACCTTTCCGGGGCTCGCTGGACCGACGGGCAACGTATCTGCGCCGAAGGCTCGGTGGGCCAATGCAACTAGGACCCCTGCGATGATCACCTTCACCGACCCCGTCGACATCGCCGCCCATTGTGCCCGCGCCGCCATGGGCATGATGGACCGTTACGGCGTCCCCGCCCATCCCAACAACTTCATGGTCTGGTACGCCTTCGTCGCCGACCGCGACCCGGAACTGAGCAAGGCCATCAACGGCATCCTGCGTTCGGGTCAGAAATTCACCGACACGGTCAGCGCCGACCTGTACGAACGCTTCTTCGGCATGTCGCAGCACGAAGCCGAACTGCGGGCGGTGGGCAAGCGCATCGAGGACGCGGTGGCCCGGGTGATGGACTATCTGTCCACCGCCAGCCAGGGCGCCATCCAATACGGCAGCGCCTTGGAAAACTTCAGCGGCGAGCTGACCGCCCCGCAGCAACCGGCGGAATTGGGGCAGTTGGTCAAGTCCATCCTGGACGAAACCAAGGTGATGATCGAGGTCAACCGCCAACTGGAAGAACGCCTGGAAACCAGTTCCGGCGAAATCGCCCGTCTGCGTGAAGACCTGGACCAGTTGAAGCGCGAAGCCACCACCGACGCCCTGACCGGCTTGGCCAACCGCAAGCTGTTCGACGTCAGTTTGCGCGAAGCGGCGCTGGAAGCCGAGGAAGAGCGCAAGTTCCTGTCGCTGCTGATGATCGACATCGACTTCTTCAAGCAGTTCAACGACACCCACGGCCACATGTTGGGTGACCAAGTGCTGAAGCTGGTGGCGCGCACCATCCAGGACTGCATCAAGGGCAAGGACACCGCGGCGCGCTATGGCGGCGAGGAATTTTCCATCATCTTGCCCGACACCCGTTTGAAGGACGGCGTCGCGGTGGCCGAGACGGTGCGCCGTCAGGTGGCCGGCCGCAAGGTGCTGAACCGCCGCACCGGTCAGGTGCTGGGCCAGGTGACGCTGTCGGTGGGCGTCGCCGAATACGAGTTCGGCGAGACCCTGGGCGCCTTCATCCATCGCGCCGACGAAGCGCTGTACCTGGCCAAGCGCCAGGGACGCAACCATGTGGCCAGCCAGGACGACCTGACCACCACCACCACCGTGGAATTCGAGGACATTTAGGACCCAAGCCGTGGCCTTGTCGGTGAAACATCGTTGGCGTCTGCAACTGTCCCCGCGCTATTGGTTGCGGCGGATGATGTTCTGGGCCGGTGCCGTCCTGGTGGCCGCCTTCGCCATCGCCTTCGCCCATCTGGCCGAACAGGGCAGCGGCCTGTTCCACAAGGCCATCACGGTTTCGCCCTGGCTGGCCCTGGTGATCTGTCCGGCCGGTCTGGCGGGCATCGTCTTTTTGACGCGGCGCGTGTTTCCCGGCACCGAGGGCAGCGGCATCCCGCAAAGCATCGCCGCCCTGGCCATGACCGACCCGGCCGAACGCGGCAAGGTGCTGTCGCTGCGCATCGCTTTCGGCAAAGTGCTGATGACCGTGCTGGGTCTGTGCGCCGGCGCCTCGGTGGGCCGCGAAGGCCCCACCGTGCAGATCGGCGCCGCCATCATGCATTCCATGGGCCGCATCCTGCGCCTGCACCGCCCCGACATGCAACGCGCGGTGATCATCGCCGGCGGCGCCGCCGGCATCTCGGCCGCCTTCAACACCCCCTTGGCCGGCATCGTCTTCGCCATCGAGGAATTGTCGCGATCCTTCGAGGAACGGACCAGCGGCACCGTGCTGACGGCGGTCATCGTTTCGGGTCTGGCGTCCATGGCGGTGCTGGGCAACTACACCTATTTCGGCCGCACCAACGCCAACATCGCCATCGAGCAAGGATGGCGGGCGGTGATGCTGTGCGGGGTGTTCGGCGGCCTGCTGGGGGGCGCGTTCGCCCGTCTGCTGATCCAGATTTCCAAGGGAATCCCCGGTACGGCGGGCCGCTGGATCAAGGCACATCCGGTGATCTTCGCCGCTTTGTGCGGCCTGGTGATGGCGGGAATCGGCATCGTGTCGGGCAACAACACCTATGGCACCGGCTATGAACAGGCCCGCAGCCTGCTGGAAGGCGGCGACAACGTCCCAGCCAGTTTCGGCATCCTGAAATTGCTGGCCACCCTGGCGTCCTATGCCAGCGGCATTCCCGGCGGCATCTTCGCCCCCAGCCTGTCGGTGGGGGCCGGATTGGGGGCCAATCTGGCCCAGTTCATGCCCATGGTGCCGGTGGGCGCCATGATCATCTTGGGGATGACCGGCTATTTCGTCGGCGTGGTTCAGACCCCCATCACCGCCGTCATCATCGTCATGGAGATGACCGAAAGCCCGGCCATGACGCTGATGCTGCTGGCCACGGCGCTGATTTCCTTCGGCATCTCGCGGCTGATCTGCCCGCAGCCGCTGTATCGCGCGCTTTCCGCCCGCTTCCTGGGGCTGCGGCTGAAAGGCGCCGCCAAGTCGGCCGCCACCATCACCGTGCCCCGCCCGACACCGCCCGAGGCGGATGACCGCCCCACCCCATGAGCCGCTTCATCGCACTGGATTTCGAAACCGCCGACCAGGGCCGCGACAGCGCCTGTTCCCTGGCTTTGGTGATGGTGGAAAACGGCCGCGTCACCGAGACCTGGCATCGGCTGATCCGCCCGCCGCGAGCCCGCATGCTGTATACCCACATTCACGGCATTACCTGGGACATGGTGGCCGAGCAGCCGGATTTCGGTCATATCTGGCCGGAAATCCGCGAAAGAGTGGACAGCGCCCCCTTCCTGGTCGCCCACAACGCCCCTTTCGACAAGGGCGTTCTGGCGGAAAGCTGCCGGGCCTATGGCTTCGCCGCCCCCCTTGTCCCTTTCGTCTGCACGGTCAAGGCGGCACGGGAAACATGGAACCTGCGCCCCACCAAGCTGCCCGACGTCTGCCGTTATCTGGCCCAGCCGCTGAACCACCACGACGCCCTGTCGGACGCCGTGGCCTGCGCCGAAATCCTTTTGGCAGCCATGCGCGACGGCTATGACCCGTCGCGCCAGATGTCCCTATCCCGCTGATCAGCAGCGGCGGCAAAGGTCTACCAGGCCATCCAACCGCCCAACAGCAGCCAGCCGCAGGCGACGGCCAGCGAGGCCAGGGTCATGGGGATGCCGGCGCGGGCGAAATCCATGAACGACAGGCGCACCCCCAGGGCCTGGGCCCGTTCGGCGACGATGATGTTGGCCAAGGACCCCACCAGCAGCAGGTTCCCGGCCAGGGTGGACAGCAGCGCCAACCCATAAAGCGGCCCGTCGCCTTCGATGGGCCACATGGACAAGATGACCATCACCGAAGGCACGTTGCCGATGGTGTTGGAGGCCAGGGTCAACAGCGGCGCCATCACCGCCACCCGGTCGGGCAGCCATTGCCGTTCCGCCAGCCATTCCACCCCGCTGGCCGCCCACGGACTGGCGGCGAAGGCATCGGTGACCACGAACAGACAGGCGAACAGCACCAGAAGGTGCCAGTCCACCGCGCCGATCATGTCGCGGCTGGCCAGACGCCGCGACAGCAGCAAGGGGGCCGCCACCGCCAGGGCGCCAACCTCGCGCGGCAGATCGGTGGCGAACAGCACCAGCAGCCCCACCACCGCGACGATGCCCTTGGCGGTTTGCCATTTGTCCAGCGCCGGCACCAGACCTTCGGCGGCGGGAACCGGGGGGATGGACAGTTCCGCCCGCCACAGGCGGCGGATGACCAGATAAACCAGGATCATGGAAAGCACCGCCGGCACCCCGCAGACCAGCAGGAAATGCCAGAAGTCCAGGTTCCCCACCTGACCGATCAGGATGTTTTGCGGATTGCCGATGATGGTCATGGCGCTGCCGGCATTGGCGCCGCCGGCCAGACCCAGCAGGAACGGCCTGGGGTCCATGCCGCGCCCCCGCACCCCTTCCACCAGCATGGGGGCCATGGCGAAGACCACGATGTCGTTGGCCAAGATCGCCGAAAGCAGCCCCGACACCAGAATGACGAAGCCCAACAGGCGGTCGGCGCTGCCGGCGTTGACCGCCACCCGTCCGGCCACCACTCGGTACAGGCCTGCCTCTTGGAATTGGGCGGATACCAGCATCAGCGCGAACAACAGCAAGACGGTGGGCATGTCGATGGCCGCCCCCGCATCCTCGACCGCCACGCTTCCCGATGCCAGCAGCACCACGGCGGCGATCAAGGCGATGCCGGTACGGTCAAGTTTCAGTCCCGGAACCCGTCCCAGCGCCATGCCGAGATAAGTCAGGCCGAAGACGATCGGAATCAGATTTTCCATGCGTCCGCCAGTGATACCCACCCCTTCGGGCCTTACACGTTATAGCACGCTCATACCTTCGGACCCTGAAAAACCACCTCGCTTTGTGGTATAAAGAGTCATCCGTACGTGTGCATAAAGGGACCGGACTCATGGATGTCACCGGCATGACCGAGCTGTCCCTGGCCGGATGGAAAGGCCATCACGGCCAGGATCTGGGAGTGCGCATGCTGCGCCAGGCGGCGCAGCAGGACGCCGCCGTCGCCCAAATGGTAGCAGCCGCCGTCGAGGGCTCGCCGCCCGCCCGACCCCAGGCCCAGGGCAGCCTGGGCCATGTCATCGACCTGAGTGTGTGAAGCGTCCGATCAGCCCGGCGACCAGCGCCGCACCCGTACCTGGGCGGTGCGGCCCTTGACCTGCTGGTCTTCCACCTCGCCGAAGCCGTCATCCGGCAGGCCCGAACGGCGCAGCGCCAGTTCGTCCACCACCAACTGGCCATCGCCGGCCAGGGCGCACAAGCGGGCCGCCAAATTGACGCTGTCGCCGATGACGGTGAAATCCTGACGTTCCGCCGGGCCGATGGGGCCCAGGATGGCTTCGCCGTCATGGACGCCGATGCCAATGCCCCGCGCCATGGGGTGCGCCGCCAGATCGGCCAGGATTTCCTGGGCCGCCAGCAGGGCGCGGGCTTCACGGTCCGCGCCTTCGAAACGCACCAGCAACGCGTCGCCGATCATCTTGTCCACGTCACCGCCATGCCGCGTCACCGCCTCGACCTGACGGGTCATCAACTCGTTCAGGAAATCCACCGTCGCCTTGGGCGGGTGAAACTCGGCCAGGCTGGTGAAGTCGCGGACGTCGGAATAGAACAAGGTCATGCCGGAACGGGTGATCGGCACGCTGCCGTCAGGTGATTGCCGCGCCGCCATGCCGGCGCTTTGCGACACGAAGCGTTCAAGTTGCCGACGCAGGGATTGCTGCATCTGAACCCGGGAATCGATCTCGACCTGCGCATTGCGGGTGATGCGGGCCAGCCAAATGCCCAGGACCAACAAGATGGAAACCGGCAGGATGGCGAATTGGATGAACGAATCGGCGATGATTTCGTCCAAAACGCTGGCCGGCTCGTACACCTCGAAAGCCAGGGTCTGACCATTGGTTTCCGTCGGAATGTAAAGTTCGTAGACCTTCTGGTCATGACTGAGCGAGGTTTCCAGCGCCGGCATCTTGGAATCCAGCACCTGACGCAACAGGGTGTTTTCCTCGCGCACGCCCCAATCGGCCGCATCGGTGGAATAAATGGTCACCCCACGGGCGTTGAAGATCTTCAGTTGCAGCGCGTGGCCGTCCTTGCTGACCGCCTCCAGCATGGCCACCGCCCGCGCCGCCGCTGGATCGGCTAGAACCTTGCTCGGATCGGCGCCGGACAACAATTGGTTCCAGAATTCCGGCTCGGCCCGTTCCGCCAGATCGATGGTGGTTTCCACCCGGCGCTGGGTGGTTTCCAGATAGACATGCTGTTCCAGCGAGTTGACGGAGACCCAGCCGCCGCCCAGCAGCAACAGACCTGACAAGATCAGCACCGGCACCACCCGGGTGCGGAACAGGCGCTGGATGGGATAAGGAAGATCGGCGGTCTCGGTCATCTGATGCCCCCCCTGATGACATATCACCTCACCTTAATCATCCTTAGCTGAACCCAGCCTGAATGTAACCACAGGCCGACAACGCCGCCATCATATGCGCCGGCACCGGCGCGGCCACCCGGATCCAGTCCTTGCCCGCCGACAGCGGCGGCACGCCGATACTGTGGGATTGCAGGTGCAGCATCTGGCCCGGGCTGGGATCGGGACCGTAATAGCAATCGCCGCGCACGGGACAGCCCAGATGCTTCATGTGGACGCGGATCTGATGGGTGCGGCCGGTCTTGGGCACGCATTCGATCCAGGTCAGGCCGTCGCCGCGCCCCAGCACCCGCCATTGGGTGACAGCCGGCTGGCCGGCCGGGTCGATGACGATACGCCAGCCACCCTTGCCGGTGATCTTCAGGATGGGCGCGTCCACCACCCCTTGGTCGGCGGCCGGACCACCATGCACCACCGTCCAATAGGCCTTTTCGATGCGACCTTGCATGAACATCTTGCCCAGGCGCTTGATGGACTTGTCGTGGCGGCCCAGCAGCAGACAGCCCGAGGTGTCGCGATCCAGCCGGTGGGCCAGACGCGGCACCTGGCTCCAGCCGTATTTCAACGCGTCCAGGTACAGTTCCAGATGATCGGGGGAATTGGGGCCGGCGTGAACCGCCAGCCCCGCCGGCTTGTCCAGGACGATGACGTCCTGGTCCTTGTAAAGGATGCGGGCCTGAATCTCGTCCGGGCTCACTACTCCACCAGTTCCGCCACCTTTTCCGGTTTTTCCGGCTTGCCGGGGGCGGCTTCGATGACAAAGGACAGCTTGCCGTCTTCGCCCACATCCACCTTGACCAGGCCACCCTTGACCAGCTTGCCGAACAACAGTTCCTCGGCCAGCGGCCTCTTGATGTGTTCCTGGATGACCCGGCCCAGGGGACGGGCGCCGAAAGCCCGGTCGTAGCCCTTTTTCACCAGCCATTGGCGGGCGGCATCGGTCAGCTCGATATGGACGTCGCGGTCGCCCAGCTGGCTTTCCAACTGCATGACGAACTTGTCCACCACCTGGGCCACCACTTCGGTGGGCAGGTTGGCGAAGGGGATGACCGAATCCAGACGGTTGCGGAATTCCGGACTGAACATGCGCTGGATGGCTTCCTGGTCATCGCCTTCGCGCGCCTCACGCTCGAAGCCGATGGCGGGCCTCGCCATGTCGGCGGCGCCGGCATTGGTGGTCATGATCAGGATGACGTTGCGGAAATCGACGTTCTTGCCGTTGTTGTCGGTCAGGCGGCCGTGGTCCATGACCTGCAGCAGGATGTTGAACAGGTCGGGATGGGCCTTTTCGATTTCATCCAGCAGCAGCACGCAATGGGGATGCTGGTCCACCGCGTCGGTCAGCAGGCCACCCTGGTCGAAGCCCACATAGCCGGGCGGGGCGCCGATCAGGCGCGACACCGAATGGCGTTCCATGTATTCGGACATGTCGAAGCGGGTCAGCTCGATGCCCAGGATACGGGCCAATTGGCGAGCCACTTCGGTCTTGCCGACGCCGGTGGGGCCGCTGAACAGGTAGCAGCCGATAGGCTTTTCCGGTTCGCGCAGGCCGGCGCGGGCCAGCTTGATGGCCGATGCCAGCGCCTCGATGGCGTTGTCCTGGCCATAGACCATGGTCTTCAGGTCGCGTTCCAGATTGCGCAGCGCTTCCACGTCGTTGGTGGACACCGATTTGGGGGGAATGCGGGCGATCTTGGCGACGATTTCTTCCACGTCCTTGACCGTCACCGTCTTGCGCCGCTTGGATTCGGGCAGCAGCATGCGCGCCGCCCCCACTTCGTCGATGACGTCGATGGCCTTGTCCGGCAGCTTGCGGTCGGTGATGTACTTGGCCGCCAGTTCCACCGAGGCCTTGATGGCGTCGGCGGTGTATTTCACGTGGTGGTGGTTTTCGTAATAGACCTTGATGCCGTTCAGGATCTTGATGGAATCCTCGACCGACGGCTCGTTGACGTCGATCTTCTGGAACCGGCGCACCAAAGCGCGGTCCTTTTCGAAATGGTTGCGGTATTCCTTGTAGGTGGTCGAGCCGATGCAGCGCAACGACCCCGCCGCCAAGGCCGGCTTCAACAGGTTGGACGCGTCCATGGAGCCGCCCGAGGTGGCACCGGCGCCGATCACCGTGTGGATTTCGTCGATGAACATGACCGCGCCGGGATAGTTTTCCAGCTCGGTGACCACCGCCTTCAGGCGTTCCTCGAAATCGCCGCGATAGCGGGTGCCGGCCAGCAGGGTTCCCATATCCAGCGAAAAGATGGTGGCCCCACGCAGCACGTCGGGGACCTCGCCCTTGACGATACGCAGCGCCAGGCCTTCGGCGATGGCGGTCTTGCCGACGCCCGGGTCGCCCACGTAAAGCGGGTTGTTCTTGGAGCGACGGCAAAGAATCTGGATGGTGCGCTCGATTTCCGCCTCGCGGCCGATCAGCGGGTCGATCTTGCCGTCACGCGCCTTTTGGTTCAAATCGACGCAATAGGCGTTCAGCGCCTCTTGGCCCTTTTTGACCACCTTTTCCGGGTTGGCGTCCTCGTCGGCGCCATGCACGGTGCGGTTCTGACTGCGACCAGGGGCCTTGGCGACGCCGTGGCTGATGTAGTTGACGGCGTCCAGGCGGCTCATGTCCTGGATCTGCAGGTAATAGACCGCGTGGCTTTCGCGTTCCGAGAACAGCGCCACGATGACGTTGGCGCCGGTCACTTCCTCGCGGCCCGAGGATTGGACGTGGATGGCGGCACGCTGCACCACGCGCTGGAAACCAGCGGTGGGCTTGGGTTCGCCCTGGCGTTCGCTGACCAGGTCCTTCAACGAATTGTCGACGAAGTCGCGCAGGTCGCCCGTCAACCGGTCCAGGTCGATGTTGCAGGCCCGCATCACCGACACCGCGTCGCTGTCTTCACACAGCGCCAGCAGCAGGTGTTCCAGGGTGGCGTATTCATGGTGGCGTTCCGCCGCCAGGGCCAAGGCACGACGCAGGCTTTGTTCCAGGTTTTGCGACAGCATGCGGCCCTCTCCTTATTGTTGGAACGCCTAAAGTTTTGGAACCTTCAGTCCTTTTCGATCGTGCACTGCAGCGGATGCTGGTTCTGCCGGGCCAGGTCCATGACCTGGGTCACCTTGGTTTCCGCCACTTCATAGGTGAAGACACCACAAACGCCGACGCCCCTTGTATGCACATGCAGCATGATGCGCGTGGCGTCTTCCCGCGACTTGTTGAAAAAATGCTCGAGCACATGGACGACGAACTCCATCGGCGTGTAGTCGTCGTTGAGCATCAAGACCTTGTACATGGACGGCTTCTTGGTCTTCGGACGGGTCTTGATGACCACACCGGTCTGATTGCCGTCGCCGCCTTTTTTGTCGTCGTTATGGTCGCTCATGATCTCGCAAGCGGTGGCTGCCCACTGGTACACGCCTATCATATTGGTCAAATCCGCAATCCGAAAAGGGGGTCTTTGCCCGAGATCAAAAGAAAACGGCCCGACACAAGGTGCCGGGCCGTCTGGAAAATCAGAAAAAAACCAATCAGGCCGCAGACTTGACCATCTTGTCCAAAGCGGCGGTCAGGCTGGCCGAAAGCGGCGCCACGGCATCTTCCACCAGCTTGACCGACAAATCGCCCAGACGCGGAGCTTCCGCCAGCAGGCGGTCCAACTGGGTCTTGGCCAAGCTGGATTGCAGGTCGATCAATTCGCGCAAGGTCTTGGCGGCCATGATCTGCTTGCCGGCGGCGATGCCGTCGTCGATGCTTTGCTGGGTCAGGCCATAAACGGTGTCGCCCAGATATTGCAAGCCCTGGGTCAGCACCTCCGACGAAGCGACCACCGCGTCCAAAGCGTCCTTGGCCGCCGCCGAGACGTCCTCGTAGGACTTCAGCGCCGCCGCCTGGGCCTTGCTGCCGACCTCGTCCAGGGACGGGACAGCGGCCACCGCAGCCGCAACCGGAACAGGGACCGCGACCACGGCTGGAGCCTCCACCGCAACCGGCGCCACCGGCTGGGCGGCGGCGGGGGCAACGACGGGCTGGGCTTCCACCGGCTTGGCGGCGACAGGTTGGGCGGCAACCGGCTTGGCGGCGGGCTTGACCGGGGCCTTGGTCGGGGTCTTTTTGGCAACGGGCTTGACGGCGGGCTTGGCGGGGGTCTCGGCGGAAGACATCGGCGGAACATCCTTTTGATGGGAAAACCAAAGGCGTCGCCGGCACATCGGTCGGGAATTGGATGTCAGACCTCGGGCGGCGGACAAGCCGAACGGGCGCATGCTGCGACGCGATATGCGCAGTCTGGGCGAAAACCCACAGCCAAGTCAAGGATTATTGTGCAGCGCAGCAAAACCGTAACAGGTCAGCGCACCATGCCGTTTTCACCCACTTTCAGCCGGAACGAGGTCACTTGGCCGCGCCTTAGGCTGTCTTCGTATTGCGGGTCGTAGGCGATGGCCCCGGGCCGGTTCAGGGCAACCCCCGTCCCGTCGGCCACCATCAGCGGGGCGACGAAGGGCAGCGCCATCAGATCGGTTTCGGGATAGGCCCAGCCGGTGAACCGGAACTGGCCGTCCTTGCAGCTGGCCGCCGTCCAGTGGAAGCCATGGGACGGCAATTCACGCCCCACGGCCGGCGCTCCGAACAGGCCGGCGGCCTCGAACGAGGAAACCAGGGCGTCATAAGCGGGCTGGCCAAGCGGTGTCGAGGCTTCGACGGCACGCCACGGCGCCAGCAGGTCGTCGCCGCTGACCCGCCCGACATCGGCCGGCTTGGTGACCTTGGCGTTCAGCACATGGCGCACGGAATCCACCTCGTACATGCGCAATTGCTGATCATAACGGCCGTTGTAAACCAGACGGAACCGATCCGGGGTGCCGGGCTGGCAGGCGGCCTTGATGTCGTCGCCGGCCACATAGGAAAACCAGTGGAACTTGCGGGTCGCCGGATCCCCCATGTCGCCGCCCCCATAGGTGCAGCCCGCCAAAGCCAAGGCACCGACAATCACGCCAATCTGGGTCCGCATGCTCGTTTCCTTTCGCATTCGCACACTTTTATACCCCCAATCCTTGTCCTCCACCATCACGCGATGCTGGAAATGTTCAAGGCTTGGCCGGGAAAGTAGACATGAAATTGTGATTTCTTTAAGGTCTTCGGCGGAATCTTAGGGAAACACGTCAGAAAGGGAAGGTCGGACAGTTGCCCTTGACCCGTCATCTCGCCGGAATGTTGAGCCGCGCCCTGCTGCTGGTCCTTGCCGTGGTGGTGGCCGCGCCTGCCGCCCACGCCGCCAAGGAAAGCCGTTACGCCTCCATCGTCGTCGATGCCGACAACGGCAACGTCCTTTACGCGGTCAATCCCGACCGCCGGTCCTATCCGGCGTCGCTGACCAAGGTGATGACCCTTTATCTTCTGTTCGATGCCTTGGAACAGGGCAAGCTGAACATGAATTCCCGCCTGCCGGTGTCGGCCCACGCCACCCGTCAGGCCCCCTCCAAGCTGAGCCTGCAGGTGGGCGAGCGCATCGACGTGGAAGACGCGGTGCTGGCCCTGGTGACCAAGTCGGCCAACGACGTCGCCGTGGTGGTGGCCGAAGCGGTGGGCGGCAGCGAAGACGACTTCGCCGAGATGATGACCAAGAAAGCCCGCCAGCTGGGCATGGCGTCCACCACCTATCGCAACGCGTCCGGCCTGCCCGATCCGGGCCAGGTGTCGACGCCCCGCGATCAGGCCACCCTGGCCCGCGCCCTGGTCAAGCATCACGCCAAGTTCTACCATTATTTCTCGACCCGCCAGTTCCGCTGGAAGGGCCAGCCCATTTCCACCCATAACCGCCTGATGCTGCGCTACCAGGGCGCCGACGGCATCAAGACCGGCTACATCAACGCCTCGGGCTTCAATCTGATCGCCTCGGCCAAGCGTGACGGCCATCGCGTCGTCGGCGTGGTGTTCGGTGGCGACACCGCCGGCTGGCGCGACCGCAACATGGCCCAGATCCTGGACAAGGGCTTCGCCCGCCTGAACAGCGGCACCGACATCCGTTCCGCCAGGGTCGAGGAAGAAGACCGTGCCGAGTTGGACAAGCTGATCGCGTCTGCCGCCAGCGATGCCGCCGGCCGCAAGTCCGTGTCGCTGAAGGCCGCGTCCAAGCGCGACGAAGACGTGGGCGACGCCGACCCCGACACCTGGAGCATCCAGGTCGGCGCCTTCACCGATTACAAGACCTCGCACAAGGCCGCCAGCAGCGCCGCCCAGAAATTGGGGGGACTGGTGTCCAGCGCCACCGTGGACGTCAGCAAGGCCAAGTCGGGCAAGAAGGTGATCTACCGTTCGCGTCTGGTCGGTTTCACCGAAGACCAGGCCCGCGCCGCCTGCAAGCGTCTGAGCAAGGCCAAGAAGTCCTGCGCGGTGGTCCAGCCCAGCGCCTAAGCCGCCTTATTCCCCTGCCCAGTCCAGCAACTGTCCGGCCAGTTCCCGGGCCGTGCGTTCGTCCAGATCGATGATGGTGAAACGCGCCCGACCTTCCTTGATGCGCAGCCGCAGCATGCGCAAACCGCTGTCATGGTCGATGGCCGACAGGCTGAGGTGACGGCTCCACGGCGCCTCGATCTCGGCTAGCGGAGTGGTTTTTTCTTCGGACATCAGATCCTCCCTAAGTTCCCTGGATTCTGTCGTGATAACGCGCCCGATACAACAGGCGCGGCCGTGCCGGGTCGTCAGAAAACCGTTCACGGGTGTGCAGCACGTTGTTGCACAGCAAGCCCCACCCCGCCTGCAGGCGGCCGACGAAGACATCGGCCCCACCGTCTTCCAAAACCCTGCGGATGACCTGGGCGGCGGCGGCGGCTTCGGGGTGCCACTCGATGGAGCGGGTGCGCGCCGTATAGCGCATGGCCAGCCGGCCGTCGCGGACAAAGAACACCGGCCCGGTCATGGCCGGCCGTGTCATGCCTTCGTCGTCGTTGCCGGGAATGGTCATGGCCTGGGGCTGCGACAACGCCCGGATCAAATCCGGATCCAGGTCACGCAGCCGGATATAAAGCAGCTCGGGATCCATCAGCTTGTTTTCTCCGCCTTGCGCTGCCGGACGGGCGCAATGCAGGATCAGGCCCCGCACCCCTGTGGCCGGCGGGTTGTAATAGCCGTCGGTGTGCCAGGCGATGGGACGCTCCGTATAGGGGATGTAACGCGCCCGCGCCCCGTCGGATGCCACCGCCAAGGGGGTGATGCCGTCGTCGTCGGCCAGATGGTTGCGATCCAGCGCGGTCAGACCGAAACGCCCCCCCAGGGCGGCCACCGCCCGTTTGTCGTCGCGGTTCGGCTGCCGTGAGGTCTCGACGTAAAGAGCCATGTTGCAGCGTCGCACATGCCGGCGCAGGGCGTCTTCCTCGGCCGGGCTCAACGCCGCGATGTCGCCCACCTCCACCGCCAGTTCCGTCAAATCACCGGGCCGCGCGGACAGCTTCTGGTCACGCCAGCGCCGGTACGAATCATCGTCGTCCAGGTTGAAAGCCATGGGGATCACGCCTTTTCTTGCGTCGCAGCATTAGTCTCGCCAATGCAGCAAATGTTGTTATTACAGAGACTTACCGCGATACAAGCCAGGATCATATTTGTCATTGCAACCTCGCTCGGACGTTTTTCGTCTTTGCTAAAAGAATCCTCTTGGAACCTAGAAGTCCATAATATTATGATCCATTAATGTAATAAGGGTGATTGGCCCGCCGCGCCACATGGAACGCGACGAGAGCCGCAACGAAAACACCCATCAGGGACGGTTCCAAGGGTGGCGTAAAGCTTCCTGGACACGATGAATTGAGAGAGGGAATCCGACCCGAACCGGCCGAGCGACCGGATCGGGCCGAAGGGGGATGATCGCGTCCGGCCACAGCCGCACGCCCCCGCTAACACGATGGTCAGGGAGAGTAGGACGATGTCGAAGAAGATGCCCCAGACGCCGCTTCTGGACCAGTTGGAGAGCGGTCCCTGGCCGAGCTTCGTGACCGGCTTGAAGCGGCTGGCCAATGACGAGGGCCAGCCTTACGCCGATTACATGAAAAGCCTGCTGGGTCAGTTGGAACTCAGCTACGAAACCCGCAAGGGCTATTGGAAGGGCGGCACGGTCGGCGTGTTCGGCTATGGCGCCGGCGTCATCCCGCGCTTTTCCGAAGTGGCCGACAAGCACCCCGAATCGTCCGAGTTCCACACGCTGCGCATCATGCCGGCGCCGGGCTTCTTCTACGACACCAAGACCTTGCGCGCTTTGTGCGACATCTGGGCCGAGCACGGTTCCGGCCTGATCGCCCTGCACGGACAAAGCGGCGACATCATGATGCAGGGTTGCCGCACCGAACAGGTGCAGCATGCCTGGGACAAGATCAACGAACTGGGCTTCGACATGGGCGGCGCCGGCGCCGGCGTGCGCACCGCCGCCAGCTGTGTCGGCCAGGCCCGCTGCGAACAGGCCTGCTTCGACACGCTGAAGGCCCATCGCACGGTGATCAACGACTTCACCGACGACATCCACCGCCCCAGCCTGCCCTATAAGATGAAGTTCAAGTTCTCGGGCTGCGCCAACGATTGCGCCAACGCGACGCAGCGCGCCGACGTGGCCATCATCGGCACTTGGCGCGACGACATGCAGGTCAACCAGGACGAGGTGAAGGCCAAGGTCGCCCAATTGGGCCGCAAGGAATTCATCAACCAGGTCATCCGCATGTGCCCCAGCCAGGCTTTGGCGCTGAACGACGACGACACCTTGGACGTGGACAACAAGTCCTGCGTGCGCTGCATGCATTGCATCAACGTCTGCACCAAGGCGCTGAAGCCCGGCAAGGATCGCGGCATCGCCATCCTGGTGGGCGGCAAGCGCACGCTGAAGATCGGTGACCTGATGGGCTCGGTGCTGGTGCCCTTCATGAAGCTGGACACCGACGAAGATTACGAACGCCTGCTGGAACTGGCCCACAACATGCTGGATTTCTTCGCCGAAAACGCCCTGGAACACGAGCGCACCGGCGAGATGATCGAACGCATCGGCGTGGTCAACTATCTGGAAGGCATCGGGCTGGACCTGGACGTCAACATGATCGCCCAGCCGCGCACCAATTCCTATGTCCGCACCGACGGCTGGGACGAGGAAGCCCGCAAGTGGAACGACCGCAAAACCAACGCGGCTGAATAATCTTAGACAGGGAGACGAGGACGATGAGCGAATTGCGCCGTCCCATTGAAAGCGGTGTGCCCGAAAGCACCCAGTTCATGCACCCGGTTTTGCGTGAAAACTACGGCCGCTGGGCCTGGCACGACCGCCCGCGTCCGGGTGTGCTGCGCCACGTGTCCGACACCGGCGTCGCCATGTTCACGGTCAAGGCCGGCACCCAGCGCCAGATGGACGTCTACACCATCCGCAAGCTGGCCGACATCGCCGACGAATTCTGCGACGGCTACATCCGTTTCACCATCCGTTCGGCCGTCGAGTTCATGACGCCCAAGGAAGAAAACGTCCAGCCGCTGATCGACCGCCTCGAGGCCGAAGGCTTCCCGGTGGGCGGCACCGGCAACTCGGTGGGCTTCATCAGCCACACCCAGGGCTGGCTGCACTGCGACATCCCCGGCACCGACGCGTCGGGCGTGGTCAAGGCGCTGATGGACCAGTTGGTGGATGAATTCAAGAACGAAGACATGCCCAACCGGGTGAAGATCACCACCAGCTGCTGCCAGATCAATTGCGGCGGCCAGGGTGACATCGCCATCAACGTCCAGCACACCAAGCCGCCGGTGATCAACCACGAACTGGTGGCCGGCGTCTGCGAACGCCCGGCCGTCATCGCCCGGTGCCCGGTGGCCGCCATCCGCCCCGCCCTGGTGGGCGGCAAGCCGTCCTTGGAAGTGGACGAAAAGAAGTGCGTGTGCTGCGGCGCCTGCTATCCGCCCTGCCCGCCCATGCAGATCAACGACCCGGTCAATTCCAAGATCGCCATCTGGGTCGGCGGCAAGCATTCGTCCACCCGTTCCAAGCCGATGTTCCACAAGCTGGTGGCCGCCGGCATCCCCAACAACGCGCCGCGCTGGCCGGAAGCCGCCGAAGTGGTGCGCAAGATCCTGGGCGCCTACAAGGCGGACGCCCGGGCCTGGGAACGCATGGGCGAGTGGATCGAACGCATCGGCTGGCCGCGCTTCTTCGAGCTGACCGAACTGCCCTTCACCAAGTACCACGTGGACAATTGGCGCGGTGGCCGCGCCAACCTGAACACGTCGGCGCATCTGCACTTCTAAGGGGGAAGGCGCATGAAGTTCGGTATTCTGGTCAACGAAGGCCCCTATAACCACCAGGCCTCGGATTCCGCCTATCGTTTCGCCAAGGCGGCCATCGACAAGGGGCACCAGATTTTCCGCGTGTTCTTCTATTACGACGGCGTGCTGAACGCGACCAAGCATTCCGACCCGCCGTCCGACGACCGTAACGTGGTCAAGAACTGGCAGAAGCTGGCCGAGGACCACAAGGTGGATCTGGTGGTCTGCGTCGCCGCCGGCATGCGCCGCGGCATCGTCGAGGACAGCTTGGCCCCGGGTTTCCGCATCTCGGGCCTGGGCCAGCTGATCGAGGCCGGCATCCAGGCCGACCGCATGGTCACCTTCGGCGATTGATGGGGGACAAAATGGAAGAAGAATACGAAGGCGGCGTCGTCAAGAAGTTCATGTTCGTCAACCGCAAGGCCCCCTATGGCACCGTCTATGCGCTGGAAGTGCTGGAGATGGTGCTGATCTCGGCGGCTTTCGACCAAGACGTCCATGTGGCCTTCCTGGATGACGGCGTCTATCAGATCAAGAAGGGTCAGGACACCAAGGACCTGGGTCACAAGAACTTCTCGCCCACCTATCGGGCGCTGGAAGGCTATGACATCGAAAAACTGTTCGTCGAGCGTGAAAGCCTGGAAGAACGGGGTCTGTCCGAAGCCGACCTTTTGGTCGACGTCGAGGTCGTCAGCCGCGCCGACATGGCCAAGCTGATGGGCGAGATGGACGTGGTGATGACGGCGTAAGGGAGAAGATGGAAATGAGCACCTTGCACACCGTCAACAAATCGCCGTTCGAACGCGCCAACCTGCAGTCCTGCCTGGGCCATGCCCAAAAGGGCGACAGCGTTCTGCTGCTGGAAGACGCGGTGGTCGCCGCCATGGCCGCCACCGCCATGGCCCCGAAACTGGCCGACGCGGCGCAATCGGTGAAGATTTTCGTGCTTGGCCCCGACCTGAAGGCTCGGGGTCTGGATCCGGCCGGCGTGGCCGACGGCATCGGGGTTGTCGACTATGACGGCTTCGTCGACCTGGCGGCGGAAAATTCCACCGTCCATGCCTGGCTTTGATAACAAGAAGAGGGAGTGAAAACAGATGGCTTACGAAACCAACGGCAAGACCGTCGAGGCGGACGAAGAAGGCTTCCTGGTCAACATCAACGACTGGAACGAAGACCTGGCCGGCCTGATCGCCAAGGACGAGGGCATCGACATGTCCCCCGAGCACTGGGAAGTGGTCAACTTCCTGCGCGAATACTATGCCGAATACCAGATCGCCCCGGCCGTGCGCGTGCTGACCAAGGCCATCGCCAAGAAGATGGGTCCGGAAAAGGGCAACAACAAGTACCTGTACGAGTTGTTCCCCTATGGCCCCGGCAAGCAGGCGTGCAAGATCGCCGGCCTGCCCAAGCCGACCGGCTGCGTCTAAGCCCCCCTTCTTCCCGTCATGGCCGGACTTGATCCGGCCATCTTGGACCCCCGGGTCAAGCCCGGGGGTGACGGAAACAGGAAACGTGACACCCCCAGATGCCCACACCTTGCGGGCAAACGGGGACATTTGTCCCGCACGGCAGACCCGAGGATGACGTGACGACCTTTTTCGCCATTCTGTTCTATGCGGCATTCGCCGTGCTGGTGGTGGGCGTGGGCCTGAAAGTGGCCCAATACGCCCGCACGCCGGCGCCGCTGAAGATTCCCACCACCCCGGCCCCGCTGACTCCAGCCGGCGCCGCGTTCAGGGTGGGACGCGAGGTCACGCTGTTCGAAAGCCTGTGGAAGGCCAACAAGCCGCTGTGGATCTTCGCCATGGCTTTCCATCTGGGCCTGGCCCTGGTGGTGGTCCGCCACCTACGCTATTTCCTGGACCCGGTGTGGGCGCCCATCGTCTGGCTGCAGCCCTTCGGCGTCTACGGCGGCATGGCCATGCTGGCCGGTCTGGCCGCCCTTTTCGTCCGCCGCGTCGTCGTCCAACGCATCGCCTATATCAGCGGCCCGTCCGATTACCTGATGCTGGCGCTGCTGCTGGCCATCGGTGCCAGCGGCATGATGATGAAGATGCTGGCCCACACCGACATCGTCGCCGTCAAAAGCTTTTTCCTGGGGCTGATGGTGTTCGACATCCGGGTGCTGCCCGCCGACCCCATCCTGGCCGCGCACCTGTTCCTGGTGGCGCTGCTGATGCTGGTCTTCCCGTTCTCGAAGCTGCTGCATGCGCCCGGCGTGTTCTTCAGCCCCACCCGCAACCAGGCCGACGACCCGCGCGAGCGCCGCCATCTGGCGCCCTGGGCCGCCCAATTGGAACGCGAGAGGAATTAAGCCCATGGCCGCCGACACCAAGATTCCCGCCATGGGCGACCCCGCCGAACGGGCCATCCCCTGCCTGCAGCCGGGCGCCATGGCGGACTCCAAACCCTATGTGGCGGCCCCGGCCCATAACGAGCCCCTGGGGTTTCCCGGCGAGCTGGTCCCCGACTGGCAGGAAAAGGGCATCGCCCGCATGGGCGAACTGCTGGGCAAGTACAAAAGCCTGCAGGTGTTCATGGACATCTGCGTCAAATGCGGCGCCTGCACCGACAAGTGCCATTACTTCCTGGGGACCAACGACCCCAAGAACATGCCGGTGGCGCGCCAGGACCTGTTCCGATCCGTCTATCGCCGCTATTTCACCCCGGCCGGCAAGGCTTTGGGCGCGGTGGGCATGGGCAAGCTGGTCGGCGCCCGCGAGTTCACCAAGGAGGTGTTGGACGAATGGTTCAACTACTTCCACCAGTGCTCGCAATGCCGCCGCTGCTCGGTGTTCTGCCCCTATGGGATCGACACCGCCGAAGTGTCGATGGCGGCGCGCGACATCATGGACAACATCGGCCTGGGCCATAAATACGCCAACGAGATCATCGGCAAGGTCCACAAGATCGGCAACAACCTGGGCCTGCCCGGCCCGGCCTTGATCGACAACCTGGAAGGCCTGGAAGAAGACCTGAAGGACGAGACCGGCCTGGACATCCGCATGCCGGTGGACGAACAGGGCGCCGAAATCCTGCTGGTGACGCCGTCGGCCGACTTCTTCGCCGAGCCGCATGTCCTGGGGCTGATGGGCTACGCCAAGGTGTTCCATGCCGCCGGCACCTCGTGGACCATTTCCACCAAGGCCACCGAAGCAGCGAATTTCGCCATGTTCATCGGGTCCTACGACCAGATGCAGAAGATCGCCATGCGCATCCGCGAGGCGGCCTTGGAACTGGGCGTCAAGCGCATCGTCTTCGGCGAATGTGGCCATGCCTGGCGTGTCGCCTATTCCTTCCTGAACACGCTGATCGGTCCCATGGACTTCCTGGATCCGCGCTATCCGAAGCCGCAGCACATCCTGGAATTCACCTACGACCTGATCCAGCGCGGCGGCATCCGGCTGGACAAGTCCGGCAATGACGGCATGGTGCTGACCTTCCACGATTCGTGCAACGTGGCGCGTGCCAGCCGCATGGGCGAGCGCCCCGGCGGCCAGTTCGTCATCCCGCGCGAGGTGATCAAGGCGTGCGTGCCGAAATTCGTCGACATGCACCCCGACACCATCGGCGAGAAGACGTTCTGCTGCGGCGGCGGCGGCGGCCTGCTGACCGACGAATTGATGGATGTGCGCATCAAGGGATCGCAGCCGCGCATGGAAGCGTTGAACGATGTGGTCAAGCGCGAAGGCGTCACCCACATGGCGGCCATCTGCGCCATCTGCAAGGCGCAGTTCACCAAGGTGCTGCCCACTTACGGCTTCGACCGGGAAATGATCGTGTCGGTTCACCAGTTGGTGAGCAACGCCATCGTTCTCGGCAACAACGACTGAAAAACGACTGAAAAAATATTCAGTTTCAGGGAGAGGGTTTCATGGCCAAGACCACCGCCAAGGCGATCACCGAAGGCAAGAATTTCCGCCGCTACAAGGATGGCGCCACCGACTATCCGCAGTGGACCGACGCCATCTTCCAGGCGGGCTGGTCGCATAAATGCCCCACTTACGTGTTGCGCACGCCGCCGTGCTCGGGGTCGTGCCCGTCGGGCCATGACATCCGCGGCTGGCTGGACATCACCCGGGGCATGGAAAAGCCGCCGGCCGACACCAGCTGGCAGCAATACGCCTTCGCCCGCATGACCGACGCCAACCCCTTCCCGTCCATCATGGGCCGCGTCTGCCCGGCGCCGTGCGAGCAGGGCTGCAACCGCAACATGGTGGAAGAACACGTCGGCATCAATTCCGTCGAACACTTCGTCGGCGACTGGGCCATCGAGAACAACGCCGCCTATCCGGCGGTGACCAGCGAAACCGGCAAGCACGTCGCCGTTATCGGCGGCGGCCCGGCCGGGCTGTCGGCGGCCTTCCAGTTGCGCCGGCGCGGCATCGCCGTGACCCTGTTCGAAGCCAATGCCGAGTTGGGCGGCTTCATGCGGTACGGCATTCCCGGCTATCGCGTGCCGCGTGACGTGATGGACGCCGAAATCAAGCGCATCATCGACCTGGGCGTCACCGTCAAGACCAACATGCGTGTCGGCCGCGACATCACCATCGCCCAGTTGGAAGCCGATTTCGACGCCATCTTCTGGGGGGTCGGCACCCACAAGGGCCGTGGCCTGCCGGTTCCCGGCTGGGAAGGCACCCCCAATTGCGTGTCGGGCATCGCCTTCCTGAAAGCCTTCAACGAAGGCCGCCTGCAGGCGGTCACCGGCCGCATCATCGTCGTCGGCGGTGGCGACACCTCCATCGACGTGGCGTCCGTCGCCCGCCGTCTGGGCCATATCAAGGAAGTCTCGGCCCAGGACCGCATCGAACACGTGATCTTCGGCGAAGCCGCCCATGACGTGGCATCCGCCGCCAAGCGCGAGGGCTGCGAAACCACGCTGACCAGCCTGTTCCCGGTGGAAAAGATGATGGCGGCCCAGCGCGAGGTGGACGACGCCAAGCGCGAAGGCATCGACATCAAGGGCGGCGTCATGCCGTTGGAGGTGCTGAAGGGCGCCGACGGCCGCGCCACCGGCCTGAAGATGTGCAAGTGCACCATGAACGGCATGGTCCCCGAGCCCGTCGCCGGCACCGAATTCGTCATCGAGGCCGACCTGATCGTCGCCGCCATCGGCCAGAAGGGCGACCTGGAAGGCTTGCCCGAACTGGACAACGGCAACGGCTTCATCAATGCCGACAAGACCATGCGCATCCCCGGCCGGCCCAAGCATTTCGTCGGCGGCGACGTGGTGCGCCCGCATCTGTTGACCACCGCCATCGGCCATGGCCGGGTGGCGGCCGCTTCCATCGCCGAATTCCTGGAAAGCGGCGAAGTCAGCAAGCGCCCCAAGGTGGACGTGCAGCATTGGAAGCTTTTGAACAAGCTGCGCGAGACCAATTTGTCGCCGGCCGAATATGACGGCATGCCGACGCGCGGCACCAGCGGCGCCAAGTTCGCCGTGCACAATTTCGAGGATCGCGGCGCCAACGAGATCATCACCCACGAAGAACTGTTCCTGGGTCACTTCACCCACAATCCGCGCCGCCACCGCCAGGAAATCCACATCGGCGCCGACGAGGTGATCGGCAACTTCACCGAACGCCTGTTGAAGCTGGACGAAAGCCAGGCCATCGACGAAGCCAAGCGCTGCATGTCCTGCGGACTTTGCTTCGAATGCGACAATTGCGTGGTGTTCTGCCCGCAGACGGCGGTCAGCCGGGTGGCCAAATCCGAACGCACCACCGGGCGTTACGTGCAGACCGACTACGCCAAATGCATCGGCTGCCACATCTGCGCCGACGTCTGCCCCACCGGCTACATCCAGATGGGCTTGGGGGAATAGGCATGGGCGTGCGGGCTGTCCTGTTGGCCCTGGTGCTGGGGCTGTTTAGCGTCATGGGGGCCTGGGCCGGCGATGCCGGCCCCAGCTTCCCCAAGGCCACCTCTAAAGCCCTGGGGGGATCGTGCGTGGACGATCCGGCCACCATGCGCCGGCATCATTTCGACTTCCTGAAGCACCAGCGCGACGACACCCTGCGCCAGGGCATCCGGGGGGCCAAGTACAGCCTGAAGGAATGCGTGTCGTGTCACGCCCAGGTCAAGGACGGCCATGCGGTGCCGGTTAACGCGCCGGGCCAGTTCTGCGCGTCCTGCCATGAATACGCGGCGGTCAGCATCGATTGTTTCAGCTGTCACGCCACCACCCCGCAGCACCAACAGCAGGTGGAGGCCACGCGATGAGCCATGACACCACGCGGCGCGACCTGCTGAAGGCCGCTGCCATCGGCGCCGTCACCATCGCCCCCGGCCTGACCCTGATCGCGCCCCCCGCCCAGGCCCGCGCCCCCGGCCAGCCGGCCAGTCCGACCAACCGCTGGGGCTTGCTGATCGACACCAGCAAATGCGACCAGGGCTGCACCGCCTGCGTCGACGCCTGCAAGACCGAGATGGGCCTGCCGGCGCTGGACCGCCCGGCCACCGACGCCCAGTACATCCGCAAGGTGGACGTGCGTGACCCCAAGACCGGCAACCAGCATTCCCTGCCGGTCATGTGCCAGCATTGCGCCAAGCCGCCCTGCGTCGACGTCTGCCCGACCGGGGCCAGCATGAAACGGGCCGATGGCATCGTTCTGGTGGACCGCCACATCTGCATCGGCTGCCGTTACTGCATGATGGCCTGTCCCTACAAGGCGCGATCCTTCGCCCATGAAGACCAGACCGGCCAGTCGGCCCACAACCCGCGCGGCAAGGGTTGCGTGGAAGGCTGCACGCTGTGCGCCCACCGCATCGATGCCGGCGGCCAGCCGGCCTGCGTGGAAGCCTGTTCCAAGGAGGGCGGCGCCGCCATGCTGTTCGGGGACCTGAACGATCCCAAATCCGAGATTTCCCAGCGAATATCGAAAGAAGCCACCAGCCGCATCCGCGCCGATCTGGGCGTCGATCCGGCCATCCGCTATCAGGGGATCTAAGTCATGAGCAGCCATCGCATCGACTATCTGGCGATCCCCGCCTGGACCAAGGGCTGGCTGACCATACTGGCCGCCCTGGTCGCCGCCATCGTCGCCGCCGGCATTGCCGTCCTTTACATGGAACATCAGGGCCATTGGGTCACCGGCATGACCAATCAGGTGGTGTGGGGCATGCCCCACGTCTTCGCCATCTTCCTGATCGTCGCCGCTTCCGGCGCCCTGAACGTCGCCTCCATCGGCTCGGTGTTCGGGCGCGAGGTCTATCAGCCGCTGGGCCGGCTGTCGGCGTTGATGGCCATGGCCTTGCTGGCCGGGGGCCTGGGTGTCCTGGTCCTTGACCTGGGACGGCCCGACCGCCTGATCGTCGCCATGACCCATTTCAACTTCAAGTCCATCTTCGCCTGGAACGTCATCTTGTATTCCGGCTTCTTCGCCGTGGTCGGCTTTTACCTGTGGGCGATGATCGACTGGCGCATGAAGCGGGCCTATAAGCCCGCCGCCATCACCGCCTTTTTGTGGCGCCTGATCCTGACCACCGGCACCGGCTCGATCTTCGGCTTCCTGATGGCGCGCGACGCCTATAACAGCGCGGTGATGGCGCCTTTGTTCATCGCCATGTCTTTCGCTTTCGGTCTGGCGTTGTTCATTTTGTTCCTGATGGGGTCCAGCGCGGCGCTGGCGCGGCCGTTGTCGCAGCAATTGCTGCGCAAAAAAGGTCGATTGCTGGGGCTGTTCATCGCCGCCAATTTGTATTTCGTCGCCGTCCAGCACGTCACCGCGCTGTATCAGGCCGACCGTGTGCCGGTGGAAACCTTCATCTTGCTGCAGGGCGGCGTCTACACTTGGCTGTTCTGGGGCGTTCAGGTGGGCTTGGGCGGACTGCTGCCGCTGTTCCTGGTCTTGCGTCCCGATGCCATGCGATGCCACCTGCGCGCCGCCGCCATCCTGGTGGTGCTTGGCGGCCTGGCACAAATTTACGTCATCCTGATCGGGGGCCAGGCCTTCCCGCTGACCCTGTTCCCCGGCATGGAGGTCGCCTCCAGCTTCGCCGACGGGCAGGTGAACGCCTATGTCCCCACCTTGGCCGAGGTGGTTCTGGGCTTGGGCGGCTTCGCCCTGGCCCTGACCCTGACCATCGTCGGGGCCAGCGCCTTTCGCATCCTGCCGGCGTCCTTGGGCGACGGCGAGGACGCCACCGCCGAGGTAATCGACGCGGAAGGCGAGCCCCTGGCGGCGCAATAAACCTGCCCCGGCCCCTCTGGCCCCCCTGTCCCCCCTTGTGGTAAGTTCTGCACAGGGGACATTCCGGTCGAAAGGGCCTTGGCCGCAAGCCATGACAACCATCCTTGTCGTCGACGATTCAAAATTCTTTCTGTCGGTTCTGACGTCGAAGCTGCGTGCCGCCGGCTTCCAGGTGATCGGGGCCGCCTCGATCGCCGAAACCCGCCAGATCCTGGCCACACGGCGCGACGAAATCTTCATGGCGCTGCTGGACCTGTTCCTGCCCGACGGCCCCGAGGGCGAAGTGGTGGACGTGGCCATTTCCCACGGTATCCCCTCGGTGGTGTTCACCGGCAATTATTCGGAAGACACCCGCGACCGCGTGCTGTCCAAACGCGTCATCGACTACGTGGTCAAGGACGATCCCAGCAGCCTGGATTACCTGGCGTCCCTGGTCCACCGCCTGGATCACAACCGCACCATCCGCGCCATGGTGGTGGACGACGCCACCACGTCGCGCAAATACATGGTCGACCTTTTGTCGCTGTACCAGTTCCAGGTGGTCGAGGCCACCAACGGCGAACAGGCGCTGCAACGTCTGGCCGACACCGACAACATCCGGCTGGTGATCACCGACTACCACATGCCGGTGATGGACGGATTCCAACTGATCAAGGCCATTCGCCGCACCTGGCGCCGTGATCAGGTGGCGGTGATCGGGGTGTCGTCGTCAGGGTCCAGCACGCTGTCGGCCAAGTTCATCAAAAGCGGCGCCAACGATTTCCTCAACAAACCGTTCCTGCGCGAAGAGTTCTTCTGCCGCATCGCCATGAACATCGACCTGCTGGAGCAGGTGGACCAGTTGAAGGCGGCCGCCACCACCGACTTCCTGACCGGCATTCCCAACCGCCGGGCCTTTTTCGAACGCGCCCAGCCGCTGGTCGCCGCCGCGCTGCGCGGTCAGGCGGAAGTGTCGCTGGGTTTGATCGACCTGGACCATTTCAAGTCCATCAACGACACCCACGGACACGAAGCCGGCGATTCCGCCCTGGTGGCCGTAGCCAAGATGCTGCAAACCGAATGCCGCCAGACCGATCTGGTGGCCCGTTTCGGCGGCGAGGAGTTCTGCGTCCTGGCCTTCAACTTGGCGGCCGAGAAGCGCGCCTCCTATTTCGAGCGCCTACGCAGCCGGATCAGCGAAATGCAGTTGGATTTCGGCGGCAAACCGGTGCGCCTCAGCGCCAGCATCGGCGTCGCCAGCGACCCGTCGGAAGGCTTGGACGGGCTGATCGCCGAAGCCGACCACCAGCTTTACCGCGCCAAGCAAGAAGGGCGCAACCGGGTGTGCTGGGAAAAATAAAAAGATAAAATTTGACGAAAATTATCTTTAGTTGTTCGTCAAATTTATCAATAACACCATTTGTTGTATTCCGTTTAAAATCGGTTCATCTTGGTCTTAACCCCCTAGTGTGTGGACAAGACCATGAGTGCCGTTGCCACCCCTACGCTCGCCCTGCCGTCCCTGGTTCCCCCCGCTCAACCGGTCGAAACCATCCGCGGCTTACTGCGTCGGGAAGTGGCCGCCATCCTGAAAGATGCGATGCCGGTCCTGGCTTTGGTCCCCGAAGAAAAAGTCTATGACCATGTCATGGCCGACCCCATCTTGCTGGAACAGGCGTTCCGGGTGATGCGGGGCAATCCCGAATTGTTCAAGGACGTGCTGACCACCCCGCAACGTCAGTTGCCGGCCAGCGACGAAGACCCCTTGTGGTGCGGCCGCACGCTTTCCGAAGTGGTGGCCCTGGTGGTGCGCGCCTGCGCCCGACGTTATTTCAAGCAACGCCTGAAATCCCCCAAATTCCGCCCCATCCGCAAACCGCAAATCAGTTTCTGGCGGTCCCTGGGCCAGATTCTGGGCCTGGTCGATCCCCCCGCCCCGGTGCGCCGCAAACCGCAGCCCAGCGCCGGCGACAAGCTGTACGCCGCCATGCGCGACCTGCTGCGCTATGAATGGCAGGTGCCGTTGATCCCGGCCTATTCGACGCTGTCGCCGCAATTGGTCAATTCCTTGGGCGAAAAGCTGCTGGAATTCCGCGACCCGCTAAAGGTTCAACTGCTGTCCGACTACGCCACCGAAAGCGCCCTGGTGGACGGCAAGCTGCCGCTGCTTTTGTCCGACGCCCACCGCCTGATGACGGCGGCGTCCGACAACATCAACGCCGAAGTGCTGTGGAACGTCTGCCAGAAGATGCGCATGGCCGCGCTGTTCCCCGGCCACGACACCGCCGAGATGCGCAAGGCGGTGTCCTTGGTGGCCGCCACCAACCCGGCGGCGTTGAAACTGCTGCTGCCGGTCTTGGGCGACGACATCCGCAAGTTCACCCTTTACCTGTTCACCGTCTACGGCAAGTTCGGCCCCGCCCGTTACCGCCAGGTGCTGGGCGCCCAGTGCCAGACCTGGGTGGTGGAAGGCATGGCCAAGCGGGTCGCCAAGGAACCGACGCTGGTCGGCACCCACGAGGAAATGAAGCGCACCATCGAAACCTGGCTGGACAGCACCTTGGAAACGGTGACCACCGACGAAGGCCAGAAGACCGAGATGCTGGGCGCCTTGGACGAGGTGAAGGACAAGGGCAGCAAGCCGGCCTGATCAGGCCGGCGAGATCCGCAGCCGCGTTTCCTCCAGTTCCCCCCGGCTTTCCAGGATCGGATAGGCCACCGACGCGATATGGGCGTTGATGCGCTTCAGGTCGCGCAGAATGTCCAGATGCAGGGCGCTGGTCTCGATGCTTTCCCGCCGGCCGCTGCCGACACGCTGCAGATGGGCCTCGGCGGCATTGCGCTCCAACATGCGGATTTCCGCCTTTTCCGCCACCAGTTGCCGCGCCATGCGCACGTCGCCGGTCATGAATACGGTCAAGGCCATGCGCAGGTTTTCCAGGGTCTGGGTGAACAGGGCGGCGATGTCGGCCATGCCTTCTTCGGAAAACGACAGATGCCGCTTGGTCTTTTTTTCCGCCAGGTCCCGCAGGTTGCGGTCGATGATGTCGCCCATGTGTTCCAGATTGATGGCGAACGTCATGATGTCATTGGCCCGCCGCCGCTCGGAATCGTCCAGGTCGTCATTGGCCAGACGGGCCACATAAAGCTTCACCGCCTGATGCAGGGCGTCGACCACATCGTCCATCTTGCCGATGTCGCTGCCCTTGGCCGCCTTTCCCGACAACATGTCCAGGCACTGGCGCAGCATGGCTTCGACCTGGTCGCCGATGCGCAGGGTCTCGCGCGCCGCCAGCCCGATGGCCACGCCGGGGGAATCCAGGGCGGAATCGTCCAAATAGCGCGGCTGGCGCCCGTCCTCGGCCTCGGCCACATCGGGGCGCAGGCGGGCCAGCAGCGCCGCCATGGGCGCGGTCAACGGCAGGAACAACAGGGCCAGGACCAGATTGAACGCCACGTGGAAGGCGACCAACTGCGACACCGGGTCTCCGCCCAAGGTGGCCGCGAAAGCGGACAAATGATCCAGGAAGGGCAGCACGACCACGCAGCCCAAGGCGCGCACCAGCAGGTTGCCCAGGGGAACCCGGCGGAACCGGGGCTTCTGGTCGCCGGTTTCCAGCACCGGCGACAAGGCGCTGCCCAGATTGGCCCCCAGCACCAGGGCGAAACCAAAGGCGGCACCGAAATCACCCTTGGCCGCCAAGGGCAGGATCAACAGGATCGACGCCACCGAGGAATGGGCCAGCAGCGCCAGCAACGCCGCCAGCACCACGCCGACCAGCCAAGCGCCGTCCAGGTCGTGCAACACCTGACGCAGTTGTGCCGAATTACGCAACGGTTCCGAAGCCGCATCCAGCAGATGCAGCGACAGCAGCATCAACCCCAGCCCGATCAACGCCTTGGCCAGGGGGCGGCGATGACCGCCGCCGCCCGAACGGAACAACACCACGCCACAAAGCAACAAGATGGCGGAAAGCGGGCCGACGTCGAAGGTCAGGAACTTGACCACCAGGCTGGTGCCCACATTGGCCCCCAGCATCACCGCCTGGGCCATGTCCACCCCCATCAGCCCGCGGCCGACGAAAGAGGCGCTCATCAAACAGGTGGCGGTACTGCTTTGCAGGGCGATGGTGACCAGGCCCCCCATGCCCAGCGACATCAGACGGTTGTCGGCACCACGATTGATGAAACGGCGCAACGGCGCGCCGAACGCGCGGGACATGCCGCTGGAAACCATGCGCAGGCCCCACAGCAACAGGGCAGCCGCCCCCAGGATGTTGACCAGAACCACCGCTTCGCCCATGGGCCGGACCTCCGTCCGGGCGCCGGAGCATCGAAGTGCGGTGATCGTCGCCCCTTAGGACCACTATGACCACCGCCCAGTGCCACCGGGCCCGAAGTGCTTCATAGGATCGTAAGAGCCGAGGTCATGACGACGGCTCACCGTCATCATATTGTCATAAATCTGTAACAATCAACGCGCGGGCAGCCAGCCCATACCGAAGCCAGAACCGGGTTATACCCCCTGCTCGCGCTTGCCCACCCGCTTCATGGACCCCAGCAGCGACAGCCCGGCCCAGGCGATCACCACCGCCAGCGAGGTCAGGTAACCCGACTGCCCCAGCAGGGCCACGCCGTCGCCATAGAACGGCGCCCGGATGATTTCCAGCGCATGGAACACCGGGTTGACCAGCATCACCACATTCATCCAGCCCGGCGCCCCGGAAATGGGGAACAGCGCGCCGGACAGCATCCACAGCGGCATCAGGAACACCATCATGATGGCGTGGAAACCCGAGGTGGACTTCATGCCCCAGGCCAACAGGAATCCCAGGCCGGCGAAGCCGATGCTGGTCAGCACGAAGCCCAGCAGCAACAGCACCAGACCGAACAGGGTCAGATGCAACCCCAGAAAGGGAGCGGCGGCGGTGAACAACAGCACCTGCACCAAGGCGATGGCGGTGGCACCGAACACCTTGCCCAGCACGATGCCCATGCGGCTGACCGGCGCCACCAGCACCCCCTGCAGGAAACCGGCGTCGCGGTCCTCGATGATGGTGATGCAGGCGAAGACCGAGGCGAACAGCAGCATCATCACCATGACGCCGGGATAAAAATATTCCAGATAGCTGGTTTGGGCCAGACCGGCGGGGCGGAAGCTGGTGCCCATGCCGGCGCCCAGGAACAGCCAGAACATCAGGGGCTGGGCGACGGCGCCGATGACCCGCTGAGGCTGGCGGACGAAGCGGACGAATTCGCGCTTGGCCAGGGAAAGGGCGACGCTGAGCATCAACGGGCCTCCGCTTTGTGGGTGGCGTGTTCGGGCACCGCCTTGCCGGTGACGTGGACGAAGACGTCTTCCAGGTCCGGCTGCTTGATCGAGATGGATTTGATCTGGCCGCGCCAGCGATCCAGGATGCCTTCCAGCATGGGCAGGCCGGCGCCGTTTTCCGTCTCTTCCAGACGCAGTTCGTCGCCATGGCGGCGCACCGCCAGCCCCAGTTCGGCGCGCAAGCTGACGGCCAGTTCCTCGGCGTCGCCGATGGGCTGCACCACCACCATCTCGGTGCCGATCATCGCCTTCAACGCCTGCGGGCTGTCATAGGCCAGCAGCTTGCCTTCGCGCATGATGGCGACACGGTCCACGTCTTCCGCTTCGGAAAACACGTGGCTGGTCATCAGCACCGTCATCTTCCACTGCCGCTGCAAGCGCAGCAACGCGTCCAGGAAATTGCGGCGCGACGCCGGGTCCAGGCCGGTGGTGGGTTCGTCCAGCAGCAGCACCTTGGGCCGGGTCATCAGCACCTTGGCCAGTTCCACCTGACGGGCCAGACCGCCGGACAGGGTTTCCACCTTCTGGTCCAAGCGGTCGGCCAGATCGGTCCAGCCCAAAGCCTCGTCACGGCGACGGGCGAACTCGTCACCCTTGATGCCGTAAAGGTCGGCGTGCAGCCGCAGGTTTTCCGCCACCGACAGATGCTTGTCCACCGCCGGGTTCTGGAACACCACGCCCAGGATGCGCCGGACTTCCGCCGGTTGCTTGAACAGGTCGAAGCCGCCGATGGTGACCGCCCCCGAAGACGGCAGGGCCAGACCGCACAAAATGCGGAACAAGGTGGACTTGCCCGAGCCGTTGGGGCCCGACAGGATGGCGAACTCGCCCTCCCCGACCGACAGGGTCAGATCGTCCAGCGCCTTGCGCGGCGCCTGCTTGCGGCTTGCCGGATAGGTATGGGTCAGTGAGCTAATCTGGATCATGGGTTTTGCTTACCCCAGGCGGAAACCGGGTGCAAGCTACCCCATCAGGGCGGGCAAAACAGCTTAGAATTATTTAATGCGCGGAATTCGCATCTTTCACATACGAAAACGGCCGCCTTCCGGGGAAGACGGCCGTCGAACGCGAAGGCGCCGGAATTACTTCTTGGCGGCCTTGGTGAACACGTCGCGCATTTCATCCAGGTTCTGGGTGAAGCGCTTGTTCAGCAGTTCGAAAGCTTCGTTGTTGGCCTTGGCGATCATCTCGGCCAGTTCGCGCATGTTGGACAGCGAACGCTCGAAAGCTTCCTTGGCCAGGTCGGCCTGCTTGGCGGCCTTGTCCTGGGGGCTGCCGGGCTCGGCGATGTCCTTGGACACCTGGGCCACTTCGTCCATGGTCTGGCGCAGGATTTCCACCTGACGCTTCAACACCGCCTGCAGACCGTCATAAGCCAACTTGTTGGCCTGGGTCAGGGCTTCGATGTTCTTGCGCTGGCTGCCCACCAAGGTTTCCACGTCGACGCCGGGAACCTTGAAGTCACCCACGAACTTGCTGATATCGAAATCGAAAAGCTGCTCTGCCTGCTTGCTGGCCATCTTACGATCCTCCAACCGGGGGGTATGTTGCGGCGCAGCGAACATAACCCTTCAGGCGCAAGCCCGTCAACGGAATGCGGACTTTTCCCGCATTCTAAATACTTGAGTATACGCACAGACCACCCAATGGCAGGTCCGCACCATGGAATAACAACCTTTGGTTACTTAATTTACAACATACAATCTTTGGTGTGTTTCTCGCTTGCCTTGGCTTAGGCAACTTTTGTATGCATTTCATCTCAATTGATTCGTTTTTAAGGAGAGCGCTGATGGCGTCGGGCAGTAATTCCGCAATCGTCGATGCCGTGCTGGCGGGGGTGGCGGACGCCCGGCACACCTATTCGGCCTGGACCCGCAACGGCGGGTATTTTTCCTGGGCTCCGGAATACCTGATCACCGTTTCCGTGGCGCAAGCCCTGTGGGAATGGTGCGCCCCCATGAGCGTCTGGCCGGAATTCCGCTTAAGCGATGCGCTTCGCGACACCAACCGGGGGTCGGCGGATCCCTTCAGCCGCAACGAGGCGACACGGCGCGCCGACCTGCTGTTGTATCGCGGGGGCCCCGCGCCCCACGCCATCGTCGAAGTCAAACGCAACGTCGACGGCTGGGCCAAGATCGCCGCCGACGTGGAACGCCTGCGCACCACCATGCAGATGCCGTCGTCGTCCTTTGAACTGGGGGTGGTGGCCTTCAGCAGCACCCTGATCGGCGGCAGCAAGGCCAAGGGCGGCGGCATCATGAAGGACCGGCTGGCGCGCATGGCCGATTGCGTCGGCGACATCCGGCTGGCGGGATGGCGCTGCCGGCTGGTGGCCAACGACACCCAGTTCGACGGTCACGAGCATTGGGCGGCGGCGGCGGTGGTTCTTGAAAAAACAACCGCCTCACGACGTCCGGTTCTTGGTGAACGCACTTGCGCTGGCCGTGCGCCGCAAGTAATTTCTGCGTCTTGACTTTCTCTTCTCATTCCATGGGGAAAACCATGCCCTTCATCGCTGACAGGCTGTCGGCCATCAAGCCGTCTCCGACCATCGCCGTGACGCAAAAGGCCGCCGAGCTGAAAGCCGCCGGCCGCGACGTCATCGGCCTCGGCGCCGGCGAGCCCGATTTCGACACCCCCGACAACATCAAGGCCGCCGCCAAGGCGGCGCTCGACAAGGGCGCCACCAAGTACGGCCCGCCCGCCGGCACCGTCGAGTTGCGCAAGGCCATCGTCGCCAAGTTCAAGCGCGAGAACAACCTGGACTACACCGCGGACCAGGTGACCGTCGGCGTCGGCGGCAAGGGCGTGATCTTCAACGCCTTCATGGCCACCATCAATCCCGGCGACGAAGTCATCGTGCCGGCCCCTTACTGGGTGTCGTACCCGGACATCGCCCTGATGTTCGGCGGCGTGCCCAAGTTCGTGGCCTGCCCGGAAGACAAGGGCTTCAAGCTGCAGCCCGCCGACCTGGAAGCCGCCATCACGCCGAAGACCAAGTGGCTGGTGCTGAACTCGCCGTCCAACCCCACCGGCGCCGCCTATTCCTGGAACGAGATGAAGGCCCTGACCGATGTGCTGGTCAAGCACCCGCATGTGTGGGTGATGTCCGACGACATGTACGAACATCTGGTCTATGACGGCTTCAAGTTCTGCACCCCGGCCCAGGTCGAACCGGCTTTGTACGACCGCACGCTGACCATGAACGGCGTGTCCAAGGCCTATGCGATGACCGGTTGGCGCGTCGGCTATGCCGCCGGCCCGCTGCCGCTGATCAAGGCCATCAACATGATCCAGTCGCAGTCGGTGACCCACACCGCGACCGTGTCGCAAGCCGCCGCCGTGGAAGCCTTGAACGGCACCCAGGACTTCATTCCGAAGAACCAGGACATTTTCAAGGCGCGTCGCGATCTGGTGGTCAAGATGCTGAACGAGTGCAAGGGCCTGTCCTGCCGCACCCCGGAAGGCGCGTTCTACGTCTATCCGTCCTGCGCCGGCGTCATCGGCAAGAAGACCGCTGACGGCAAGGTGATCAACAGTGACGGCGACTTCGCCACCTATCTGCTGGAAAGCGAAGGTGTCGCGGTGGTGCAGGGCGAGGCCTTCGGCCTGTCGCCTTACTTCCGCATTTCCTACGCCACCTCGACCGAGGCGCTGACCAAGGCCTGCGAACGCATCAAGAAGTTCTGCGACAGCCTGGTCTAAGCCCCCTTCGGGTTCCGACGCAAAAGGCGTCCCGCGCAAGCGAGAGCCGTTGGGACTAGGTGTGTTTGAGGAAAACCCCGTGTCAGGCATAGCGCCGGATATGGGGCTTTTCATTTGCCAAAGATTTTTTCGTCATGGCCGGGCTTGACCCGGCCATCCACGCTGCCGGTTGCAGACACCCAGGGCTAGAAGCATCATAGGGCATGCAGGGCGGCTGGGTTTACATCATGACGAACCGACCAAATGGCACGCTGTATGTCGGTGTGACCAGCGATTTGGCACGCCGAGCCTGGGAACACCGGGAGAGTGCCGCAGATGGCTTCAGCAAACGGTATGGGCTGAAACGTTTGGTTTATGCCGAGCGATACGAGGATATCCGCACCGCCATTCAGCGGGAAAAGAACCTCAAACACTGGCCGAGAGCTTGGAAGGTCAAGCTGATCCTGGCCGACAATCCAAACTGGGACGATCTCTACCTGCGGCTGGCGTAGCCGTGGATGGCCGGGTCAAGCCCGGCCATGACGAAACACACTTAGCCCCAACGGCTCTCGGCAACCTGCGGGGCGCCTTCCCCCCCCCTGACACCGCCCAGACAAAGAAAAGGCCCGCCTGTGTTTCCACAGGCGGGCCGATCCTGAAACAACGACCGAAGAGAAGGTCTTACTTCTCTTCCTGGGCCTTGCGCATGGCGGCGCCCAGGATGTCGCCCAGGGACGCACCCGAATCCGACGAACCGTATTCGGCCATGGCGGCCTTTTCTTCGTCGATTTCGCGGGCCTTGACCGACAGAGTGACCTTGCGGGCACCCTTTTCGATCATGGTCACCTTGGCGTCGATCTTTTCGCCGACGGCGAAACGCTCGGGGCGCTGTTCGGAACGCTCACGCGACAGTTCGGACTTGCGGATGAAGCCCGACATGCCGTCGACCATGACTTCCAGGCCGTTTTCGGTGACCGCGGTCACGGCGCAGGTGACGATGTCGCCCTTCTTGACGTTGGCGACGGCGTCCTGGAACGGATCGGAACCCAGCTGCTTGATACCCAAGCTGATGCGTTCCTTTTCCACGTCCACGTCCAAGACCTTGGCCTTGACCATGTCGCCCTTCTTGTATTCGGCGATGGCGGCGTCACCCGACTTGTCCCAGGACAGGTCGGACATGTGAACCATGCCGTCGATGTCGCCGGACAGGCCGATGAACAGACCGAATTCGGTGATGTTCTTGACTTCGCCTTCGACTTCGGTGCCGACCGGGAACTTCTCGACGAAGGATTCCCACGGATTGGCCAGGCACTGCTTCAGGCCCAGGCTGATGCGACGCTTCTGCGGGTCGACGTCCAGCACCATGACTTCCACTTCCTGCGAGGTGGAAACGATCTTGCCGGGATGGACGTTCTTCTTGGTCCACGACATTTCGGAGACGTGCACCAGACCCTCGACACCCGGCTCCAGCTCGACGAACGCGCCGTAGTCGGTGATGTTGGTGACGCGGCCGACGAACTTGGCCTGCACCGGGTACTTGGCTTCCACGCCTTCCCACGGATCGGCGTCCAGCTGCTTGATGCCGAGCGAGATGCGCTGGGTTTCCGGGTTGAAGCGGATGACCTGGACCTTGACGGTCTGGCCGATGTGCAGCGCTTCGGACGGATGGTTGATGCGCTTCCAGGCGATGTCGGTGACGTGCAGCAGGCCGTCGACGCCGCCCAGGTCAACGAACGCACCGTAATCGGTGATGTTCTTGACGACGCCTTCCAGGATCTGACCTTCCTTCAGGTTCTCGATCAGTTCGGAACGCTGTTCGGCGCGGGTCTCTTCCAGGACGGCGCGACGCGACACGACGATGTTGCCGCGCGAGCGATCCATCTTGAGGATCTGGAACGGCTGCGGGGTGCCCAGCAGCGGGGTGATGTCGCGCACGGGGCGGATGTCCACCTGCGAACCGGGCAGGAAGGCGACGGCGCCCGACAGGTCGACGGTGAAGCCGCCCTTGACGCGGCCGAAGATGACGCCGTTGACGCGCTGGTTGTCCTGGAAGGACTTTTCCAGCAGGGTCCAGGCTTCCTCGCGCTTGGCCTTTTCACGCGACAGAACGACTTCGCCGTTCTTGTCTTCGTAACGCTCGACGAACACGTCGATGGCGTCGCCGGCCTTGATTTCCGGAGCGCGGCCAGCGGTGGCGAATTCCTTGAGCTGCACGCGGCCTTCCGACTTCAAGCCGACGTCGATGACGGCGAAATCGTTTTCCACGCGCACGATGATGCCCTTGATGACCGAACCCTCGAACGGGTTGGCGACGCCCATGGTCTCATCCAACAGGGCGGCAAAATCTTCCATAGTCATTTGATACTTCCTTTCTATACATCTTTCGGGCCTGCCGGTTGTCTCCGGCGGTCTTGCGGGAACATCCCGCCAAATGGGAACAGGCCCCGCGCCTGATGGGGCGGGGCCGGAAAAAGCGGACTCTTACAGCTTTGCGCGGATAAACGCAATCGCCGCGTCAAAAGCCTGATCGGCCCCCATCTCGGACGTATCCAGGATGTGGGCGTCGTCGGCCGGCTTCAGCGGCGCCACGGCACGCGACGAATCGCGTTCGTCGCGTTCGCGCATCTCGGTCAACACCTTGTCGAACGTGGTGTCCACGCCCTTGGACTGTAATTCCAGGAAACGGCGTCCTGCGCGGGTTTCGGCGCTGGCGGTGACGTACAGCTTGATCTGCGCCTCGGGGCAGACCACGGTGCCGATGTCGCGGCCATCCAGCACCGCGCCCTTGCCGCCCGGCGGTCGGGCGGCAAAGCGGCGCTGGAAGTCCAGCAGGGCGGCGCGCACTTCCGGGATCACCGCCACCTTCGACGCCGCCTGCGCCGCGTCGTCGCCGCGCAGGTCGTCAGCCTGCAAATCACTGGGCTGCAGGTCGCGGGCGGCTTCGCCGGCCCGGGCCGGGTCGGCGGGGTCGAAACCGGCGCGGTCCACGTTCATGCCGACAGCGCGATAGATCAGTCCGGTATCCAGGTAATCGAAGCCCAGTTCGGCGGCGACACGCCGCGCCAGGGTCCCCTTACCGGCCGCCGCCGGCCCGTCGATGGCGATAATTTTGCTCACAGCACGGCCTCGGTCTTGGAAATCTGGGCCCCCATGCCGTTCATCAGATCGACGAAGCCGGGGAAGCTGGTGTCGATGGCCTCGGCGTCGTCCACCGCCACCGGGTCGGCCGAGGCCATCCCCAGGACCAGGAACGCCATGGCGATGCGATGGTCCAGATTGACGGCGATGGTGGCGCCGCCCACCGGCGGCTTACCGTTGCCGTGGACGATCAGGGTGTCGCCGTCTTCTTCCACCCGCACGCCGCAGGCGGCCAAACCGCGCATGGTGGCGGCGAAGCGGTCGCTTTCCTTCACCCGCAATTCCGACAGGCCGAACATGCGGGTGGTGCCGGTGGCGAAGGCGGCGGCCACCGCCAGGATGGGGTATTCGTCGATCATGGAAGGCGCGCGTTCCGCCGGCACGTCGACGCCCTTCAAGGCGGAATGACGGACCCGCAAATCGGCCACCTGCTCGCCGCCTTCCTCGCGCACGTTCTCGAAGGCCAGGTCGGCGCCCATTTCCGACAGGCTTTGATAGAGACCGGTGCGCAGCGGGTTCATGCCCACACCCTGCAAGACGATTTCCGAACCGGGGGTGATCAGCCCCGCCACCGCCGGGAACGCCGCCGAACTGGGGTCGGCCGGCACCACCACGTGACGGCCGGTCAGTTCGGGGAAACCGGTCACAGTGATGATGCGCTCGCCCGCTTCGCCATGTTCGACGTCCACCTGGGCGCCGAAATTCCGCAGCATCAATTCGGTGTGGTCGCGGGTGGCTTCGCGTTCGATCACCGTGGTCTGGCCCGGGGTGTTGAGGCCGGCCAGCAGGATGGCCGACTTCACCTGGGCCGAGGCCACCGGCAATTCGTAGGTGATGGGCAACGGATTGCCGGTGCCGACCACCGCCATGGGCAGGCGGCCGCCGTCACGGCCGAAGAAACGCGCCCCCATCTGGCCAAGCGGCGCCGACACCCGCTTCATCGGGCGCGAGCGCAAGGACGCGTCGCCGGTGAAGATGGTGGTGAAGGGATGGGTGGCCACCAGGCCCATCATCAACCGCGCCCCGGTACCGGAATTGCCCAGATCCAGCACGTCGGCCGGTTCCTGCAGGCCGCCGACGCCGCGGCCGAACAGCCGCCAGGTGCCGTCGTCCAGACGCTCGACCTCGGCGCCGAGCGCCCGCATGGCGGCGGCGGTGCGCAGCACGTCGTCGCCTTCCAACAGGCCTTCCACCCGGCTTTCGCCCACCGCCAGCGCGCCGAACATCAGGGCACGATGCGACACCGACTTGTCGCCCGGCACCTTGGCCGAGCCCGAAAGCGCCGAAGCACGGCGGGAAATCAACGGTTTGGACATGGTCACTCCGAAAATCCAGGCCGGGTTGATCTAGCACACATGACAGGCAGACGCATAGCCCATGGCGAATTTTGCGTTTTCGTTTTGACATGGTGGGGCGAACATGGCAAATGCCGCTGCTAAGCCGATTTTCAAGGAGGATACCGCCGTGGCCAAGCCGGAATGGGGCCAGAAGCGTACTTGCACCAGCTGTGGATGCCGCTTCTATGACTTGACCCGCTCTCCCATCACCTGCCCCAAGTGCGGCGCGACGGTGGAGCCCGAGATGCCCTTCAAGGTTCGCCGCAGCAGCGTGCCGACCGACAAGGCCCGTGCTGCCGAGAAGGCCGCCGCCGCCGCCGCCGCCGTGGTGGTCGACGACGAAGCCATGGACAGCGAAGAAGAGACTGCCGAGGACGATGAAAGCGGCCTGATGGAAGACGCTTCCGACCTGGGCGAGGACGACGACGACATGGCCGAGGTCATGGAACACATGGACGAAGGCCTGGAAGAAGAGATCTGATCGGGCCGGCGAAAAAAGTTTTCGAAACGGTGATTTTTTTGGCTTGACCCCCGTCTTCGAAATCCATATGTTCCGCCTCCACCGACGGACGCCCAAGACCGACGGTAACGAGATCAAGGGGCTATAGCTCAGTTGGGAGAGCGCTTGAATGGCATTCAAGAGGTCGGCGGTTCGATTCCGCCTAGCTCCACCAAAATAGACAAGGGCCCAGCTGGCAACGGCTGGGCCCTTCGTCTTTCCGGGTCTTTTATGCGATAGTGACGTCCCACTATCGCCGCGTGCCCCCCGATGAATCTGAAGCAGCTTGAATATTTCGTCCGCGTCGCCGAGCTGGGCAGCTTCAGCAAGGCATCCATGGTGCTGGACATCGCCCAGCCGGCGCTGTCGCGCCATGTCCGCCAACTGGAAACCGACCTGCGCGCCACGCTTTTGACCCGCAACGGGCGCGGGGTGTCGCTGACCGAATCGGGGCGCCGTCTATTCGACCACGCGGTGACCATCCTGCAATCGGTGGAACGCGCCGCCGAGGACATGGAATCGGCCCGCGACGAACCGGCCGGCCGCATCGTCGTCGGCCTGCCCCCCAGCATCGGCCGCCGCCTGACCCTGCCGCTGGTGGAACGCTTCCGCCGCGAACTGCCCAAGGCGCGCCCCGCCATCGTCGAGGGCCTGTCCACCCACGTGGCGGAATGGATCGCCGGCGGTCGCGTCGACGTGGGCCTGCTGCACAATCCCGAACCCACCCCGGCGCTGGAAGTCCACCCCCTGGCCCAGGAAGAAATGGGACTGGTGGGCCCGGCCGGCGATTCCACCGCGCCGCTGGGCTGGTCGGACCTGGGGGCCTATCCGCTGGTCCTGCCCGAACGGTCCCACGCCATGCGCCGACTGCTGGAAACCCAGGCCGCCAATGCCGGGGTGCGGCTGAAGGTGGCCATGGAGCTGACCTCCATCCCGTCGATCCTGGATCTGGTCGCCGCCGGCCACGGCTATGCGGTGCTGACCGGCACCGCCTTGGCCGCGTGGTCGGGCGGCCGCGACTTCAGCATGCGCCGCCTGGCCGACCCGGCGGCGGTCAGCACCTTGTTCCTGGCGGTGCCGGCCCACAAGCCCATCACCCCCCTGGGACGCCGGGCGATGACCATCCTGCGCGATCTGGTCCACACCGAAATCGGTTAGAATCGATTCAGTTATAACGAAACGGCATAGCTAAAAGTCGGTTCCCGGCCTTGGACAGCCTGCTTGTTTTTGCCACCATGACAGGGTCGCAAGAACGCATGAACACAGGCGTCGGACGGAAACGACCATGAGCTTCGAAAAGACCCCAGGCTGGCTGGACTGGTATGCCGGCCCCAGCAAACCCGCTTTCAAACTGCCCGCCGGCGCGGTGGACGCCCATTGTCATGTCTTCGGACCGGGCGCCGTCTTCCCCTATGCGCCGGAACGCAAATACACGCCGTGTGACGCGTCCAAGGATCAGCTGTTCGCGCTTCGTGACCATTTGGGCTTTGCCCGCAACGTTATCGTCCAAGCCACCTGCCATGGCGCCGACAACCGGGCGCTGGTGGATGCTTTGGTCCATGCGAACGGCATGGCCCGTGGCGTCGCCACCGTGCGTCGTACCGTCACCGACCAAGAATTGCAGGACATGCACCGGGCCGGCGTGCGCGGCGTGCGCTTCAACTTCGTCAAGCGCCTGGTGGACTTCACCCCCAAGGATGAATTGATCGAGATCGCCAACCGCATCGCGCCCCTGGGCTGGCACGTGGTGATCTATTTCGAAGCGGTGGACCTGCCGGAATTGCAGGATTTCTTTACCTCGCTGCCCACCACCGTGGTGGTCGACCATATGGGCCGCCCCGATGTGACCAAGCCGGTGGACGGGCCGGAATTCGCCCGCTTCGTTGCCTTCATGCGCGACAATCCCAATGTGTGGAGCAAGGTCAGCTGCCCGGAACGCCTGTCGGTCAGCGGCCCCAAGGCGTTGGATGGCCAGCGCGCCGCCTATGACGACGTGGTGCCCTTCGCCCGCCATCTGGTGGAAAGCTTCCCCGACCGGGTGTTGTGGGGCACCGACTGGCCGCATCCGAACCTGAAGGACCACATGCCCGACGACGGTTTGCTGGTGGATTTCATCCCCCGCATCGCGCCCACGGCCCCCTTGCAGCAAAAGCTGTTGGTGGACAACCCCATGCGGCTTTACTGGCCCGAGGAGTAAATCTGATGGCGCTGGACAAGCCCTATCTGGACGTTCCCGGCACCACCATCTTCGACGCCGAGCAGTCGCGTTTGGGCTATCACCTGAACCAGTTCTGCATGTCGTTGATGAAGGCCGAGAACCGCGCCCGCTTCAAGGCCGACGAAAAGGCCTATCTGGATGAATGGCCGATGAGCGAGGACCAGAAACAGGCGGTGCTGGACCGCGACCTCAACCGCTGCATCAGCTTGGGCGGCAACATCTATTTCCTGGCCAAGATCGGCGCCACCGACGGGCGGACCTTCCAGCAAATGGCGGGCTCGATGACCGGCATGAGTGAACAGGAATACCGCGACATGATGATGGCCGGCGGCCGCCACATCGACGGCAACCGCCGCCTGGGCGAGGACGGCGACGCCCAGCCCCATCGCCAGCCCCAGGGACGGAAATGACCGCCATGGCCCGCATCACTTCCAGCGTCTACACCTCGCACGTGCCCGCCATCGGCGTCGCCATGGACCTGGGCAAGACCGAAGAACCCTATTGGCGGCCATTGTTCGCCGGCTATGAACCGTCACGCCGATGGATGGCCGAAAACACCCCCGACGTGGTGTTCCTGGTCTACAACGACCACGCCAACGCCTTTTCCCTGGACCTGATCCCCACCTTCGCCATCGGCTGCGCCGAACACTTCCAGCCCGCCGACGAAGGCTGGGGGCCGCGTCCGGTGCCGGTGGTCAAGGGGCACCCGGAACTGGCCTCTCACATTGCCCAATCGGTGATCCAGGACGATTTCGACCTGACCATCGCCAACAAGATGGACGTGGACCACGGCCTGACCGTGCCTTTGTCGCTGATGTTCGGTCAGCCGCAGCAATGGCCGTGCGCCGTCATCCCCTTCGCCGTCAACGTGGTGCAATATCCGGTGCCGTCGGGCCGGCGCTGCCTGGCGCTGGGCCGCGCCATCCGCAAGGCGGTGGAAAGCTTCGACCAGCCGCTGAAGGTGCAAATCTGGGGCACCGGCGGCATGAGCCATCAGTTGCAGGGCGCGCGAGCCGGGCTGATCAACAAGGACTTCGACAACGCCTTCCTGGACCGCCTGATCGCCGATCCCGAAGCGGCTTCGCAGATACCCCATATCGACTATGTGCGCGAAGCCGGGTCCGAAGGCATCGAACTGGTCATGTGGCTGATCGCCCGTGGCGCCATGGACGATGTCCCGCCTAAACTTGTCCACCGTTTCTACCACGTGCCGGCCAGCAACACCGCCGTCGGCCATCTGATCCTGGAGAACCCATGAGCAAGCCCGTCAACATCGCCCTGGTCGGCGCCGGCGCCTTCGGCGTCAAGCATCTGGATGCCTTGAAAGCCATCGATGGCGCCAACGTGGTGTCGCTGGTCAGCCGCAGCGAAGATTCCACCCAGGCCATCGCCGACAAATACGGCATTCCTCATGTGGCTTTCGACCTGGCCGACGCGCTGGCGCGGCCGGACGTGGACGCCGTCATCCTGACCACGCCCACCCCTTTGCATGCCTCGCAGGCGCTGCAATGCCTGAACGCCGGCAAACATGTGATGGTGGAAATCCCGCTGGCCGACAGCCTGGCCGACGCCGAAGCGGTGGTGGCGTTGCAAAAAAAGACCGGCCTGGTGGCCATGTGCGGCCATACAAGGCGCTTCAACCCCAGCCATCAGTGGGTGCGAAACAAGATCACCGCCGGCGAGTTCAACATCCAGCAGATGGACGTGCAGACCTATTTCTTCCGGCGCACCAACATCAACGCCCTGGGCCAGCCGCGCTGCTGGACCGACCACCTGTTGTGGCACCACGCCGCCCACACCGTCGACCTGTTCGCCTATCAGACCGGTTCGGACATCGTCGCCGCCAACGCCATCCAGGGGCCCATCCATCCCGAACTGGGCATCGCCATGGACATGTCCATCCAGCTGAAGGCCGCCAACGGCGCCATCTGCACCCTGTCCTTGTCCTTCAACAATGACGGCCCCTTGGGCACCTTCTTCCGCTACATCGGCGATACGGGCACCTATATCGCCCGCTATGACGATCTGGTGGACGGCAAGGAAAACCCCATCGACGTGTCCAAGGTGGACGTGTCCATGAACGGCATCGAATTGCAGGACCGCGAGTTCCTGGCCGCCATCCGCGAAGGCCGCGAGCCCAACGCCTCGGTGGCCAAGGTGCTGCCCTGCTATCAGGTGCTGGACATCCTGGACCGCAAACTGGCCGAAATGGACTGATGCCATGATCACCCAGCGCCGCCGCGTCGGTCCTTTCGACGTCTCCGCCTTGGCTTTCGGCTGCATGAACCTGTCGCACGCCTATGGGGCGCCACCCGACCGGGCCACCGCCGAACGGGTGGTGGCCCGCGCCCTGGACGCCGGCATCGATTTCTTCGACACGGCGGCGCTTTATGGTTTCGGCGCCAACGAGACCCTGGTGGGGCCGTGGCTTCGCCCCCACCGCCACCGCGTCACCCTGGCCAGCAAATGCGGCATGACCGGGGTGAATGGGGTGCGCGTCATCGACGGCCGCCCGGAAACCATCCTGCGCACCTGCGACGAATCCCTGGCCCGCCTGGGCGTCGACGTCATCGACCTTTACTATCTGCATCGCTGGGACAAGAAAGTGCCCATCGAAGACAGCGTCGGCGCCCTGTCACGCTTGGTGGAAGCGGGCAAGATCCGCGCCGTCGGCCTGTCGGAAGTGTCCGCCGACACGCTGCGCCGCGCCCACAAGGTGCATCCCATCGCCGCCGTGCAAAGCGAATATTCGGCTTGGACCCGCAACCCGGAAATCGCCGTGTTGCAGGCCTGCCGCGACCTGGGGGCCGCCTTCGTCGCCTTCAGCCCGCTGGCGCGGGGCTTTTTGACCGGCACGCTGACCGATCCGGCCAGCCAGTTGCAGGACAAGGACATCCGTCGCGCCATGCCGCGTTTTGACGCCGAACATTACCCGCGCAACCTGCGCCTGCTGGACGGTTTCGACGCCATCGCCCGCGATGTGGGCTGCAGCAAGGCGCAGTTGGCCCTGGCCTGGGTGCTGGCCAAGGGCGACGACATCGTCGCCCTGTTCGGTACCCAATCGCTGGGCCACTTGAACGAGAATTTGGGAGCCGACGGCGTGCGCGTGCCGCCCCAGGCCATGGCCCGAATGGACGCTTTGATCAACCAACACACCGTGTCGGGGGCCCGATACAACCCCGCCACCCAGAGCGAAATCGACACGGAAGACTTCTGAGCAGAGAGGCAACATGACCAAGAAAGCAAAAAGGGTCATCCCAGGCACGACCCTGTTCGACGGCGACATGGCCCGCAAGGGCTATGCGCTCAACAAAATGTGCTTTTCCTTCAATTCCGAGGAAAACCGCCAGGCCTTCCTGGCTGACCGGGACGGCTATTGCGCCAAGTACGGCCTGAACGAGGAACAGACCAAGGCGGTCAAGGACTTGAACGTCCTGGCCATGCTGGCGGCGGGCGGAAACGCCTATTACATCGCCAAATTGGGCGGCATCTACAAGCTGGACATGCAGGATGTGGGCGCCCAGCAGACCGGAATGACCAAGGAAGCTTTCATCGCCAAGCTGGTGGAAGCGGGGAGAGCGTAACATGGCCAAGATCGTCGGCGGCGTCGCCGTCACCCACGTGCCCTATATCGGCCGTGCGCTTGCGCAGAACCTGCAGCAGGAACCCTATTGGAAACCGTTCTTCGACGGTTTCCCGCCGGTCCACGCCTGGCTGGAACAGGCCAAGCCCGACGTGGTGGTGGTCATCTACAACGACCACGGGCTGAACTTCTTCCTGGACAAGATGCCCACCTTCGCCGTCGGCGCGGCGCCGCAATACATGAATGCCGACGAAGGCTGGGGCATCCCCACCGTGCCGCCCTTCCCCGGCGACCTGGACCTGTCGTGGCGGATGATCGACAGCCTGATCGAGGACGAATTCGACCTGACCACCTGTCAGGAAATGCTGGTGGACCACGCCTTCACCCTGCCCATCGAGCTGTTGTTCCCCAACCGCATCAAGCAGCCGGTGCGCACCGTGCCGGTGGTCCAGAACACCGTGCAGTTCCCGCTGCCCAGCGCCAAGCGTTGCCTGGCTTTCGGCCGCGCCATCCGCCGCGCCATCGAAAACTGGGATTCCGACGCCCGGGTGCTGATCATGGGCACCGGCGGCCTGTCGCACCAGTTGGACGGCGAACGGGCCGGCTTCATCAACAAGCCTTTCGACCTGGAATTCATGGAAAAGCTGATCACCGATCCCGATTGGGTGACCCAGTATTCCATCGCCGATCTGGTGGAATTGACCGGCACCCAAGGTATCGAACTGCTGAACTGGCTGACCTGCCGTGGCGCCTTGGGCGACCATGTGGAAAAGGTCCATGCCAATTATCACATCCCCATTTCCAACACGGCGGCCGGCCTGTTGGCCATGGCGTCGAAGTAAAGATGCGGCGGGGGCTTCGGCCCCCGCTTGTTTTCAATGGGGAAACGGTTCCGCCATCTTGGCGGCGCGGAACTGGGCCGGGGCCATGCCGGTGCGGCGCTTGAAGAAGCGCGAGAAATAGCCCGGGTCCTTGAACCCCAGTTCATAGGCGATCATCTCGGCGGTGACCGAGGTGTAGATCAGGTGGCGCTGGGCTTCCAAGGCCAGCCGGTCCTGGATCAGGTCACCCGCCCCCTTGCCGGCGAAGGACTTGCACAAACGGTTCAGGCGCGGCGGCGTCAACGCCAATTCGGCGGCATAGCGTTCCACCGACCAATGTTCGCGGTAATGGTCTTCGACCATGTGGCGGAAGCGGTCGTAAAGGTCGCGGCGCGGACCGGTCTTTTCCGGGTCGGGCGAGTGACGGTCCAACTGGCGCCGGGCGACCATCAGAACCACCCGGATCAGCCAGTCGCACATGAAGCTGCGGCCCAGTTGCGGCCAGGTGAATTCGTGGTGCATCAGGGCCAGGGTGTTCATGACCACGCCGTGCCCCTGGTGGTTGTCTGAAAAGTTCAAGACCTGCGGCACCCCCACCAAGGGTTCGAACAATTTGCGGCTGCGCCGGTAACGGGCGTCGATCAGCAACAGCTCCGACACCGTCAACACCCATCCCTCGGTTTCCGGCTGAAAGGAAAAAGCGTGCACCACGCCGCCCGGCACGCAGACCGCGCAAGGGGCCCCGATCTGATGAACACGACCATCCAACCAAGCCTCTCCCTGGCCGGATGTCATATAAACCAATTGGAACATACGCGGATGGGCATGGGGGGTGATGCGCCAGTCGTAAAGACGCGACCGCGTGCGGATGTCTTCGATATGGATGAATTCCGCATCGGTTTCGTCGCCTTGCTCGCCGAACAGGGCGTAATGGCTGATGGTGGTGGCGGACGTCATCGCGGGGGTGTTCCCTTCATCGCCTCTATGAATGAAAAGTACAATAATTCCGCTGTTGCGTCCATTCCGTCACCTGGGGCCCAAGGACTAGATTGGAGCCAATAAGAACAGTTCAAAAAACATGTTCGACAGGAAGGAAGCACGCCTATGTTTCGTTTCGATCCCTATTCCCCGGCCAACGACGCCGATCCCTTTCCCGCCTACAAAACCCTGCGCGACGAACACCCGGCGTTCTGGTGCGAGGAAGCGGGCATGTGGGTCTATTCCCGTTATGCCGACATCGTCACCGCGCTGAACGACTGGCAGACTTATTCCTCGGCCAAGGGCAACCTGGTGGACGAACTGCCCAACCGCGCCGGCAACACGCTGGGCACCACCGACCCGCCGCGCCACGACCGTCTGCGCGCCCTGATCCAAAAAGCGGTGACCAAGCGGGCACTGGATTATCTGGAAGACCCTATCCGCGCCGTCTGCCGCAAGCATTTGGACGCTTTGAAGGGGCGCAAGACCTTCGACTTCGTCAACGACTTCTCGTCCAAGGTGACGGTGGACTTGCTGTTCCACCTGTTCGCCATGCCCACCGACAAGCAAGAGATCGTCCGCGACAAAGCGGTGCTGATGGTCCAGACCGACCCGGTCACCCGCAAGAAGGGACCCGAGCATCTGGCCGCCTATGAGTGGATGGCCAACTTCGCCGCCGAACTGGTGGCCGAGCGCAAGAAGAACCCCGGCGACGACCTGCTGTCCAACTTCATCACCTCGGAAATCGACGGCGAGAAGCTGGCCGACAAGGAAGTGCAGCTGACGGTGACCACCCTGATCATGGCCGGCATCGAATCGCTGTCGGGTTTCATGAGCGTCATGGGCCTGAACCTGGCCGACCACCCGGAAGCTCGCCGCGCCCTGGTGGCCGACCCGTCGCTGATCCCCGACGCCATGGAAGAATCGCTGCGCTACAACACCTCGGCCCAGCGCTTCCGCCGCTGTCTGACCCGTGACGTGGAAATCCACGGCAAGGTGATGAAGGCCGGCGACTTCGTCATGCTGGCCTATGGGGCGGGCAACCGCGACGAACGGCAGTTCCCCAACCCGGATGTCTATGACATCACCAGGAAGCCCCGTGGTCACCTGGGCTTTGGCGGCGGCGTGCACGCCTGTTTGGGCACTGCCATCGCGCGCATGGCCTGCAAGATCGCCTTCGAGGAATTCCTGCAAGCCTTCCCCGACTTCACCCGGACCCAACAGGACCTGCCTTGGGTTCCGTCGTCGAACTTCCGTTCTCCCCTGAAACTGGAATTGGCGGTGGGCTAAGGCCCAACACGGGCCTTACAGACAAAGCAAGAACCGGTTCCGTTTGAACGGAACCGGTTCGGTGCCCACCTCCTTTTCAGGGAAGCGACCAAGAAAGGCGAGATCATGCCCACAGTCACCTATATCGAACACGACGGCACCGAACACCGGGTCGAACTGCCCGCCGGCTGGACCCTGATGCAGGGCGCCACGCTCAACGGAATCAACGGCATCGAAGGCGAATGCGGCGGGTCGTGCGGCTGCGCCACCTGCCACGTCTATGTGGACGAAGCGTATCTGGACAAGCTGCCCGCCCCCAGCGAGACCGAGGAAGAGATGCTGGAATGCACCGCCTCGCCGCGTCGGGCCAATTCGCGGCTAAGCTGCCAGATCAAGGCCATGCCGGAAATCGACGGCATCGTCGTGCACCTGCCTGAAACCCAAAGCTGACCATGGCCGGCTTGGTCATCGTCGGCGCCGGCCAGGCGGGTTACCAGACCGCCGAATCGCTGCGCCAGGACGGCTTTGACGGCCCGATCACCCTGATCGGGTCGGAAGCCCACCCCCCCTATCAGCGCCCGCCGCTTTCCAAGGCCTATCTGCTGGGCGAGACCGACGCCCAGCGGGTGCGGTTCCGCACCGTGGATTATTACGCCCAGCACCGCATCGACCTGCGCACGTCCCTGGACGTCACCGCGCTCGACCGCGCCGTCAAGCGGGTGCGATTGTCCGATGGCAGTTGCCTGGGTTACGACAAGCTGGTCCTGGCCACCGGCGCTCGGGTGCGTCCCTTGCCGGTCCCCGGCGCTGAATTGGCCGGCGTGTTCACCCTGAAGACCCTGGACGACGTGGACGCCATCGCCGTCCGTCTGCCCCACGCCCAAAACGTCGCCGTCATCGGCGCCGGCTTCATCGGATTGGAATTCGCCGCCGTCGCCCGCAAGCTGGGCAAGGCCGTCACCGTGCTGGAAGCCGCCCCGCGCATCATGGGCCGCGTCGTCCACCCGGACCTGTCACATTATTTCACCGCCTATCATCAGGCACGCGGCGTCAGGATCGTCTGCAACGCGGCGGTCGCCGCGCTTTCCGGCACCGAAGCGGTGGAAAAAGTGATCCTGGCCGACGGTTCGGAAGTCGCCACCGATCTGGTGGTGGTGGGCATCGGCGTCATTCCCAATGTGGAACTGGCCAGCGCCTGCGGCGTCACTTGCGACAACGGCATCGTCGTCGACGAGTTCTGCCGCACCTCGGACCCCGACATCTACGCCGCCGGCGACGTCGCCAGTTACTGCCACCCTTTCGCCGGTTCCCTGGTCCGTCTGGAATCGGTGCAGAACGCCGCCGACCAGGGCCGCACCATCGCCGCCCACGTCACCGGCAAGGCCAAACCCTATGCCACGGTGCCGTGGTTCTGGTCCGATCAGTTCGACCTGAAGCTGCAGATGGTGGGGCTGCCCCATGGCTGCGACCGCGTCGTCCTGCGCGGCGCCATGGAAACCGACAAATTCTCGTTGTTCCATTATCGCGGCGATGAATTGCGGGCGGTGGATTCGGTCAACAAGCCGGCCGACCACATCACCGGACGCAAATTGCTGGCCGCCGGGGTTTCGCCGACTCCCGAACAGGCGGCGGACGAAGGCTTCAAGCTGAACAGCCTGCTGTAACAAAAACCCCCGATCCGAAGGCCCCGGATCGGGGGTTTTTTTTTGAGTTTAGACCGCCACCGCGTCGATGCGATAGGCGATGCGCAGCCCGCCCCAATGGCGCCCCTGCACCATGATCGGCGCCGACACGTCCTTCATCATCACGTATTTGCCGCCGCCCATGGCGCGGCGATAGGTCTGCAGCAGGAAGGGTTCGGTGTTGCGCGCCGCGTCCAGGCCGGTGTGGTCGTCGAATTTGCGGCGGTTGCGGCAATGGGCTTCGTTCCAGGCCGGGTCGTCGCCTTGCGGCTGGGAATAGGCGGCGTTGTGCACCGGCAGCCAGCCGTTTTCGTCGACCGAGGCGCAGAACACCACCCGGGGATCGAAGGACAGGACTGGTTCCTGGATGTCGGGCAGGACCTGTTCCAGCACCGCCATGGCGCGGGTGGTCATCTGCTGCGGGTTCGATCCCGCCACCAACTGGTAATCACGGTCGAACAGGTCGCCCAGGCTGACGCGGCCTTGGGCCACCGCCTGTTCCAAAGCCGCCGAGACCCGCTTGGCGGTGTCTTGGGCCTTTTGGATGTAAGGCTCGTCCTCGGACCGCATGCCGGTGTCGGCCACCTGGGCCAGGAAGGATTCGATCTCGCCCTTCAGATGCACCGCCTGTTCGCCCAAGGTCTTGGACGACACCAGGACCGAAGCGGCGGCGTCGCGGGTGGAATGGGTGGCGTCTTCCACCGATCCCATGGCTTGGTCCACCGAACGGGTGGCCATGGCCGCCGCCTCGGCGCCGCGGGCGATTTCACGGGTTGCCTCGCCCTGCTGCCGCACGGCGTCGGTCACGTCCTGGGCCAAGCGGCTGATGTCGCCGACCACGGTGACGATGCCGTCCACCGCGCCGGCCGCGCCATCGGTGACTTGGCGCATGGTTTCAATCTGCTGGGCGATCTCTTGGGTGGCCTGGGCGGTACGCAGCGCCAGATGCTTGACCTCTTCGGCGACCACGGCGAAGCCCTTGCCGGCTTCGCCCGCCCTCGCCGCCTCGATGGTGGCGTTCAAGGCCAACAGGTTGGTCTGGCCGGCGATCATGGAAATCATGTTCAGCACGGTTTCGATCTCACGCGAGGATTCGACCACCTTGCGCATGGCGGTTCCCGCCTGATCGGCGGTGTCGCCGGCCCGTTCCGCCACCTGCGACACGTCGCGCATGCGGCGGTCGATCTCGTCGATGGAGGCCGACAGTTCGGTGGCGGCGGCGGCCACGGTGTCGACGCTGCCGGCGGTGCGCCGGGCATCCTCGGCGCCGGTACGGGTGTGTTCGCGGGTGCGTTCGGCGTCTTCCAACAGCGCGCCGGATGCCGACTGCATGTTGTCCGCCGCACCGGTCACCGCGCCGACGATGTCGCCGATATGGGTCTGGAAATCACGCATGGCCTGATCCAGGTTGCGCGTGCGCTGTTCCCGCAGCTGGTTCTGGCGGTCCTGTTCACGGCGCAGGTCCTCGGCCTGGGCCAGGGCGTCGCGGAACACCACCATGGCCCGCGCCATGGCGCCCAATTCGTCGCGGCGCTCGCTTTCCGCCAGGGACACGCCCAGGTCGCCCGAAGCCAGCCGCCCCATAGCCCGGGTCATCGCCACCACCGGATTGCTGACGGCGCGGCTTAGGACCACGGTGGTGACCACGCCACCGGCCAGAAACAAACCGATGACCACGGCGAACAGGTTGACCGCGTCCTGGCTTTCCTTTTGCGCCTGCGCGTACAGCTCGGCCCCGTGCTTGTCGGCGCGGGTGGTGGCGTCCTGCAGGGCCGAGGCCAGACCGGTATAGGCGAATTCCACCGAAGACATCAGCAGCAGGGCCACCGACGGATCCTTGCGCAACGCGGCCACCACCTCGCGCGAGGCGCCGACATAGCCTTCCAGGTCGGATTGGGCCGAAGCGGGGGCGAAGTCGTGCATGGCCGCCAATTCGTCGGCGCGGCGCCCCAGCAGGTCGGCCTCGCTGCCCAATCCCCCCGCCCCGCTGGCGGCCATGTTGGCGACGCGGAACAGCTGGGCGTAAAGGTCGAGCGCCGCGTTCTGCACGCTGGCGGCACGCTGGTAGGGGACGAAGGCGCCCTCGCGGATGTCATGGCGCAGGGTGTTCAGGCGCTCGATGACCAGGTAGGTGCCGCCGCCGACCACCAGCAAGCAAAGCATGGCCACCACCGGGGCGATGGCCGTCTTGAACAAAAGCGACAGATTGTCGAACCAGCGTCCGCAGCCCGCAAAGACCGCCCCGCCTTTCCGCGCCATTTGGCTGGCCATGGATTTCCTCGCCTGTATATGAGTCTTTTATTTTTTTGTTAGCGCCGCCAGCAGATCGTCTGACACGGCCCGCCAATCACTAACATCTTTGTATTTAACATGTAAACCATGTTCGTGCGCCATGTCGGCCATCCAGTCGTCGCGGTCGGCGCTGGCTTGTGCGGAAAACGGGTCCAACCCCACTTCGCGGACGGTGCGGGCCACCTCGCGCATTTCCTCGGCGCGGCGGCGGCCGTGCAGCAGGACGCGATGGAAGAAATAACTGCCCTGCTTTTCCCAATCGATGCCCGGAAAGGTATGGATCAGACTTTGCACCACCGCGTCTTCGACGCCATAAGCCCGCGCCGCGGTGAAGCTTTCGATGACCATGGCCTCCAGGCCCTTGATCATGATCGACCGGCACATCTTGGTGGCCGAAGCGACACCGAAATCTTCCGACGCCACCTTGACGTCGAAGCCTAAAGCCGACAAGGGCAGCAGGATCTCGGCCGCCCACGGCCCGCCCAACAGCATGGGGGTCTTGATGCGATAGGGCGGCACCGAGGTCATCACCGCCGATTCCACATAGCGCCCATGGGCGGCGTGGACCATGCCCGCGCACGCCGTCTTGGCGCCGGGCGAGGCCGAGTTGCAATCCATGTAAAAGGCGCCCTGGGGCAAAAGCGGCGCGCATTCCTGCGCCGCCGCCTCGGTCTGGCTGGCGGTGACCACGCAGATGGCCAGGTCAACCCCGGCCAAAGCCGCTGCCGGATCGTCGCACAAGGTCACGCCCAAGCGCCGGGCATCCGCCACCATCCGCTGGACCGCCGCACCTTGGGGATCGACCCTGAGCTTCAGGTCCCAGGCCGAAACCGTGACCCCTTGGGCGGCCAGGTCTTCCGCCAGAATGGTTCCGACCTCGCCGAAACCGACCAAAGCGACTTTACGGAATGTGGCGTTGCTCATCGTGTCCTCGTCAGTCGATATATTTCAGCCCGGCCTGTTCCAGCGGCCCGCGCATGTTGTACATGTCCAGCCCCAACACGCCAGAGGCCAGCTTTTGGCGCTTTTCCTCTTCGTTGGCTTCGCGCTTGGCGGCGGCGGCGGCCACCTCGGCGGCGATGGCGGCGGGCACCACCACCACGCCGTCGTCATCGGCCAGCACCACGTCACCCGGGTTGACCACCGCGCCGGCGCAGACCACCGGAATGTTGACCGAGCCCAAGGTCGCCTTGATGGTGCCCTTGGCGCTGATCGCCTTGGACCACACCGGGAAGCCCATTTCGGTCAGGGTTTTGACGTCGCGGACACCGGCGTCGATGATCAGGCCCAAAGCGCCCCGCGCCCGGAAGGACGTGGCCAGCAGATCGCCGAAATAGCCATCGGTGCACGGCGCGGTGATGGCGGCCACCGGCACGTCGCCCGGCCGCAATTGCTCGGCCGCCACATGCATCATCCAGTTGTCGCCGGGATGCAGCAAAACGGTGACCGCCGTGCCGCACATGGAGGCACCGGGATAGATGGGGCGCATGTAAGGGGCCATCAGGCCGACCCGGCCCATGGCTTCGTGCACGGTGGCCGAGCCGAACTTGGCCAGGTCAGCCACCGCCGCCTTGTCGGCGCGGACGATGGTGCGTTTGACGATGCCCAGATTATTCAGCGACATGATCACAATCCTTTGCTTTTCAGGGCGGCATCCAGGCGCGGATAGACGCGGCGCGCATTGCCTTCGTAAACCTTGGCGCGGTCTTCGGCCGACAGGTTCAACGTGGCTTCGATGTAGCGTTTGGTGTCGTCGTAGTAATGACCGGTTTCCGGGTCGATGCCGCGCACCGCGCCGATCATTTCCGAGGCGAACAAGATGTTGTCCACCGGGATCACCTTGGTCAGCAGGTCGATGCCCGGCTGGTGATAGACGCAGGTGTCGAAGAAGACGTTGTTCAAGATGTGGTCGGTCAGCAGGGGCTTTTTCATTTCCTGGGCCAAGCCACGGTAACGGCCCCAGTGATAGGGTGCGGCGCCGCCGCCATGGGGGATGACGAACTTCAGTTCCGGGAAATCCTTGAACAGGTCGCCCTGGATCATCTGCATGATGGCGGTGGTGTCGGCGTTGATGTAATGGGCGCCGGTGGTGTGGAAACAGCCGTTGCACGAGGTCGAGACGTGCACCATGGCCGGAATGTCCCATTCCACCATCTTTTCATAGATGGGGTACCAGTGACGGTCGGTCAGCGGCGGCGAGGTCCAGTGCCCGCCCGACGGATCGGGGTTCAGGTTGATGGCGACGAAGCCATAGTCGCGCACGCACTTTTCCAGTTCCGGGATGCAGGTCTTGGGATCGACGCCGGGGCTTTGCGGCAGCATGGCGGCGCCGATGAAGTTGTCCGGGAACAGCTGTGACACGCGATAGCACAGCTCGTTGCAGATGGCGGCCCAGGTGCTGCTGACATTGAAGTCACCGATGTGATGGGCCATGAAGCTGGCACGCGGCGAGAAGATGGTCAGGTCGGAGCCGCGTTCCTGCATCTTCTTCAGCTGGTTGGCGACGATGCTTTCGCGCAGTTCGTCGTCGCTGATGGACAGTTCCGACACCTTGGGGGCCTGGGACGGGTCCTTGATGCCGGCGATCTGGCGGTTGCGCCATTCCTCCAGCGCCTTGGGGGCGGTGGTGTAGTGGCCATGGATGTCGATGATCAAAGGATCGCGTGCGGTCATGTGGGTTTCCCTGCCTTATTCTGTTGTCCGGCGCCCACTGACACGGCGCCGGTTTTGTTTGTTTTCAGCACTACGCCTTGGGGGCCAGAACCACGCCCTCGAACAGCGGCCGGGCGGTGCGCAGCAACGCCACCGCCGGCGCCCGGTCGTCGCGCGGGTCAACGAAAAGACGGATGGTGAACTCGCCGGTGGGGTGCTCCACCGACACGTCGAAGGGGATGTCGGCGCCGCCACCCAAGCCCCCGCACACCGTTTCGGCGTCGGCGAAGGCAGTGGCCACCGAGGCGGCGCCCAGCACGCCGATGGCGTCGTGGCACTTCTTGGGGATGAAGGTCCGGGTGTTCAGATGGCCACCGTCGCGGGGGGGCGAGATCAAGCTCATTTTCGGCACCACCTTGTTGGTGACGTCGCCCAGCCCCATCAACGGGCCGACGGCCAGACGGATGGCTTCCACCTTGGCCTTCAGCTCGGCGTTGGCGTCCAGCTCGGCCGGGCTTTCGGTGCCGGCAATGCCTAGGTCGGCGGCGTTCATCACCACCACCGGCATGCCGTTGTCGATGCAGGTCACCATCACGCCGTTCACCCTGTCGGTCTTGTTGCCGGTGGGGTAAAGCGAACCGCAGCTGGAGCCGGCGATGTCGCGGAAGCGCAATTCGATGGGGGCGTTGGCGGTGGGCACGCCGCTGATGCGGGTGTCGCCGGCATAGGCCACCCGACCGCCCGGGGTCTGCACCACCGCTTCGCACAGGCCGTTGGTGTTGACCATGCGGATGCGGACATGGGTGACGTCGCCGGTGGCGGCGACCAGCCCCTGGTCCAGGCCAAAGGGGGCGACGCCGGCCAGGATGTTGCCGCAGGTGGGGGAATAGTCGATGCGCGATTCACCGATCACCACCTGGCCGAACAGGTAATCCAGGTCGGCTTCGTCGTCGGCGGACTTGCCGATGATCGCCACCTTGGTGGTCAACGGATTGGCGCCGCCGATGCCGTCGATCTGGCGCTGGTCGGGGCTGCCCATGACCGCCAGGATCAGGCGGTCGCGTTCGGCCTTGTCCTGGGGCAGGTCGGACGCCATGAAGAACGCCGCCTTGGACGTGCCGCCGCGCATCCACACGCAGGGGATGGCGACCAGATCCGGGTGATGTGTGATGCGCGACATGGACGTGATCCCGCAGATGTTCAGTAGCGTCAACTATAGGCCGAAGCAGGACCACAAGCCGTTGCCGAGATGTGATCATTCATTCTAATTTTGTGATGCCGCCATGAAAGAAAAAGGCGGCCGGGTGATGTCCGAACCGCCTTTCCCCCTCTTCCGAAGCCGGGACTACAGCTTCAGGGCGACCAGCGCGACGGCCGGGAAAAACACCAAAAGCAAGATGCGCAGCAGGTCCGATGTCAGGAAGGGAACGATGCCCTTGAAGGTGTCCTTCATGCTGACGTCCTTGGCGACGCTGGTGATGATGTAGACGTTCATGCCGACCGGCGGCGTGATGAGTCCGATTTCAACCGTCATCAGGGCGACGATGCCGAACCAGATGGCCTTTTCATCCATGGGCAGGCCGTAGAAATCGGTGCCGGCGATGATCGGGAAGAAAATCGGAATGGTCAGCAGCAGCATAGACAGGCTGTCCATGATGCAGCCCAGGAACAGATAGATGATGATGATGGCGAACAGCACGGCCAAGGGCGGCAGGTTCAGGCCGATGACGAACTTGGCCAGTTCCGCCGGCATCTGGGTCAGCGCCAGGAACACGTTCAGCACGTCAGCGCCCAGCAGGATCAGGAAGATCATGCCGGTGGCCTTGGCCGCACCGTAAACGCATTCCAAAAAGCCCTGCCCTTTCAGCCCGCCCGACCGCCAGGCGACGAAGGCGGTGGCGACGGTGCCGACCGACGCGGCTTCGGTGGGGGTGAAGAAACCGCCATAGATGCCGCCGATGACCACCAGGAAAATCAGGATCACCGGCCAGGTGTCGATCACCGCCTGCAGGCGCTGGCCCCAGCTGGTGGGGGCGCAGGCCGGGGCCTGTTCCGGGTGGCGCCAGGCGACATAACGGATCACCACCATGTAGCCCAGGGCGGCGATGATGCCGGGCACGAAGGCGGCCATGAACAGCTTGGCGATGTTCTGTTCGGTCAGGATGGCATAGATGACCAGCGGCACCGACGGCGGGATCAGGATGCCCAGCGTGCCGCCAGCCGCCAGGGCCGCCGCCGACAGGCTGGGAGAATACTTGGCGCGGCGCAGTTCGGGCAGGGCGACCTGACCCATGGTGGCGGCGGTGGCCAGCGACGAGCCGCAGATGGCGCCGAAACCGGCGCAGGCGGCGACGCCGGCCATGGCCATGCCGCCCTTCCAGTGGCCGATCATCACATGGCCGGCGCGGAACAGCGCCTTGGACAGGCCGCCATGGGTGGCGAACTGCCCCATCAACAAGAACAGCGGCACCACCGACAGGTCATAGACCGAATAACGGGCGTAAGCCGCATGCTTGAAATAGTTCAGCAGCGGATCGCTGCCGGCGACCCAGAAATAACCGATGGAGCCGGCGATCAGCATGGCGGCGCCGATATGGACGCGAAGCGCCAGCAATCCGATCATCAAAAGGCCGATGATCACACCGTAACCGATGCCGCTCATTTCCGTTCTCCGGTGAAATCTTCCCAGGCGCTGTAAAGCGCGGTGCAGCCCAGCAGGAAGAACGACGCGACCATGGGGACGTAGCCGTACCAGGTGGGCAGATCCAGCAGCATGGACGCGTCGCCGGTCTTGATGATGTCGATGGTCCCCAGAACCATGCGCCAGGCGAAAGTGAAGGCGCCGATGGCCAACAGCAGGTTCGCGCACAGATCCAGGAACTTGTTGAATTTGGCGGAGCAGTGGGTGGTAAAGAAGTCGACGATCACATGACCGCGCACCATCTGGCAGAACGGCAGCGACATGGAGACAGCGATGGCCGAAAACAGCTGCACCAGTTCGTAGTCACCCAAGATGGGATAGGAAAAGGCCGCGCGGCCGACGACGCTGACCAGGGACAGGACCGCCATGGCGGTCAAGGTCACGCCCGCACAGATCGCGAAGAATCGCGCGGTTGCGTCCAACACCCGGCCGATCGGGCCGTAATCGTGCCGAACGTCGACGAAAACGTCGTCCGCCATAAGAGCCTCCGATGATTTTGGGAGAGTGTCCGCCTCTGGGGGCGGTTTTTGCAACAAAGCGGTCGGGGCCGGCCGACGACCGACCCCGCCATCATGCTTAGTGCGTGTACTTCTTGATCAGGTCACGGGCGGATTGCAGCAGCATCTTGCCGTCGGCTCCCTTGCCGTCCATGTCCTTGGCCCAAGCGCCGTCCAGGCTGTCGGACGCCTTGCGCCACTTTTCCAGCTCGGCCTTGGGGATGACGTTGATTTCAACGCCACCGGCCAGCAGCTTTTCCTTGCCGGCCACGTCGGCTTCGCCCATCAGCTTGCCGAATTCGGCCGAAACGGCAGCGCCGGAATTGGCGTCCACCACCTTCTTCAGGTCGGCGGGCAGGGAATCGTACTTGGCCTTGTTCATGGAAACCAGGAACACCGCAGTGTACAAAGCGTTGTAGTCGCGGTCGGTTTCGGCGGTGTGCTTGGCCAGTTCGTCCATCTTGACCGCCGGGGCCACTTCATAGGGAATGACGGCGCCGTCGATCACACCCTTGGACAGGGCTTCGGGCACCGCCGGAACCGGCATGCCCACCGGGGTGGCGCCCATCATGGCCAACATCTTGTTGGTTTGACGGGTCGGCGCCCGCAGCTTCAGGCCACGGAAGTCGGCCAGGGATTCGATTTTCTTCTTCGAGGTGTAGATGTTGCCCGGGCCGTGCACGAAAATGGCCAGCGGCTTGGTCTCGCTCAGCTCGTCCTTGGCATGGGCTTCATAATAGTCCCAGGCGGCGTGGCTGGTGGCTTCCGCGTTGGTCATCATGAAGGGCAGTTCGAAGACTTCCATGCGCGGAAAACGGTTGGCGGCATAACCGGCCAGCATCAGGGTGACGTCGGCGACGCCGTCACGGGCTTGGTCGTACAATTGCGGCGGCGTGCCACCCAATTGCATGGCGGGATAAAGCTGACACTTCAGCTTGCCGCCGGAATCCTTGTCCAGCTTGTCGCACCAGGGACCCAACACCTTCGCGTGCTGCGTCGACTGCGGCCCAAGAAAGTGATGAACCTTCAAGACGACTTCCTCGGCGCGCACGCCGCTGGCGGCACCGACCAAGGCCAAGGCCAACGCGGCCCCCACAAGCTTCTTCATTTGGGACTTCCTCCGTGTTTGGGTTCATCGTCTTTTTAGGTTCGATTCCGGCCGATCTTGCGATTCCAGGCGCAGCGATACCCGCGATTTCTAGGCTGGGACTATAAAAGCAATCCGCACAATGAGACATTGCCCATTCGTGAAGTTCCCATCTAATTTTGTGATGCACCCTTCCGAGAACCAGGCCAGAGGGATTACATTCGCTGATGCCGCCGGCACGATCCGGCAACAACGGAGCCCCCGTGATGACCGAAGACGGATCATCCGATTTCGACATGGAACAATGCCTGGGCCAGTTGCCGACCTTCCTGTCGGTGGCCCAGACCGGCAGCATCGCCAAGTCGTCGGAAAAGATATTCAAGGCGTCGTCGGCTGTGGCCCGCTCGATCCGTGAACTGGAAACCGCAATCGGTTATGCCCTGTTCGACCGGGTGCCGCGCGGCATGATGCTGAACCCCTTTGGCCTGGCGGTGCTGCGCCGCGCCGAACGCATCCAGTCGGTCATCGCCCAGACCGCCGACGAAATGCTGCGGGCCCGTGCCGACGTGCGGCCCAGCGAAAAATCGGTACTGCTGAATTTGCTTTATAGCGGGCGCAAGCTGCATCTGCTGATCCACATCGCCCAGATGCGCCACCTGTCCGGTGCCGCCGAACGCATGGGCCTGACCCAGGCCGGCGCCAGCATGGCCCTGTCGCGCATCGAAGGCGCCCTGGCGGTCCCTTTGTTCCACCGCATGATGCAGGGCATGGTGGCCACCGACGCCGCCGACAAGGTGATCAACGCCGGCAAGCGCATCTTCGCCGAACTGCGCCACCTGCATTCCGACATTTCGGCCATGTCCGGCGAACTGAGCGGCCTGGTGGTGGTCGGCGCCCTGCCGCTGGGCCGCACCTTCGTGGTTCCCGCCGCCATCGCCGCCACCTTGAAGGCCCATGGCAAACTGCATATCCGCACCATCGAAGGCCCGTACGAGACCCTGGCGGCGGCCCTGCGCACCGGGGAAATCGACATGATCTTCGGCGCCGTGCGCGACGAAGCCGCCACCCCCGGCCTGGTGGTGGAACCCTTGTTCCACGACCGCATCGGCATCCTGGCCCGCGCCGGCCATCCGCTGGCCCGCCGATCCGCCATCGCGCTGCAGGACTTGCTGCACGAACAATGGATCTTGCCGCGCCCCGACGCCCCCGGCCGCAAGGTAGTGGACGATTCCTTCCACGAACTGGCGCTTGAACCACCGGTTCCGTCGGTGGAATGCGGCGACTTGGCCATCGTGCGGCAATTGCTGTGCGGCAGCGACCTTTTGACCGCCATGTCGCCCCATCAGATGCGGGTGGAAATCCAGGCTGGACTGATCCAGGAGCTGCCGGTGGTGATGGGCAAGACCGTGCGCAGGATCGGCCTGACCATGCGCGACGGCGCCATGCTGTCGCCGGCCGGCCAGGTGCTGCTGGACAACATCCGCCACCAATCGGCCCAATTGGCCGGGACCACGCCATGACCGACACCCCCTTGACCAAATTCCAGCTGTTCCGCCTGTTCGCCGGCATGTCGCTGATGGGTTTCGGCGGCGTCATGCCGTGGGCCCACCGCATCTTGGTGGAACGGCGCCGCATCGTCGATCCTACCCAGTTCCTGGAAATCCTGGCCTATGCCCAGTTGCTGCCCGGCCCCACCATCTGCCATATCGGCATGATCGTCGGCCATCGCCAATGCGGCCAAGGCGGCGCCTGGGCGGCGCTGGCCGGCATGATCGTGCCGCCCTTCGTCTTTGTCGTCGGCTTGGCCACCCTGCATCAGATCTATGGTCAGGCGGGATGGATTCAGGATTTGCTGCGCGGCATGGCGGTGGCATCGGCCGCCCTGGTGGCGGCCATGGCCCTGCGCATGAGCCTGGCCCTGCCCCGCACCATCCGCAACCTGATCTTCGCCGCCGCCATGTTCGCGGGCATCGCGCTTTTGCATTGGCCGCTGCTTTTGGTGATGCTGGGGCTGGGGGCGATGTCCCTGGCGATCCCCGTGCGGGAGCGTTGAGCATGGACCGGCAAGACGAGATCGCCCTGCAAATCTTCTGGCATTTCGCCATGCTGTCCATGATGGCGGTGGGCGGCGGGGTCCTGGCCCTGGCGCCGGACATGATGCGTTATGTGGCCGACGACAACGGCTGGATCACCCGCCAGGACTTCATCGAAAGCTTCACCCTGGCGCAGATCGCGCCCGGCCCCAACTTCCTGTTCGCCACCTTGGTGGGGATGAAGGCCGCCGGCATCCCCGGCGCGGCGGCCGCCACCATCGCCGTCATCGTGCCGCCGGCCCTGTTGGCCGCCTTCAGCCTGCATTGGGGGGCCAAGCGCGGCGGCTCGGCCTGGGGCCAAAGGCTGCGGCGGGCGGTGGCGCCTTTGTCCATCGGCATGGTGTGCTCCACCGCCTGGGCGCTGACCCGCTCCAGCGTCCACACCCCTGTGGATTGGCTCGCCTTCGCCATCGCCGTGGCGGTGCTGTATGGCACCCGCTTCAATCCGTTGTGGGTGATCGGCGCCTGCGGCGCCCTGGGGATGGCCGGCATCCTATGACCGTTGGATGAGTTGGCTTTTCTTAGCCCCGGATTAACCCTCTGCGCGCTATGATGGTGGACGCGCCCAGAAGCGGCGCGACCGAAGCAGAAGCTGGAGGGACCGATGGCCAACACCATCGTGGCGGGGCAGACCGCCTTGAACATGGCGAAGATCGCCCTTAAGGCCACCAAGGAAGGCCTGTCTGAAGAAAAACTGGAACGGCTGAAGAAAAAGCACCAAGAAGGGGTCGAGGCCCTGGACAAGGTGCTGCAGGCCCGCAAGCAGGCCCGATCCGACCGCAAGGCGGCGGCTCGACAAAAGCTGGAAGAACTGAAGAAACGCATTCAGATGCTGAAGATGCTGGCGGCGGGTTCCAAGGATGCCGCCCGCGAACTGGCGCGCCTGGCCCGCGAGTTGAAGGGCGCCGCCCGCGACTACCGCAGCACCGAACCGGCTTCCGACATCACCACCAGCACCACCACGGCGGAAAGCCACGCCGCCGAGCGTGACGCCGAGGCCAAGGCCGACAAGGAATTCGCCACCGAGGTCAAACGCATCGGCCAGTTGCTGAAATCCCTGCTGAAACGCCGCCAGCCCGAAGACGACGAGGAAAAGCGCGGCCTGGATCGCGCCCGCAAGGACCTGCAAAGCGCCGACGACGACGCCAGCGCCATCACCACCGCCGCCAATGGCGGCGTTATTCTGGGCGAGGCGGGGCTTTTGGTTTAGACGCCTCCATCAGATACGGCACCATGCGCAGCACCGGACGCGGATAGGGGATAGCCCCGTCCTGATGGCGCAGCATCTTGTTTTCCCACGTCCGGCCCACGGCCATCAGCGCGTCCATGCGGCCGAAGACTTCGTTTTTCCACCATTGCGGAGAGTTCTTGTAGGATTCCGACTGCCACATATAGGTCTTGATGAAGGCGGCGAAGCTGTCGGGATCGTTCACATCGCCCCAATCCTGGGCGGCTTCGGTCAACAAAGCTTCCAGGGAAGCATAGGCCACCAGATAGCGCCGCCACCGATGTTCGTTGAAATTGAAAGGGAAGGCGTCGCTGGCGTCCAGCGGCGGCCCTCCGGCCATCAAGGCGCCGGCCCGGCCGCCCAGATCCACCAGACCCTCGATGCGTTCGGGCGGCATGGTCAGGTTCAGCCCGCCTTCGTCGGGCTTCAGATAGACGTGCACCACCCGTTCGCGATAGCCCGGCAACAGGGTCTGCAGATTGTCCTGCCAATCCTTGGCGGCGTTCAAGAGGCCCATGGCGAAATCGGCCAGCGAGGTGATGGGCCGCGCCTCCAGCCATCGCCCCCGGCTGGCCGGCATGGGCAGACGCACCCGCCGTTCCGATCGCGCCGGGTCGAAATCGTCCAGCGAAATGCCGAAAGTCGGCCGCCCCGGCAGGATCGAATCGAACAGATGGATGGGGAAGTTGCTGGACAGGCCACCATCGCTGAACAGCAGACGCTGCATGGACTTGTCGTCGGCGTAGTTGACCCGGTACAGCGGCACCGCCGCGATCAGCAGCGGGAAAGACAGGCTCATGCGCACCGCCACCACCACCGGCAGGTCCATGGGCTGGGGAAAGCGGTAGTAGCCGTCTTGGGGCGTTTGGCCCTTGATCAGCGCGTCCACCACCCAATCGCCGAACAGGCGACGGAATTCGGCGTCCTTGAAGAAATGGCCACTGCCCATGAACGGCAGGATATAGGGCCGGCGCATGGACAGATCGGTGGTCATCGCCCGTAGATTGATGCTGGGGCCATGATCGGCCAGATCACCGAAGGTCAGCGGGCGTTCGGGCAACGTGCCGTCCGCGGTCAGACGGCCGGCGCAGTCCTCGATGGTGCGCGACAGCCAGTCGCTGAGTGCCGGACGCGGGTTGCCCGGCTGGGTGCGGCCCGGGCACAGTCCAAAATCCAATTTGGGCAGCAAGGCCATGGCCTGCAGCAAAAAGGCTACGGTGATGACCCCCGCCACCACCATCAATCCCAACAACGCCGCCAGCAAACCGGCGACGAAGCCGCCGCCGGCGCCCGACCACACGGTCACCGCCACGGCGACGACAGCCGAGACCAAAGCGACCAGCCAGTGCTGACGGATGATGCGGCCCACGGCCCGTCCCCAGCGGCCATCCAGAAAGCCGTCGGCCAGCAAGCCGTACAAGGCGCGCCCTCGCGGGTCAGGCTGGAACAGCGTCGCCAGCGACGTACTCATGTCGTCGGGAATCTTCGCCAACGTGTCGAATCCGCCCCTGGCCCGGCCGTATTCGGCGGCGGCGGTGATGGCGGCGGCGATGGCCCCGGCGGAAGCGCCGCCCACGTCACGGAAGCGATATTGACGGGCCAAGCTCAGCACCGCCTTGGGATAGACGATGCCCGAGGTGATACCGCCCTTCATCACCACGTCGCATTCCTGGGCAGGTGTCTGATAATCGTCAGCCATGGCGCATCCCCCTGGATGATGTTGCTCACCCAGGGTAATGCGATTCCTTGGAAATATATACTTTTACTTGTGTGACGTTTAACGGCTGACGGGGCCGTATTCCACCGGCACCCAGGCATAGCCCTTGCCGTCGGCGCGCACATGGCCGATGCCGGGGAACGGCAGATGGGCCCCCGCCACCCACAGCTTGCGCTTGGCGGCGTCGGCCAGCAGTTGCTTGCGGGTGGCTACCGCCTGCTTTTTGTCCACGTCGAATTCGATGGCCACATCCGGGCGGCGGAACTGCACGGCGTGGCTGTGGATGATGTCGCCCCACACCAGCAGCTTCTGCTGCCCCGAGGTCAGCATATAGCCGCTGTGGCCCGGGGTGTGACCGAAGGCGGCAACGCTGTCGATGCCCGGCGCCACCGCTTGGCCAGCAGCGAAAGTCTCGAACCGGCCAGTCGCCTGATAGGGCGCCACCGCCGCCCGCGCCATGTCGTAAAACGGCTTGGCGTCGGCCGGCGCCTTGGCGGCGTTGGCTTCGTTCAGCCAGAAATCGGCTTCCGGCTTGGCCGCCTTGATGACGGCGTTGGCGAAAACCGGCTGGCCGTCGGCCCCCAACAGGCCATTGACGTGGTCGGGATGCAGATGGGTCAGCAGCACGGTGTCGACCTGGGCGGGGTCGTAGCCGGCGGCCTTCATGTTGTCGACGATGAAGCCCAAGCCGGGGCCAAAGGCCTTGGCGGTGCCGGTGTCCACCAGCACCAGCCCCGATCCGGTATGGACCAGGAAGGCGTTGACCGGGGTCTGCACGCCGTTTTCGTCACGCGGCACGAACAACGCCGCCAACAAGCTTTCCACATCCTTGGCGCTGGCACCCGACAGCAATTTCGCCGGCAACGGCACGATGCCGTCGAACAAGGCGGTGACTTCCATCTGGCCCAGCATGAAGCGGTAATAGCCCGGCACCTGGGTGCGTTGCTGCGCCACCATTGGCGCGGTTTCAGCCCAGGAAGGCGGCGCCATGCCGGCGCCCAAAGCCAAGGCGGCAAAAGCGGAAACAAGCAACTTCCTCATGGATCGACCCCCGAACGATTGCAAGGCGGGCAGCCTAGCATGGGCGGGCCAAGGCCGGTCAACTTGTCCGTGCTGTCCCCATTTGCTTCCACACCAAGCGGGCCAGCGGCTCCAGATCTTCCCGCGGCAACGGCCCGGACAGGGCGCAGCCAAAGGGGCCTTGCGTCCACACCCCGGCCAAGGTGCCGTCGCGTCCCTGGAAAAGCAGATCCTTGCGGCCGTCATCGACGGCCCGGCGCACATAAAGGGTCAGGCGCTGCCCCAGGCTGTTTTCATACATGTAAAGGGCGGCGGCGCCGTTCTCGGCGGGCAGCAGGCGTCCGCCCACCAACTGGTAACCCGAAGCCGACAGATCGGGCACAGCCATCTTGGCCCCCAAGCGCTTGGACAGCCACGTGGCCATCTGGTCGCGCTCGCTTCCCGGCACCTCCACCGGGCGACGCTGGTCGGCCACATAGACCACATGGGCGGCGAGCGCTTCACGCGCTACCTGCGCCTCGGTCGAGCTTTGCCCGCGCAGCCACCAGCCGCCGCCGCCGCCGGCCAGGACCAAGGCCAGGGCCGCGGCCACCCGCAAGGCCAGCAGGCGACGGTTCCGCCAGCTACGGGAACGGATGGCGGCGGGCAACAACCGCGCAGGGATTGGTTCATCCAGAACCGGATCGAACAGCCGCCGCAATCCGTCATTGTGTTCCTGCCACAGGCGCACCCGTTCGGCCTGATCGGGATTGTCGGCAAGCCAAGCCTCGACCCGGTCGTTTCCGTCCTGGTCAAGTAATCCGTCCACATAGGCGTGCAACTCGTCGTCGCCCAGACGTTCGCTCATTTCACCCTCCGAAGTGCCGGCCCGTCCTCGCGCATCAGCTGGGCCAGACGGTCGCGGCCCCGTTTCAGCCGCGACATCACCGTGCCCATGGGTGTCCCGGTCACCTGGGCCACCTGGGCGTAACTCAACCCTTCCAATCCCACCAGAACCAGCACTTCACGCTGTTCCGGGGCCAGCCGCCCCAAGGCCCCGGCCAAATCCCGCAGAACCAAGGCCTGTCCTTGGCTGGGGGGCACCGCCAGGGAATCGGGGCAATCGTCCACATCCACCAGATCGGGCCGCGCCCCGCGACGGCGCACCTCGTCCAGCCACAGATTGCGCAAGATGGCCAACAGCCACAGCCGCAGCTCGGACTCGCCGCGCCACGACGCCCAGCGCGAAAGCGCGCGTTCCAGGCAATCCTGGACCAGGTCGTCGGCCTGCGCCGCGTCGCCGGCGCAAAGGGCGCGGGCATAACGGCGCAGGCCGGGAATTTGGGCCTCTATTTGGCTGTCGGCCATAATCTTGTCCGTTGAAACTAGGGCTTGGCCACGTGCCAGACACCCTTGACGCCGTCGCCGGTCATGTCGCCCGGCTTGGTGTCCTTGACCCAAAGATACAGGGGCTTGCCCTTCCACGCCCACTGCATGCCGCCATCGGCGCGGCTGATGATGGTCAGGTCCCCCTTGACCATCTCGCCGGCCATGGGCTTGGCCGCCGGCCAATTGGCCAGACAGGCGGCGTCGCAATTGGACTTGCCCATGTCGTCCTTGTCGAAGATGTAAAGGGTCATGCCCTTGTCGTCCACCAGCATGCCGTCCTTGGTCGTGGGGGCGGCCCAGGCGGTGGTCGAGACGGCCAGCATGGCGGCGGCCAGGGTCAGAGTGCGGATCATGAGGAAACCTCCGTGGTTGGGCGGGTTCAGTGCCCCGCATACAGACCAGACGAAGGAAGGTCCCGGTTTATTCCCCTGGACTGAAAATTATTTTTTCTGATCCCAGCGCGCCGCGGCGCTGTCGTCCTTGTCCTTGGCGTCCACCCACAGATCGCCGTCCTCGGTGTGTTCGATCTTCCAGAACGGCGCTTTGGTCTTCAGCCAGTCCATCAGGAAATGGCAGGACTGGAACGCCGCCTCGCGATGGGACGAGGCCGTGGCCACCAGAACGATGCGGGCACCGGGGTCCAACCGGCCATAGCGGTGGATCACCAGCACGTCGTGCAGCGGCCAACGGCTGCGGGCCTCGGTTTCGATGGCTTCCAGCTGGCGTTCGGTCATGCCGGGATAGTGTTCCAGGGTCATGCCGCGCACCTGGGCCGCCTTTTCCGGGTCGTCGCCCAGATAGTCGCGCACCAGACCCAGAAACATGCAGATGCCGCCGACCTTGCCGTTGCCGGCGGAAAACGCTTCCAGTTCGGCGCCGGGGTCGAAATCCTCGGTCTGCACCCGGATCATCGCATCAGCCCCCGGTGACCGGCGGGAAAAAGGCGATTTCGTCGCCCGGCTTGATGGGATGGTCCCAGCCGACATAGTCCTGGTTGACGGCGACGCGCACCACCTTCAGGTCGGCCAAAGCCTGGGCGTGGCCGTCGGAACGGGCTTTCAGCCATTCCACCAATTGCCCGGTGGTGACGACTTCAGCCGGCGGCACGACCCGTTCCTCGCCCATCCCCACCTTGGCGCGCAGCCAAGCGAAATAGAGAACGTTCATCGCAGCGCCTCGGCAAAGGACAGGTATTGCAGCACGTCGCCGGGGGCGACGTCGCCGCACTCTTCCGGCACCGCCACCAGACCGTCGGCCCACACCATGGACGACAACACCCCCGAGCTTTCGGAGGCGAACTTTTCCGCCCACAACTGGCCGTCACGCTCGACCAGTCGGGCGCGCAGCCATTCGCGCCGCCCCGGCTTGTGACGGAAGCTGAAATCGGCGCGCACCGGGATGGTGGCCGGCAACGTGTCGGCGGCGCCCATCAACCGCAGCAACAGCGGACGGGCCAGCAGCAGGAACACCACCATCACCGCCACCGGGTTGCCGGGCAGACCGATGAAGGTGGCGCCCCGGATGTCCCCCAGCGCCACCGGCTTGCCCGGCTTGATGGCCAGTCGCCAGAAATGCAGGCTGCCCAGGGATTCCACCGCCGCCTTCACATGGTCCTCGTCGCCCACCGACACGCCCCCCGAGGTCAGGATGACGTCATGGTCCGCCGCCGCCTTGTCGAGTGCCGCAACAATGGTCGCGCGATCGTCGGGCAGGATGCCCAGGTCGGTGACCTGGACACCGATGCTTTGCAGCAGGCCGCAGGCGGTGGTGCGGTTGGAATCGTAGATGCCGCCGGGCGGCAGGACGGTGCCCGGCATGTTGATTTCGTCGCCGGTGGAAAACACCGCCGCCCGCAAGGGGGCGTGCACGGCAAGGCGGGCACGGCCCACCGCCGCCGCCAATCCCACTTCCTGGGGTCGCAGACGCGTCCCGGATTTCAACACCACCGCGCCTTGGGCCACGTCCTCGCCGGCCTTGCGGCAATTGGCGCCGGATTGGGGGCGATTGCCGACGATGACGAAATCGCCGTCGACGGTGCAGTCTTCCTGCATGGCGACGCAATCCACCGAAGCGGGCACCACCGCGCCGGTCAGGATGCGGATGCATTCCCCCGGCCCGACGACGCCGGGAAAGGGGTGGCCCGCAGCGGAACGGCCGATGCGGCGCAGCCTGCCGTCGGCGGGCAGATGGGCGGCGGTGAAGGCGTAACCGTCCATGGCCGAATTGTCGTGGGGCGGCACGTTCAGGGGCGAGACCACGTCTTCGGCCAGCACACGCCCCAAGCATTGGGCCAGGGGCAGTTCCTCGACACGCCGCTGGGGGACGACCCGCTGTGCCAGCAGGTCCAGCGCCTGTTCGACGCTCATCATCGCCGCTCCGGCGTCGAACTTATTGACCTGTCCGGCGTCGAAATCGGTGCTCATAACCCCACCTGCTGCAAGATGAAATCGGCGATGGCGCCGGCGTCGTCCAGGTCCAACAACGGCACGGTCAGGCCATCGGGACGGTCAGGGGACGCCACGGCGGCCACCATGGGATCGTGGATGAACAGCGGGTCCTTTTCCAGGGCCGCCCGCCACACCTCGATGCGGGCATGGGGCCAATGGCGGAAGCCTTCCACCAGCACCAGGTCCACTGTGCTCATGCGCGCCAGCAACTGGTCCATGGTGAATTCCGCATCCCCCCGGTATTCGTGCATCAAGGCCCAGCGCTTGGCCGAGGCCACCATCACTTCCTTGGCCCCGGCGGCGCGGTGTTCATAGGAATCCTTGCCCGGCTTGTCGATGTCGAAGCCGGCATTGGCCTGTTTGATGGTGGACACCTTCAGCCCGCGCGCTGCCAGCAGCGGCACCAGCTTGACCAGCAAAGTGGTCTTGCCGCTGCCGGAATGGCCCGAGAGACCGAAAATCCTCATTGCCCCTGCCCGGTCAGGTACTTCAGCCCGGAACGCAGGTAGTCCCAGCCGGTGACCAGGGTCAGCACGGCGGCGACCCACAGCAAGCCTTCGCCCACTTCCTGCACCGGCAGGGTCAGGGGCGGCACGTTGCCCAGCAGCAACAGCGCCAAGGCCACCATCTGGAAACCGGTCTTCCACTTGGCCAGCCGGGTCACCGGCACGCCGACGCGGATTTCCGCCAGGAACTCGCGCAGGCCGGACACCAGGATCTCGCGCAGCAAGATCACCAGGGCCGGCAGCTCGCTCCACTGGCTGACCCGATCAAAGGCCACCAGCATGAACAGCACGGCGGCCACCAGCAGCTTGTCGGCGATGGGGTCCAGGAAGCGGCCGAAGGCGGAAACCTGGTTCCACGACCGCGCCAGCCAGCCGTCGAACCAATCGGTGATGGCGGCGACGACGAACAGACCGCAGGCAACCCAATGGGTCCACGCCCCCTGGACGTAGAACGTCAGGATGACCAAAGGGATCACGACGATGCGCGACAAGGTCAGAAGGTTGGGCAGGCTGGTCAGCATGGCCGGGATATTAGCCGTGCGGATGGAAATGGTCATAGATTTTTTTGGCCATGGACTTTGATATGCCCTGCACCGCTTCCAGGTCGCCCAAAGCCGCCGCCGCCACGTCGCGGGCCGAGCCGAAATGCTGCAGCAGCACCTTCTTGCGTGCCGCCCCGATGCCTTCCACTTCGTCGAGCGGCGAGCGCACCATGGCCCCGGCACGGCGCGTGCGGTGGGCGCCGATGGCGAAGCGGTGGGCTTCGTCGCGCAGACGCTGCAGGAAATACAGCACCGGGTCCTTCATGGGCAACGAGAACGGCTCGCGCCCTGGCATGAAGAACCGTTCGCGCCCGGCATTGCGGTCGGGCCCCTTGGCGATGGACACCAGCGCCACGTCGTCGATGCCCAATTCGGCGAAGACGTCCAAGGTGGCGCTCAGTTGCCCCTGACCGCCGTCGATCAGCACCAGATCGGGCCATTGCCCGCGGTCCCGGTCGGGGTCTTCCTTTTGCGCCCGCTGGAAACGCCGGGTCAGCACCTCGCGCATCATGGCGAAATCGTCACCCGGGGTCAGCTCGGTCGACTTGATGTTGAACTTGCGGTACGCCGCTTTCATCAGCCCCTCGGGTCCGGCGACGATCATGCCGCCCACCGCGTTGGTACCCTGGATGTGGGAATTGTCGTAGACCTCGATCCGCTGGGGCCGCCCATCCAGGCCGAACACTTCGGCGACACCGTCCAGCAGCTTGGATTGGGCGCCGGATTCGGCCATGCGGCGACCCAGGGCTTCCCGCGCGTTGTCATAAGCGTTTTCAACCAACCGCTTGCGGTCGCCGCGCTTGGGCACGACGACCGCCACCTTGCGCCCGGCCTTTTCCGAAAGCGCCGCGGCGACGATCTCGGCCTCGGCCGCCTCCTGGCTCAGCAGGATTTCGCGGGGCGGCTGCTTGTCGGCATAGAACTGCCCCAGGAAGGCGGCCATCACCTCGGATGCCTCGGCGTCGGCGGCATGCTGGGGGAAATAGGCGCGGTTGCCGTAATTGCAGCCCGAGCGGAAGAAGAACACTTGGATACAGGTCTGGCCGCCGGCCTGATGGAGCGCGATGACGTCGCCTTCCGCCAGTTCCGCCGGGTTGATGTCGTGGTGGGCCTGGATGCGCGACAACGCCCGGATACGGTCGCGGAACACCGCCGCACGTTCGTATTCCATGGCTTCGGCGGCGGCCTCCATGCGCTTGGCCAGATCCTTTTGCACCTTCTGCGACTGGCCGGACAAAAAGGCCCGGGCCTCGGCCACCAGTTCCCCGTATTCGTCGCGGCTGATACGATCGACGCACGGCGCCGAGCAGCGCTTGATCTGGAACAGCAGGCAGGGGCGGGTACGGCTGGAAAACACCGAATCGGTGCAGGACCGCAGCAAAAAGGCGCGCTGCAGCGCCGAAAGCGTGGCGTTCACCGCCCCGGCCGAGGCGAAGGGGCCGAAATATTCCCCGCGCCGCGTGCGCGCCCCGCGATGCTTCAGCACCTGCGGCCAATCATGGTCGGCGGTCAACAAAATGTGGGGAAAGCTTTTGTCGTCCTTCAACAGGATGTTGTAGCGCGGCCCCAAACTCTTGATCAGGGTGCTTTCCAGCAGCAACGCCTCGACCTCGGTGTGGGTGGTGATCACCTCCATGGACGCGGTCTCGGCGATCATGCGCTGGATACGCAAGGTCTGGCGCTCGGGCTTGGTATAGGCGACCACCCGCTTCTTCAGGTTCTTGGCCTTGCCCACGTACAGAACGTCGCCACGGCCGTTCAACATACGGTAGACACCAGGGGTTCCGGGCAGGGTGGCCAGGAAGCGTTCGATCACCGACACCCCCTGGGCCAAGGGACGGCTGTCGTCGGTCAAATCCTGGTTGTGCGTATCGCTGGCAGTCACGGTCGGGTGATCACATTATGGGGACAGAATTCAAAAGCGAAGGAATCCAAAGGCTCTAGCGGGATATCCACGAAACCTGTGGATAAGTCTGTTGGCAAATTGTGGGCTTCAGCCCCCTCCCCTTGGAAGTCCTAGGACTCCTCGGCATTGCCCATTTTCTATGCAGAAATGTGAAATCCTTTGTTTTCATGCACTTAGCATCAGTCAAGAGTAAACGGGTTGTAAAAATAAAGTTTTTCTTCTGGACTCTGTCGGGGGGATGGGGCAGATATCGCGCCCCTTCCGGGCTGTGCAAAACTTAACGCCGAAAAACCGTTTCCCCTGCCCCCACAAGTCACTAGCCCCCATCCTTTAGAGTACGCATTCACCACCCCCCTATTCTTCCACCCGCTGACCGGGCTGGGCCGGCGACCATTGCAAATGCTGTCCGCCGTCCAAAGCCAGCATCTGCCCAGTGAACGAGCGACTGGCCAGAATGAAACGCAACCCAGAAGCGATTTCGTCCGGCGAGGTGCCACAGCCCAAGGGCGTGGTGGCGCATTGGGCGTCGAACTGCTCCTGACTTTGCCGAACCGAAGGCAGCGCCGGGCCGGGACCGATGGCGGCGACCCGAATGCGCGGGGCCAAAGCCAAGGCCAGCGTTTGGGTCAACGTCCACAGCCCCGCTTTGGACAGGGTGTAGGTGGTGAAGTGCGGGGTCAGGTTCCACACCCGCTGATCGATCAGGTTGACGATCACCCCCTGGGCGCCTTCCGGCAGGCGTTGGGCCATGGCCTGGGACAGCACGAAGGGGGCGCGCAGGTTGACCTCCATGTGGAAATCCCACGACTGCCGGGTGGCGCTGTCCACTTCGTCGCGTTCGAAGGTCGAGGCATTGTTGACCAGCACGCCGACGGGCCCCAGGGCGGCTTCGGCCTGGGGCAGTAATCGGGCCATGTCGGCCTCGTTGGACAGGTCGCCGGACACCAGGACCGCCTTGCCGCCGCCAGCGACGATGTGATCGGCCAGGGCGGCCGCCTCGGCGCCGGATCGGGAATGGTGCAGCGCCACGGCAAAGCCCATTTGCGCCAGTTCCAGCGCCATGGCGCGGCCCAGGCGGCGGGCTGCCCCAGTCACCAGGGCCACACGCGGAATCAGGGGAGAGATGTCGGTCATGGCGCCAGCATGGCGAAGGCGGGGCGGCGACGCAAGTCACCGCCCATGATTTCGCTTTATTGCGACGCCACTTTCTTCAACGCCACCGTCGGGCGCCGCACCGGCACCACCTGGACCTTGGGCTTGGCCAGGGCTTCCGGGGGGACTTGCCCCAAGGCCTGCAGAAACGCCCCGGCATGGGCCGGACGCCTGCCCGGGTCGGGGTCGGTGGCACGCCCCACCAGATCGACCAAAGCCGGCTGATGGCGCTCGGGCAGGCACACCGGCCCCTGGCCCAGTTGCGGCAGCTCGCCGGTCAGCAGACGATAGGCCAGCGCCCCCAGGGAAAACACGTCAGCGCGGGCATCCACGGCGGTGGCGCCTTCCAGCTGTTCCGGGGCGCAATACGCGGTTCCGCCGACCCAATGGTCGGGCAGCGGCGGATTCCGGTCGGGCAGCTTCACCATGCTGAAATCGGCCAACTTGATCTGGCCGTTTTCCCGCGCCGTCAGCAGCAGGTTGCTGGGCTGAACCGCGCGATGCACATAATTGTTGCGATGAAGCGCCATCAAGCCGGCAGAAGCCTGCTTCAACACCGCCATGGCTCTTGCCAGCGGCAGGCGGCGGGCCGCCTCGGCCCCTTCCGCCACCCCGTCGCGGCCGATTTCAGCCACCAACGATCCCGCCATATAGGGCATGACGAAGAACGGCACCCCATCCGCCCCCCGGTCCATGGTCTTGACGGCGATCACTTGCGGATGGTCGAAGGCCGCCAGGGCACGGGCCTCGGCCTGGAAGCGGGCCAACCATTGCGGTGCAGACAGAACCGGATTTTCCTCCGCCTTGGGCGCAAAGGCCTTGACCGCCACCGGAATCTGCAAATCCGGATCCTTGCACAGCAAGATGCGGGCGTAACCGGATGTGGGCACGCTTTTATGGATCACATATTTGCCGATGCGTTCCATTTCTCCCCGCCTTTCAGTCCCCGTCCCAAAATATATGCTGAGCTTTTCGCAAAGCCCTGTCCACCCTTGGAATAGCATGAACAAAAAACGGACCTGCCTTGTTTGCACAAGGCAGGTCCGTCCAAAAGCTTCAGCGCTGCAATACTACCACTTGATCTGCTCGATGTTGTCGAAGTCGACCACGGTGTCGCCATTGGTCGTGGTCAGATGGACGCTGCCGTCCACGTCGTGACCAATGTTGATGGCACCATGGTTTTCGCCGTCCACGGTGATGGTCCAGCTTTGGTGACCGTCATCGGTGGTGATGACGAAGGTCTGGCCCACCGCGTCGGACAGATCCAGCGTGTCGGTCCAGCTGTTGCCGGAGCCGCCGTCGATGGTGTCCTTGCTGCCGCTGTGGAAGTCGAACAGGAAGGTGTCCGAGCCGTCGCCACCGACCATGACGTCGTTGCCGTCGCCGCCGACGAAGGTGTCGTCGCCGGAACCGCCATACATGGTGTCGTTGCCGGAACCGCCGTTCATATAGTCATTGCCGGCATTGCCGCTCATGAAGTCGTTGCCCGAGCCACCCATCAGGTAGTCGTCACCATTGTTGGCGAACACGGTGTCGTTGCCCGAGCCGCCGTCCAGGGTGAACGAGTTGTACGAACCACCATCGCTGTAATTCATGTCGATGATGTCGTCACCGGCACCGGCATTGATGCGTTCGACACTGCTGACGTTGCTGATGTGGATGAAGTCGTTGCCGTCCGTCATCTGCAAGGTGTCGGTGCCGTCGCCACCGATGAAGGTATCCGACGTGGTGTAGTGCCCCTCGATGCTGACGGTGGCGCCGGTGCCGCCCGAACCGTTGGCGCCCCCCTGGTCACCGGCGGTGTCGTAGGTGGTGCCACCCAGCCGGAAGGTGCTGGAACCGTCGTCGGCGGTGAACACCAAGGTGTCGTTGCCAGCGCCACCGATCAGGCTGTCGGTGCCGGCGCCGCCGATGATGTAGTCGGCGCCGTCGCCACCGTTCAACACGTCGTTGCCGGTCCCGCCGATGATGTAGTCGGCGCCGCCACCGCCATAGACGGTGTCGTTGCCGGAACCCGCGTCGATGTAGTCGTTGCCGTCCGAGGTCAGGGCCGGGATGGCCAGGCTGGCGTGCGAGGTGGTCGAGGCGGTGTCGGAACCGTCATGGCTGACAACGGTGACGTTCAGGCCGATGGTGGAACCGGCCAGCGAGCCGGGAATGTCCAGTTGCAGGTTGTCCACCTGGTCGGCGGTGATGGTGTAGACACCGTTGACCGCGGTCAGTTCCACACCGTCGGCCATCAGCACCACCCCGGCCGGCAAGTCGCTGACCTGGAAGGTGAAGGTCTCGCCGCTGTCGGGCGAACCGTATTCGATGTCCAAATCGGCATAGACACGGGTGTCGATACCGCTGGACGCCGCCTGGGTGACGTTGTCGCCGTAAAGGACGTCGTTGCCGTCCAGCCCGAACAGGCTGTCCGAACCGGCGCCGCCCACCAGGGTGTTGGACGAGTTGGTGCCGGTCACCGTCGAGTTCTCGTAGGTGCCGGTGGCGAACAGGTCGGTTTCGACGTTGAAGTTGGCGTCGTTGTAATCCTGGTCGCTGCCGGTGGTCAGGTCTTCCCAGTTCTGGTTGCCCGAGGTGTCGGTGTTGTCTTCAACCCGGTCGATGCCGTTCTTGTTCAGGTCGTTGTCGCTGAACAGCACGTTCGAGCCGGCACCCGACAGGTGGTTGCCCTGCGAGTCGATGACGTACCAGTTGCCGCTGCCGTCCTTGGCGAAGGTGCAGCTTTCACCATCGGTGATCTTGCCGCAATTCTGGCCGTCGCCATTGGGGATCAGGAAGTAACCCACCTGGTCGGGATTGACGCCGTTGACGGTGAAGCTGCTGCCCACGGTGTCCTGGACGTCGCCCCAGATGATCTGGCCGACCGTCGGGTTCCCGTCGCTGTCCATGATGTAATAACCATAGGACGAGTGATAGGACGCCGAGGCGTTGCCCACATTGGTGATGGTTACCGCGTTGCCGTCCAAGGTGGCGGAAACGGCGGCCGTCGGCGTGTCGGCCTCGGGGGTGACGGTGATGGTCACCGCCTGGGTGGTGGTGCCGCCGTTGCCGTCGGACACCTGCACCGTGAAGGTGTCGGTGCCGGACCAGTTGTTGTCGGCGGCGGTGTAGGAATAGGTGCCGTCGGCATTCAGTGTCAGCGAGCCATGCTGCGGCTCGCCGCCGTCAACCACCGCATAGGTCAGGCTGTCGCCGTCGGCGTCGGTGGCGACGATGGAGCCGGTGACCACGGTGGGCGCGTCGGAGGTGCTTTCCGCCGCCACGCCGCCGGTGGTGCCGGTGATGGTCGGGTCGTCGTTGCCGTCGGCCACTTCGATGGTGACCGTGGCGGTGTCGGTGCCACCCTGGCCGTCGCTGACGGTGTAGGTGAAGGTGGCGTCGCCCGAGAACCCGTGTTCGGGCACGAAGGTGATGGTGCCGTCGGCGTTCAGGGTCACCGTGCCGTGGGTGGCGTTGCCCACACCGACGATGGACAAAGTACCGCCATCGGCGTCGCTGTCATTTTCCAACAGGTCGTTGACGTCCAGCGTCAACGACACGTTTTCGTCGGTGGCGATGGCTTCGTCGTTGACCACGTCATAGCTGACGCTGCCTTCGCCGACCACGGTGGTCACCGTGGTGTCGCCGCCGTTTTCTTCGGTGGTGGTGACGCTGGTGGTCAGGTTGGACAGGTCAGGGGCGCTGCCTTCCTGGCTGACGTTCAAGGTCACCGCCTCGCCCGCGTCGACGTTCACCGTGTAGGTGCCGTCGGCATTGGCCTGCAGCACGGTGCCGTCTTCCAGGGTCACTGTCGCGCCCGCCGGGATGCCGCTGACCGTCACCGCCGACAAGGACTCGCTGCCGTCGGTGTCGTTCAGGTCGGCCTCGATGGTGATCGGGGTCGAATAGGTGGTGGTGGTGGTCTGGGTGGTCACCGTGGTGACACCCGAGAACGCCGAGGCGTCACCGATCACCTGGCCATCCGAGAACTTGATGTTCTCGAAATTGGTCACCCGGTCCTGGATGCCGTTGTAATTGGCGTTCCACTGGGCCTTGGTGATGCCGGTCAGCTCGATCGAGTCGGTGCCCGATCCGCCATCCAGCTTGCCCCACATGTTCTGGCCGCTCACCTTCAGGTAATCGTTGCCGTTCCCCATGCTGACGGTCGCGGTGATGTCGCCGCCGATCTCGACCTTGTCGTTGCCGTCGCCGGCATTGATCGAAGCCCAGACGTCGTCGGCGATCTTCAGTTGGTCGTCGCCGGCGCCCAGGTTGATGCTGGCGCTGACGTCGTCGCCGATGGACAGCTTGTCGTTGCCGTCACCCATGTCGATGGCGGAATTGACGTCCGAGCCAACCTGCACGTGGTCGTTGCCCGCGCCAGTGCTGATGGAAGCGTCCACTTCGCCGCCGATGCGGATGGTGTCGTCACCCGAGCCGGTGCTGATGGAAGCGCTGGTGTTGCCACCGATCTGCACCCGGTTGTCGCCGTCGCCCAGATACAGGCCGCCGCTGTTCAGGTCGTCGCCGACCCGCACCGTGTCGTTGCCCGAACCGCCGATGACGCTGGCGTTGATGTCGTCGCCGACATCCAGGGCGTTGGTGCCGCTGCCCAGGTTGACGGTGCTGTTCACTTCGTCGCCGACGCTCAGTTCGTCATTGCCGCCGCCCAGGTTGATGCTGGCGTTGACGTCGTTGGTGACCACCACGTTGTCGGCGCCCGAACTGCCGCCCAGGGACGAATTGACGTTGTAGTAGTTGGCCGTCGCCGTCCCGGTGGTGGGATCGGCCATGTCGGCGATATCAGCGATGTCCACACCGGCCGAGCCGACCACCGTGGTGGTGGTGGTGGTGGTTTCGGAAACGCTGGTGGTGGCGCCCACGTCCACCGACAGGTCGGCGGACTGCGCCGTCACGTCGGTGCGCGAGTCGTCGCCAGCCACCGGGCCAATATTGTCGGACACGTCAGCCAGATCCAGGGTGGCGGTGCCGGTGGTGGTGCCACCTTGGCCGTCACTGATGGTGTAGCTGAAATTCACCTCGCCGAAATAATCGGGATCGGGGGTGAAGGTGATGGTGCCGTCGCCGTTGTCGACGATGGTGCCGTGGTCGGCGGTGATGCCGCTGACCGACAGGGTGTCGCCGTCGATGTCGGACGCACCTTCCAGCAGGTCGGCCTTGCTGATGATCACCGACTGGTCTTCCAGACCGTCGCCCAGATCGACGGTGCCGGTGGTCGGGCCATCATTGGCACCGTCAACGGTGATGGTCACCGTCTGGGTGCTGCCGTCGTCGGTCTGCACGGTGAAGGTCTTGGTCAGATGGTCGTCGGCGCCCAGCGACTGCACGGCCTGCGAGTCGTTGTCCAGGGTATAGGTCCACTCGCCGTCTTCGTTGATGGTGAAGGTCCCGTGCTCGTCGGTCACCGTGGTGGCGACGAAGGTCGATTCACCGTCATTGCCGTGGTTGCCGTTGTTGCCGCCACCATGACCGGAACCACCGGAATTCTCGGCGTTGTTGTTGCCGCCGGAACCGCCGGGGGCATCCTGGTCGCCATTGCCCCAACCATTGTTGCCATGGCTGCCGTGGGTCTTGTCAGCGTCGGCGGCATCAAGGTCGCCGCTGGCCACCAGATTGCCGTCTTCCGCCACCGATCCCGTGGTGTCGCCGGTGATGTCGGTGCCGTCGTCCACATTGGCCAGATCCATGGTGGCGGTGCCCTGCACGGTGCCGCCCTGGCCGTCGCTGATGGTATAGCTGAAGGTCACTTCGCCGTAATAATCGGCGTCGGGGGTGAAGGTGACGGTGCCGTCGCCGTTGTCCACAATGGTGCCGTGGTCGGCGGTGATGTCGGACGCCGACAAGGTGTCGCCGTCAACGTCGGACGCGTTGGCCAGCAATGCCGCCTTGCTGATGGTCACCGAGGTGTCTTCGGTGCCGGCGGCCAGCGTCACTTCGCTGGTCACCGGGCCGTCGTTCACCGCCGCCAGGTTCATGGTGGCGCTGCCCTGGGCGGTGCCGCCCTGGCCGTCGCTGACGCTGTAGCTGAAGGTCACTTCGCCGTTGTAGTTGGCGTCGGGCGTGAAGGTGACGGTGCCGTCACCGTTGTCCACAATGGTGCCGTGGTCGGCGCTGATGCTGGCGGCGGTCAAGGTGTCGCCGTCAACGTCGGACGCGTTGGCCAACAGGTCCGCCTTGCTGATGGTCACCGAGGTGTCTTCGGTGCCGGCGGCCAGCGTCACTTCGCTAGTCACCGGGCCGTCGTTCACTGCCGCCAAGTTCATGGTGGCGCTGCCCTGGGCGGTGCCGCCCTGGCCGTCGCTGACGCTGTAGCTGAAGGTCACTTCGCCGTTGTAGTTGGCGTCGGGCGTGAAGGTGACGGTGCCGTCGCCGTTGTCCACAATGGTGCCGTGGTCGGCGCTGATGCTGGCGGCGGTCAAGGTGTCGCCGTCAACGTCGGACGCATTGGCCAACAGGTCGGCCTTGCTGATGGTCACCGAGGTGTCTTCGGTGCCGGCGGCCAGCGTCACTTCGCTGGTCACCGGGCCGTCGTTCACCGCCGCCAGGTTCATGGTGGCGCTGCCCTGGGCGGTGCCACCATGGCCGTCGCTCACCGTGTAGCTGAAGGTGACCTGACCATTGTAATTGGCGTCAGGCGTGAAGGTGACGGTGCCGTCGCCGTTGTCGACGATGGTGCCGTGGTCGGCGCTGATGCTGGCGGCGGTCAAGGTGTCGCCGTCAACGTCGGACGCGTTGGCCAACAGGTCGGCCTTGCTGATGGTCACCGAAGTGTCTTCGGTGCCGGCGGCCAGTTCCGTGGTCATGCTGACCACCGGGGCGTCGTTGGTGGGATCGACGGTGATGGTCAGGGACTGGGTGTAGACGTTGCCTTCGCCGTCGGTCAGCTGCACCTGGAAGGTGTCGGTGCCGTTCCAGTTGGAATCTTCGGCCGTGAAGGTGAAGGTGCCGTCAGCGTTGATGCTCAGCGCACCATGATGGTCGCCACCAGCCACAACATCGAACGACACGATGCCGCCATCGGCGTCGGAAGCCACGATCTGGCCCTGAACCACGGTGGCCGCGTCGGTGGTGCTTTCGTCACCGGTGCCGCCGGTGGTGGTGATCACCGCCTCGTCCTCGACCGCGGTGACTTCCAGCGAAGCGGTCGCCGGGGTCACGGCGCCGTCGTCGGTCACCACGTCATAGGTGATGTCGATGTTGCCGTTGAAATCAGCGGCCGGGGTAAAGGTCCAGGTGCCGTTGCCGTTGTCCACCAACGTGCCGCCGGAAACTTCCACATTGGCCACCGAAAGGGCGTTGTCCACGTCCGAGGCATTGGCCAGCAATTGCTGGCTGGTGATCAGGATCGAACCCGAATCCTCGGCCATGTCGCCCAGATCAACGCTGCCGGTCACCACGGTCGCGTCGTCCGAACCGTCGATGGTCACCGTGACGTCATGCGGCGCGCTGGCCATGTCGCCATCCCAAGCCACCACCTGGAAGGTCTGGGTGGCGGTGTCGCCCACATTCAGGCCGTCCTGGCCCGACGGCGTGAAGGTGTATTCGCCCGTCTGCGAATCGATCACCACCGTGCCGGTGTCG